>Ga0187894_10002958_pt1 | contig 19582 bp, 17 predicted proteins | sample GBC1701081metaG_FD_136650 | JGI IMG/M metagenome (GOLD analysis project Ga0187894, IMG submission 136650) | White microbial mat communities from a lava cave in the Kipuka Kanohina Cave System on the Island of Hawaii, USA - GBC170108-1 metaG ...
ACAGACATCAGTGCGCCTTCCAGCTGTTTGCCGCCGGCATCTGCGGGAACGTAAAGCAATTTCACCACGGCGTAGCTGCCATCATCCAGTTTTTGTAGGCCCCAGAGACCGACAGTTTCCATATTAGCCTGCAGAAGCATATTGGCGGTCTGCTGTGTCGGGGAAGTTTTAGCGATCATTGCGAATGAAAATATCAGCCGCATCTCGACGCCATGTATCGTTTCGGTTCCGGACGCAGCGTGTGTCACCTGCGTTCGATTTCCCTTCGTGGCGTACGTGATCTTGTAGCCGCCATCCTTGGACGAAACTTCAAATTCCGTATTGGTTTCCTTCAGCGCCGATGCAACTCGCGCATCGGCTTTCGGAATCGCCGATGGTGCGGTTTGTCCGTTTGCAAAGGAACACGAAAGAAAAAATAAAACGAAGACAGATGGTGTCAACACGAACCCGCTTAAATAAGTTTTCTTTCGATTCTGCATTATATTTTGTCCTCAAGTTTATTTTGAAATACTTCATTTCGCACGCCGAAGCGAGAAGGTGAAAACTTTCCGCCTCGTCGTGATCTCTACGACTTCGTTATGGTCATCATATCCCACCCGTTTGAGTGTCAAATTTACCTTTTCGTTTTCCGCGCCTTCGATCATGAGCGGCGTCTTGCCGATAAACTGGTCGTCCCGATAAACCTCCGCCGTGCCTTCGGTAACATCGATGGTTGCCCGCGGACGATCGTGATTCACGACCGGCTGCGGCGCCGACTGTGCGCCCACACGGGTGTTTTTGGGCACGTCAGCATTTGAATTCGCCGGTCCGCTTTGTGATCCAGCACGCGAGTTTCCGCTGTTCGTACCCGCAGTACCTGGCCCGCTAATCGCCCAAATCGCCAGACCCAAAAGAACGAACAGAACGAGAATGGAAGCGGCTATCGCCGCAATCGGAATGAACAGAAATCTGGTGGCAGATGATTCGCCATCCGAGCCGACACCCGCGGGCTGCGGCGACGGATCGCTTGCCGGCCGATAAAAAAACAAGCCCTTCTTTGAAACCGGCTGCGGCTGATAACGCCTTTGCGCATCTCGCACGTCCGCGAGAAGCAAGTTGACGCTTTGATAGCGCATTTTCGAATCGACGGCCAGGCATTTTGCAACAATATTCGATACCTCAGCCGGTACCGCAGGATTTATCTTTTCCGGTTCCTCGAATTTTGCCGTTGTGATCTGGGCTTGCAACTGTTCCAGCGTCGTGCCCTTAAACGGCCCAACGCCGGTCAGCATTTCATATAACAAAACGCCCAAAGCCCAGATATCAGAAATCTGAGTGGCGGAACCGCCCATCAACTGCTCCGGAGCAAGATAGTTTGGCGTTCCAATCACGCCGCCGATGCGAGTTAGACCTTGACTTGCTGAATCCTTCGCAATGCCGAAATCGAGCAGTTTAACCTTTCCGTTCGACGCGAGTTTTATGTTTTGCGGCTTTATGTCGCGGTGGACGATGTCGTTGCCGTGGATAAAAGCGATGGCATCGCAAACTGATTCGAAAGTTTTCAGTGCATCCTCGACAGCGAAGTATTTTCGACTAACGAGTGCTTCAAGCGTCTCACCATCGACGTATTCCATCACGATGTAAAGCAAGTCGCCGTTTTCCTGAAAATCGTAAAGCGTTGCTATGTTTGGATGATGAAGCCCCGCTTGAACTCGAGCTTCGTTGAAAAATCTTTCCTTGAAGGTAGTATTTTCAGCCACATTCGAGAGAAGCTTGATCGCCGCCGGACGCTCGATCTTCGTGTGAACGCCGTGGTAAACCGAACCCATGCCGCCCGCGCCTAAGAAACCGACAATGCGGTAATCGCCAAGCTGTTCACCGATGTTCAAACGTCTCGACATGTGTGTGTCAGTAGCCCGCACGTAAGTAAGGGCTCATCCAGGAAATTTGACGTGTGGAAAACTAACGGGTCCAAAGCTACAACTAAAAAATGCGATTGAAAAACTTCGGATCCGAAGCGAAGGTTTCACTTCGGATCCGATCCTGTGGCTATTGTGCAGCTCCGCCTGGGAAGAGTTGGAGCCCGTACTTGATCGGCACGCCATATCCGGCGTTCGGACTAAATCGGCTGTTAGCCCAGCCCGCAAAATGAATCGCTATCACGCGTCCCTGCATATCAAACACCGGCCCGCCGCTGTTACCGCCCCACGTGAGACTTTGAGCGTAGCGTACGGTGTCACCACTATCCGACTCACGACGTTTTGCCGCCTCGGCGGACTCAACCTCCTTGACGATATTGCCAACTGAGGTAACCGAAACGGTCGGGTCGGGGATAACCGTGAACTTGTTGGCCGTGTTAAGGAAGTTTTTCGATTTTAGCGGTGCATAGACCATCGGAGCACCTCCGGGATACCCCATGATCACAAGACCTTCGCCCTTCTTCAGCGTCGCGTCAGCATCGTAAAGCTCTACCTTAGGCAAGTTGCCCGGAACCGAGACCTTCAACATGGCGACGTCGTGACGAGGCGAATCGGCGACCTTCTGTGCTTCGATCTGCGTGTCCGAACCGGGAAGCATCACGGTCAACTTTTGCTGACCGTCAAATTTGCTGGCACCTGTACCCGAGATCTGATATTGCCTCGGAACGGAGCTCGTATTTTCGGGGATCCATTCGCCAGGAGGATCAACGCCGGCCTCTGCAATCGAACCATCCGAAGCGAACACGATACCTCTCGGATAGTCTCCCGGAAAGCTGTATTGTGCTTTCCATGGAGACGAGCAGTGGCGGTTGGTCAGGATAAAGCCGTCGGTAGTGACCAAAAAGCCAGTACACGTGTAAGATGAGCCTCCGATCGGATAGGAAAGCTCGGTCGGTTTATCGGTCAGTATCGGCTCGTCGCCCGTTTCGGTTCTGACATAAAGCGGGATCGCGCTGCCGCCACCCGGAATGATCGGCCCTTTTCCATAGTTCTGCTTGTACATCGCGCTCAGAACTTCAAGGCTGTTCGGCATGAACTGATGGTAGATGGGCGTTTTGCTCTCCTTGTTTATCAGCTGCCATGAACCCTGCAGGAAGATAACGGCGTTGCCATATTTGTCCGAGATCTCGGCCGCGGAAATTCCTCCTTCGGCCATCTTGTCTTTTAGTTTCTGAGCCTCTGTTGCCGACTGTTCGGATTGATTTGCAAGCTGGCTTTCCAATGCTGCCTGCTGCCGCGAGCTCCACCAATAACCGCCACCGATCACAATGCCGAAAAGAAGCAGGACGGCGACGGCGGCGACACCGCCGATCAGCGCATATTTGCGGCCTTCCTGTTTCTTGGTTTCGGTTACGGTGCTGCTTATCATCCGTTCGACCGTTGCTTTGCCGACGGATGCCTTGCCGCCCGGAGCCGTGGCAACCGAAGCTCCCGCAACTGCCGTGTCGGCGATGCGCGTCGCCGGAGCGCTGCGTGCATCGGTCGTCTCCGAAATTCTCGTAGCTTTGGTTGCGCCTGCCGGACGCGGTTCGACGTCGAACGTAAATTCCGGCCCGCCCGAACCGAGCTGAACCCTGTCGCCCGGCTGGATCTTCTGAGAGCCCGTCAGTTTCTGACCGTTCAGAAACGTTCCGTTACGGCTGGCCGTATCTTCGATAACGAATCCATTCGGGTCGCTCGGGTCGCGGCTTATTCGCGCGTGCTGACGCCCGACCAGATCGTCGCGGTCCGCATCGTATTTGACCGTTGACGACGTGTCGCGGCCAAGAACCAATTCGTTGTAGTGGTGCAAAGGAAACTCCTCAACCTGATTTGCCTTCGAACCGCTGGAATGTTTAATAATCATTCGTTCCATAACCATTTTCTCCTCAAAGCGTTTTATTTAGTTTAGATTTGCGAAAACGAAGACATTTCTCACTATTCAAACTCGAGATCCGGTGACCGAAAACCAGTCCGGGAGCCGCATCCGCCTCTCTGCAAAGAATGACTTCTACTGTATAAAGCGAAAAACTTGGAACGCTCAGGACATTTTTCGCCGTATATTTATTTGCCCCTGAAAATCTGGTGTTTTCCCAGCAAAAAAGCAGCCTGTGGGCTGCCTTTTTTTGCTTGAACGTCTTAATTGCTTCGAATCTGACCTTGTGAGCGGTCATTCCTTCCTGCAAAGCTCCTTGTTCCGAACGTAAACCTTTGCCCCCTGTTCGTTAAAGTAATAGCAGCCGCCGCGAGGGCCGAGAATGTATTTCCTCTCCGGCGTCGGCACGGCCGCAGGGTTTGGCGAATCTGTCGAAACGGGTTTGGAAACTGCACCATCGGTGTTGTTCGCAGATGTGTCCGCCGGCGCGGTTTTGATATCATCCCGCACCTCCGCTTCGCCTCTAAAAACCCACGGAGCTACGGGGTCAAACGTGACCCATAATCCGGCGCGGTCGGCGCGCGCCTTTTGCTCAGCTTTTGCTAATGCTGCACGCTGCGCCTGCGTCATGGTGCCGCCATGCCGGGAATAACTCCAAGCCATTCCTTTGCTAACCTGTGCGAGACTGACATCCTCGCCGTCAAGAAAGACGGACGATACATAATGGTTATTCGCATCAACCTGGCTGACGACCGCCGTCACGTTCATGCCCTGTACCAGGTAGGCAAGCTGTGCCGCCGACTCTTCCGAAAATGGCTGCTTCTTCTCAGGCGCGTCGATTCCCCGCAGGCGAACTGTGTATCGCGTTCCGTCTTTTGCCACGATGCCGATCGTGTCGCCGCTGAAGACCAGAACAGCATTGCCCTCGATCAATTTTATATTGTTGACACTCTTATCCGACTTTTCCCACGTCTTGGCCGTCTGCGACGATGCAACTGCCGAATCATTTTGAGCAAACGCCGCACTCGCCGGCAAGAACAAAGCAATACAAACGTAAATAAATTTGTCTTTCATAATCCTTGCTCTCCACCCGTTAACTGCACATCGCGCGATCGACATATCGTTTGTTGCCGCTCGGACTTATGTAGTAACAACCGCCGCGCGGCCCGAGAAAATACTTGATCTCCGATCCCTGCTCCGTCTGTTTGGCCCCGACAGAAGGCGTCGGCTTTGCAGCTTTATCCGAGGCCGTGCTTTCCGTTTTCTTAGCGGTGTTTACGGCCGGAGCCTGCGGCGCCGGTGCCTGAATAACTCCCGTCGGAACTGCATTCTGCTGAGCTGGCTGCGCTATTTGATTCGACTGTCCAGCGGGAACCGACAAATTTGGCTGAGCCGTCGGACGAACATTAATTGCGGCCGGATCGGAGTAAACAGGTGCAGCGTTGCTCGACGCAACCTCGCCAGCCGGCGGCGTTTGCGGCGTTGAAGCCCACATTCCATACCGCTGCGCTTTAGCGCTCAATTCGGCATTCAAATACTGTCGCCGGGAAAGCTCGCTTTGCTCGGCCAGCTCATTCGTTTCGAGCCAAACCAATCCGGACTGCGCCTGGGCGATACCCGCATTCGTAGCGCCGACCATGACCTCAGCTACAAAGTTGCCTTCCGCATCTGCTTTCCAGCTGCGGATGATAACCGTCTTTCCAAGAATCAAGTTGGAGAGATTTTGCCTCGATTCATTTCCGAAGATCTCGTCCATCTTGGGAGCTCGAATGCCGAGAATGTGAACACGATATTCCTGGCCCTTCTCGTCCGTTACGTCAAGAATGTCGCCCGTATAAACCTTCGCCACCCGATATGATCCGCCGTCGATCGGTACGGGACGGTCGGGGGCCGGATTTTCGCCGGCGCCGGCCAGATTCGTTTGTGTTGGCTGATTTGGTTCTTCCAGCGCCGGAGAATTTTCGGAAGTCCGCAATATGCCGCTGAAATAAATAACAACGACCGCTAGCGGTGCCAAAATAGCAGCAATGACCAGAAACTTTCGGGCCATCTGCTTACGCTGAACACGCACGATTTCAAGCGACGAATCTGTGTGCCGCAGCGAGAGAAGGTCGAGTTCGAAATTATGTCCGCACTTACAAAGACGCTCACCCGTCCGAACCGGAGCGACGCATTCGGGACAGTTCCTGAACATCGAGTTCAGCTCTTCTGGAAAATCAGGTCTTTCTTTGACAGTTATGGGCAACATAATCGTCCCTCAGATCGCTTAACAAGACCGGCATCGGGAGAATCGGAACGGGCTTTGATTAATGCCGGCTTACGCGAAGAATACTGCGTTATGGTTAAACAATCTACGATTTAACCAAACTATACACGGAATACATCCCATCTTCAAGAAAAATCTCATTCGGCGTAACTCTTTGATGTGATTACGATTAGGCTATTTGTGTGGCGCCATATGGCACAAACTGCGAGGCACGCATGACGGCAAAAATCATTCACGTAAGCTTGTGAGCAGCGCACGGTTTTTATGGTCTGCATCGAGCGAAGAAAATACGATATTCGAAAACCAACACAAAAAAAAAAAACGGCACCCGTGCGAATGCCGTTTCCTTAACAATTTGGTGATCCGACCAGGACTCGAACCTGGGACCCAATGGTTAAAAGCCATTTGCTCTACCGACTGAGCTATCGGACCACAAACGAAAATTTTACATACCGGCGTCGTTTACCGCAAGTTCCATACGGATATTGGCCCGCGTGTACAACGAATTACTGTCGAGCGGCGTTTCTTTGAAATTGAATTTGCGGTAGAGGTTTATGGCGGCAAACTGCTTCGTGTTCGATTCGAGAACAATGAACGGCGCGCCTTCGCGTTTGGCAAAATCGACGCACGCCTGCATCAACTTTTCGCCGATCTTGTAGCCCTGAAACTGTGGCGAGACGGCCATTTTCGCAAGCTCGAAAACGTCGTAATTTACGCGGATCATCGCTACGGTTCCGGCAACTTCGCCGTCCACCAAAGCGAAAAATATCTGACCGCCTTTGTCGATGATGTATTGCCGCGGATTGTCAAGCTGGTCGTGATCGTGTTCTTCCACCGTATAAAACTTTGCGATCCATTCGTAATTCAGACGGGCAAAATCTCCGGCATATTTGTCTTCGAATTCGACAACTTCCGTCGGTTTAATTTTTTCGAGCTCCGCAATCGTTCGCTCGCGAAAACCTTTTTCGGCGACCCGTGCCTCCAGCAAGTTGAGCAGACCGATAACGTCCCGGTCGTTCATCATCTTTTTAAACCCCGCCGTTCCCGCATCCCAAACCTGTTCGAACCGAGGCATTTTGCGCTTCGCCCTCGCAGTTAATGAAAGGATTCGTTTGCGGCTGTCATCCTTCGAGCGCGATTCCTTCAAATAACCGGCATCGACCATTTTGTTTACGATTGAGATAACTGACGGATGCGACAGACCGATCGCCAATGCAATCTCAGTCACCGTCATTCGCTCGCGCTTTCGTAAAAGTTTAAAAACCGCGAACCAATTCGGCTCGATGTCCATGCCGAGTTCCTTGTACATCCGCTTTCCGTCGTGCAGCATCGCGTCGCTGACGCGTTTCATCCGCGTAACCACCGCATTCAATCCAAGCTCGCTTAAAAAGTCGCTTTCCATAGCAATCGCTCCAATATGTAGTGGCCTACATACTAATGTAAAGTAGATGTGTAGTCAACTACTTTCGTTCAGAGTGCGGGCTTTGGACCGTTCTTTTGCGACAGACGACGATTTTTTTGCGAAGAACGAGCTAAAGCTCGCACTCTAAACGGAGAACCAGCTTTCCATTACGGATTGTTTGAGGATAATTGTCTGATCTCGCTCCGGCCCGGTCGAAATTAATCCGATCTCGACGCCGATTTGATCGGAGAGAAAGCGGACATATTTTTGGGCGAGTTCGGGCAGCTTATCGAACTCGGTCGTGCCGACGGTATCGGTCTTCCAGCCTGCAAGCGTTTCGTACACTGGCTTGATCTGCCGCGAATCGTGCGAGACGGCGGGAAAGGTATCGATGCGCGTGCTGTCAATTTCGTAACCGATGCAAACTTTGATCTCGTCCAGAGCGTCTAGCACGTCGAGCTTTGTAAGAGCGACCGAGTCGAAACCATTCAGTTCCGCCGCATAGCGCGCGGCAACCGCGTCGAACCAGCCGCATCTGCGGGGGCGTTTGGTCACCGAGCCGTATTCGTTGCCGCGTTTGCGAATCAGATTCGCGGTTTCTTCTTCCGCATCGATCATCTCCGTCGGGAACGGCCCTTCGCCGACGCGGGTCGCGTACGTCCGTACGATGCCGAGCACGCCCGTGATGTGGTGCGGCGGGATCCCGGCACCGACCGAGGCTCCGCCTGCGGTTGGGTTCGAAGAAGTAACATACGGGTAAGTGCCGTGATCTACGTCAAGCAGCGTCGCTTGCGCGCCTTCGAGCAGAATTTTCTTTTTAGCTTTTCGCGCGTCCGAAAAAAAATGTGACGTTTCGCACACGAATGGCCGCAGACGTTCGATAAGCGGTGTGATCTCTTCCAGAATTTCGTCTGCTCTCAACGGCTGGTTGCCGAATAGGACGATGATGCGGTTAGCTTCTTCAAGATTGCGTTCGACGCGGAGCTTCAATAGTTCGGGCGAAAGCGCGTCCGAAACGCGTATGCCGCGACGGCCGGCTTTATCTTCATACGCAGGCCCGATGCCCCGCAGCGTTGTGCCGATCTTTTCATTGCCGAGCCGTTCTTCCGACGTATGATCGAGCGCACGGTGATAGGGCATTATAAGGTGAGCGCGTGACGAAACCTTCAGACGTTCGGGCGTAACCTCGATTCCCTGTTGGGCAATTTGATCAATCTCCTCAAAAAATGCCTTCGGATCGATCACCATTCCGTTACCGAGAACGCAGGTTTTGTCCGGATGAATAATTCCCGATGGCAGCAGCCGCAGCACGAACGCATTGTCGCCCACATAAACGCTGTGCCCGGCGTTGTGCCCGCCTTGGTAACGCGAAACTATATCGAACCGGTCCGCCAGCAGATCGACGACCTTGCCCTTGCCTTCGTCGCCCCACTGGGCGCCGATAATTACTATGATCATATTCTTCTGCAATCCGTTTAGCATGCGGTCTTCGACCGCAGCACGACGGTCAGAGACCGCCGGCTTAACGACAATATCGTCCATTATCCATTGTCAATTCTCAATTTTTATTTGTCCATTCGTAGAGCTCGAGGTATTTCCGCGCGGCGTTTTCCCATGAGTTGTCCTCTCGCATTCCGTTGCGTTGAATCTGCCGCCACGTCTCACGGTCGCCGTATGCGTAGAGGGCTTCGTAGATCTTTTCGAGAAAACGGTCGGCGCGGTATGGACCGAATTTGAAGCCGTTGCCGGTGCTGTTCACTGCGTCGTAATTTTGCACCGTGTCGTCAAGACCGCCGACGGCACGCACGATCGGGACCGTGCCGTAACGAAGCGAATACATTTGGTTCAAACCGCACGGCTCGAATTTTGACGGCATCAGAAACATATCGGCACCGGCCTCGATCTTGTGCGCCAGCGATTCGTTGTAGCCACGGTAAACGCCCACTTGACGCGGCGCGTAATCGCGCAAGCTTTGCCAGAAAGCTTCGTAGCGTTTTTCGCCGGAACCGAGCGAAATTATATAGGCACCGGCGGCGACCATCTCGCCCGCGACCTGCATCATCAGATCGATTCCCTTCTGGGCGGTTAGACGCGTAACGTTTGCGATGATCGGGCGGTTGAGATCGACCGGCAGCGAAAACTGTTCGAGCAGATCGCGCTTGCATGCGGCCTTGCCTTCGAGGTCGTCGATATTGAAATGCGCCGCAATCTCCTTGTCCGTCTCGGGATTCCAAACTTCGTAATCGACGCCGTTTGTAATTCCGACAAGCCGATTCGCTCTCTGCCGCGTCAGCCAATCGAGCCCGTAACCGTTCTCCGCCGATTGGATCTCGAATGCGTATCGACGCGAGACGGTCGAAAGCGTGTCCGAGGTTTCAAGTCCGGCCTTCATTGCCGAGGCGTAGCCGTTAAAAGAAAATGCACTGCGTGCAAACTCAGAGCTAAAGCCGAACTTCCACAGTTCGTTCGACCCGAAGGCTCCCTGATAAGCCATGTTGTGAATGGAAAAAACCGTCCGCGTGTTTCGCCAGTACGGATCCAAACGCCGCTTCTCCGCCAATTCAACAGCCGCAAATCCGCAATGCCAATCGTTGAGATGAACGATGTCAGGAGCCGCTCCGATCCGTCTCAGCAACACAAGCGCCGCGTGATTGAAAAACGCAAACCGTTCATAATCCTCGGTATAACCGTAGATCGAATCGCGATGAAAATACGACGGAGCGTCGATCAAAAACGTCGGCGACCCGTTTGCCTCGCTGTAAAACGCCCTCGCGCGATAAACGCCGCCGCGCCAATCGACGTTCAAATCAGGTATCGCCGTCTCCCAAAGATATTCCCCGCGCGTCTGCAAATAACACGGCGTAACCAAAACCGAATCAACACCGACACCCCTCAAAGCCTTAGCCAAAGCCCCAGCCACATCCCCAAGCCCCCCGGTCTTGGAGTAAGGCACAGCCTCAGCTGAAATAACGGCTACACGCATAAATTAGAATCGTAATTAGTTAATCTTTAATGGAACCAGCCAGTCAAATCGATCTGGTGAGCACGGCGGCTAAGCCGTGAGTCACAAAAAAGACGGGAGGCAAATTTCGCCTCCCGCAAAGTAAGCATAATCGAGATCGATGCTAGAAGTTAATTCGCAACTTAAGGTCGATCTGACGACCGCCAACATCGTTAGTGGTCGAAATATCCTGATAGGCGGATCCATTGCCCAGTTCACCAAAACCAGATCCACCAGGAGTGATTCCGACAACATCAGCCGCCCAACCGCCGACGCGGAAATTCGGGCTATTCAGCAAATCAAGAGCCGTTGCCGAAAACTCGATACTGCGTCTTTCGCCCCATTTAAACCTTTTCGTAAGCGTTGAGTCCACCTTGAAAAAGCTCGGGCCGTAAACGATCAGATTATTGAATCCACAATCGCCGGCAGTTCGGGAAATGCAATTGCCGAAACCGGCAGGTGCAATAAACCGTCCCTGAGGTCCTCCCGTTCCGAAGGTCGTGCCGTAACCGCCATTTGCCGTATTAGACACGTCAATATTGAACGCTCGCTGAGTATTCAAGATGATGTCGTCGGGTAAATAGAACACAGCGCCTGCCTCCTTTCGAAGCTTGATCGCCTTTTGCAATTCCCTCCTGGTCATGCCGATGAGCTGCACATTTCCGAGAGAGAATGGGGAGCCACTCTAACAAAGAGTGAAGTAAGCTATCGCAATCGTCCCGACAGATTTTTCGGATGATATTCAAAAAGTTGTAGATGATTCTGCTTATGGAAAGGGGCGCAGCCGGACGGCCGCAGCCCCAGTTTCAAACCTTTAAGCCGTACATTTAAGTTTGCATTGAAGCCAGAAATTCGGCGTTTGTTTTTGTTTTGCCGAGGCGTTCGAGGACTACTTCCATTTGCTCGACGGGTGACAACGGATTCAAGACGCGGCGCATGACCCAGATGCGGTTGAGGTCTTCCTTGCCGATGAGCAGTTCTTCCTTTCTGGTGCCGGATCTTTGCAGATCGATCGCCGGGAAGAGGCGCTTGTCGGAGAGGCGGCGGTCGAGGTGGATTTCCGAGTTGCCGGTTCCCTTAAATTCCTCGAAGATCACATCGTCCATTCGCGATCCGGTATCGATCAAAGCGGTGGCGATGATCGTCAGCGAACCGCCTTCTTCTATGTTGCGGGCGGCGCCGAAGAAACGCTTCGGACGCTGAAGCGCGTTGGAATCGATGCCGCCCGACAGGATTTTGCCTGATGGCGGCACGACGGCGTTGTGGGCGCGCGCGAGACGCGTGATCGAATCGAGCAAGATCACGACGTCGCGTTTGTGCTCAACGAGACGTTTCGCCTTTTCGATCACCATGTCGGCGACCTGAACGTGCCGTGTCGGCGGCTCGTCGAAAGTCGAAGAAATAACTTCGCCCTTGACCGAACGCTGCATGTCCGTCACTTCTTCCGGCCGCTCGTCGATCAGCAAAACGATTAGCGTCGTTTCCGGATGATTTTCAGTAATCGAGTTAGCGACCGTTTGCAGCAGCATCGTTTTACCGGTTCGCGGCGGCGCGACGATAAGCGCACGCTGGCCTTTACCGATCGGCGTGACGAGGTCGAGCACGCGGGCGGCGATGTTGTCAGGCCCGATCTCCATCCTGAGCTGCTCGTCCGGATAAAGCGGCGTCAGGTTGTCGAAGAAAACCTTCTCGCGCGACTGCTCGGGAGCCTCGAAGTTGATCGCCTCCACCTTGATAAGAGCAAAATAACGCTCGCCTTCCTTAGGCGGACGGATTTGCCCGGAAACCGTGTCGCCGGTGCGCAGATCAAACTTGCGAATCTGCGACGGGCTGACGTAAATGTCGTCCGGGCCGGGCAGATAGTTATATTCCGGCGCGCGCAGAAAGCCGAAGCCGTCGGGCAGCGTTTCGAGCACGCCTTCGGAAAAGATTAAACCGCTCTTTTCCGTCTGTGCGGCGAGAACCTTAAAGATAAGTTCCTGCTTACGCAGCCCGGTCGCGCCTTCGATGCCCATTTCCTTTGCGATATGCGTCAGCTCGCTGATCGACATATCCTTCAGTTCAGCGAGATTCAGCAAGCCGCCGTTCGCGGAGCCGTTGTTCGACTTTCCGCCGTCCTTCGACGACGCGCCGTCTTCCGAAGTCTGCACTTCTGCCGTTATGGTTTCCGCATCGTCGGATTTTTCCGTTCGTGTCCTGCGGGGATTGGTTTTGGTAGCCATGTGTTTATCAAAAAAGTCTGGGGATTTAGCGTTCACGCTTTTCGGCCTATTTGTTCAGTTCGCAAGAGGTTGAAGCAGATTTTCAAGGAATCTGAAAATAGACGCGGAGAAAAATTAGTATGGAATTAGGTTGTAGTACCGCAAATGAACCCAGCCTTGAGAAATCTCAAGAACCCTTGAGTTTTTAGGGATATGCAATATTTACTACATTACGGCAAGGAATGCAACTCAAAATTTAAGAATTTTTGGCCTTTAGCCGGCGGTGCTTATTGCCCCTCCGATTTCTTTCCAAAGCTCTTGCCTGCCTTTTCCTGACACAGATGAATAACTTATCAATTTTCCTCCCGTGAGAGAACGCCCGATCAGCTTTAACTGCTTTTGAAGATTATTGTTCGAAAGCTTGTCGGCCTTTGTCGCGGCCAATACAAAGGGCTTTTCGTTGGCCAGTAGCCATTCATTTAATTGAATGTCGAGCGCCGTCGGCTCGTGCCGCGAATCGATCAGATGGATGCACAACGCAAGTTCTTCACGTTTGGAAAGATACTCTTCAGCCATCTCTCCCCAATCCGCTCGCATCGCTTTTGAAACGCGGGCGTAGCCGTAGCCCGGCAAATCGACAAAATAGAAAGAATCGTTGATAAGGAAATAATTGATGCTTTGCGTGCGTCCGGGCGTGTTTGACGTACGGGCAAGGCCTTTGCGGCCCAGCAGCGAGTTTAATAACGAAGATTTGCCGACGTTCGAACGGCCGAGAAAGGCGATCTCAGGCAGGCCGTCGGTCGGCCAATGGGCTTTTTCGAAGGAACTTTTTACAAATTCGGCGGAAGTGATATTCATCAGATAATTATAACGTAGCGGAAATTTTCGACGTGTCGTCTTAACCTTGGACTTTCATACTTAAATTCGTAGAATTCTAAATGGAATGACCAACAACGTGATAAATATCGATCCCGAAATTCTCGGAGGCGCGCCCGTCTTCAAGGGTACGCGTGTTCCGATAGAAAGTTTTTTTGATCATCTGGAGGGCGGCGTTTCGTTAGATGAGTTTCTCGAAGATTTTCCGACCGTAAAGCGAGAGCAAGCGGTAGAGCTGCTTGAACTCGCAGAAGAAGTTTTGACTTCGTCCGAGTTCGCGAAGATTTATGAAACTGTTGCTTGACGAGAATCTGCCGCGAAGGTTGAAGTTGGATTTTAGCGAGCATGAGATTTTCACGGTTCGCGAAAAAAATTGGAACGGTGCGACGAACGGTGTGTTATTGAAGCTGATGATCGAAGACGACTTTGACGTCCTATTAACGTTCGATAAAAAACTTCAGCATCAGCAGAATTTTTTAAAATATCAAATTGCTGTTCTGCTATTGACAGCGGAATCTAATCAGTACAAACATCTTCTTCCATTAGTGCCGAAAATTAAAGATGCCCTGAGTAAATTGAGAATCGGAGTAACGGAAATCGGCTAGAGTTACGGTCATTCTACAGCAGTTGTCACGTCCGTCGCTTGAGCGTTTACGTCCCAGAGCTGCGGCGTATCCAATTTCTCAGTTGTTTCGGACGTTTCAAGAGTCAAAGCCAAAACCTCATCGATCGTATCGACGGTGTGAATAGTCAGGTCGTCGCGAACTTCCTCGGGAATATCGGCGAGGTCTTTTTCGTTTTCCTTTGAAATGACGATTGTCTTCAGGCCGAAACGGTGTGCGGCAAGGAGTTTTTCTTTCACGCCGCCGATCGGCAGAACTTTGCCGCGAAGCGTGATCTCGCCGGTCATCGCCACGTCGTGACGAGCTTTCGTTGCGGTCAATGCTGAAACCATCGATGTCGCGATAGTGATGCCGGCACTCGGGCCGTCTTTCGGGATGGCGCCTTCGGGCACATGTATGTGCAGGTCTTTTTCTTTAAAGTCGTCTGGGTCGATGCTCAATTGTTCTGCACGCGATCGCACACAAGTTAGCGCCGCACGCGCCGATTCCTGCATTACTTCACCGAGCTTGCCCGTAAGCGTGATCTCGCCCTTTCCTTTAACAAGCGTCGCCTCGACCTGCAGCACGTCGCCGCCGACTTCGGTCCACGCAAGGCCGTTGACCAGCCCGATCTCGCTCTTTCGCGCGATGTCCTGTTTGCGGAAGCGAATCGTTCCGAGCAGCTCTCGCACTTTCTCAGCGTCGATCACCACGCGGAAATTTTCCTTATCCTCGGCTGTCACAAATTTGCGGGCAATCTTGCGTAAACAAGAGCCGATCTCGCGTTCCAAATTTCTGACGCCGGCCTCGCGCGTATAGTGCCTAATGGTTTCGAGAATTCCGTCGTCCGTAAACTTTACTTTTTCAACATCGATTCCGGTCGCTTCGCACTGCTTGACGATCAGATGCCGCTTGGCGATCTCGACTTTCTCGCGTTCGGTGTAACCCGAAAGCGTCAGGATCTCGAGCCTGTCCTGCAACGCCGGCGGAATCGTGTGAAGCACGTTGGCTGTTGCGATGAAGAAGACGTTCGAGAGATCGTAATCGACATCGAGGTAATGATCTCTGAACGTGTGATTCTGTTCCGGATCCAGCACTTCCAGCAACGCTGACGACGGGTCGCCGCGAAAATCGCGTCCGAGCTTATCGACTTCGTCAAGCAGGATGACGGGATTGATCGTGCCGGCCCGCTTCATCAGCTGAATTATCTGCCCGGGCAGCGCGCCGATATAAGTTCGCCTATGCCCGCGAATTTCAGCCTCGTCGTGAACGCCGCCGAGCGCGAGCCGCATAAATTTTCTGCCCGTCGCATTCGCAATAGATTTCCCAAGCGACGTTTTTCCGACGCCGGGCGCGCCGACGAAGCAAAGTATCGTTCCCTTCGGGTTGCTCACAAGCTGCCGCACGGCAAGAAATTCGAGGATGCGTTCCTTTATTTTCTCGAGGCCGTAGTGATCTTCATTTAATGTCTTCTCGGCTTCGAGCAAATCTTCCAATTCTTCCGAACGCGCCTGCCATGGCACGTTGATCAGCCAATCAAGGTACGTGCGAGAGACCGTGCTTTCCGCGGACATCGGCGGCATCGCTTCGAGACGGGCAAGCTCCTGCAACGCCTTATCCTTCGCCTCCTCGGTCATTCCGGCTTCTTCGATCTTGGTTTTCAGATCGTCAAGCTCGGCCTTTTCGTCCTTGCGGCCAAGCTCTTTGTGGATCGCCTTAATCTGTTCGTTCAGATAATATTCGCGCTGGTGCTTGTCCATCTGCTTTTTAGTGCGCGAATGGATCGAGCGGTCGAGTTGGCGTTTTTCGATCTCGGTTTCCAGAAGATCGACGAGCTTTTGCAGACGCTCCGAAACAGAAAACGTTTCAAGCAAGTCCTGCTTTTCCTCAACGCCGATCCGCATATGCGACGACATCGAATCTGCAATCTGCGCAGCCGAAATTCCGCGAAGCGAAGCGTGAAGCGCGTCCGTGTAAGCATCCGGCGCGACGCGCAAAAATTGTTCTACGAGCGTGTGAATTTTTTGCAAAAGGCCGTCGGTACGGTAACCCGATTCGTCGGTCGTCGCCACCTTACGAACGTGCGCGTAAAACATCCCTTCGCTGTCCTGCTCGATTCGGACGGATTGGCCGCGTTCGCGTCCCTCGACCACGACCTTTATCTGCCCGTTGTCCTGCCGCTGCGCCTGCAGTATGCGTCCGAGCGTGCCGGTCGCGTATATCTGGTCGGAGTTCGGTTCGTCAACGGTTGCGTCGTGCTGCGTTGCGAGAAAAATGTCCCGCTCGCCGTTCATCGCCCGCTCAAGCGCGCGGACGGAGCTGGGCCGCCCGATCTTGAACGCAACCTTTGTGAATGGAAAAATGACGACATCGCGAATCGGCACCATCGGATAGCGCTTTATATTCGACGGCATTTGATCTGAAAATTCCTGCATATGGTTTTTTTGGGAAAAATTGGCCTGTAAAACTAAAACCCTGTTTTGTTTGCTTTATCGAATGTGAGCCTCGGAAATTCTATTTACGCAAAATTGACTTCGAAAAGCAACGAAAATGCCAAAACTTGGTGACAGAAAAGTTTTATTAAAGCTAGAATTCTAGTTTTTTCTCGCTTGATAAAAGGCCGCGGCGGGAAATTAAAAAAGGCGGGCAAGCCCGCCGCTAAACGATTTGCTAAGTTTGGAATTACTCACACTTGACACGATTCATCGGGATATTCATGCCTTCGAGCTTACCGTTTCGCATTCCTTCGATGCGGGCGTGGAGCGAATCGGGTTTGTCGGCGCGATAGATTACGCGTTGCGGAAAATCGTGTTTGAGGTTTTCGAAAACGACCTCTTTACCGTTCATCTTCAGGAACGGGAACGGCGTTTCCGTTTGGGCGCTTGAGGGTTTGGCGACATAGATAAGGCCGTGGCCGTTGTTGACGACGCGGAGAAATTCAAACGCGACGCTTTTGCCGTTTTTCACGGTTTGCGACGTGCCAAGCATAAGGTTTTCAGTCGGCCTTGCCCAGCGTTCGGTTGTTACGCGGCCGTTGTCGTTCACTTCCCAGCAGCCCGCCATCCATTCAAGCGAGCTGACCGCATTCGCCGTCTGAGCCGAAACAAACACGCCCGTGCCGAGCACAAAAAGGAGCAGGCTTGAGATAAAAATTTCACGCATACGGATAGTTGTAGCAGCCTCTGAGAAGAGCTCATTTTACGCGGAGATCGACTTTATCGTATATCTCGTCCATTGATAATTTACAATTTATCGCCGGCATCTCGATTACGGGTTCGCCCCCGATGAAATCCTGCAGGCTCCAATCATCGTCCCGCCGCGAATAGAGCAAAGCGCGTTTCACATCCTGCCAGACCATCAGGTAATGCTGCAATGAATCGATCGACCTATAATGATCGAGCTTACGGCCGGTGTCGTACTGAGCCGTGGATTTCGATAAAACTTCAACTATGACGGTCGGGTTGAGCAGGTTATCAAAATGGTCGTCGTCAGCCATTTCCCTTTTTCCGCATACCGCGACAATATCTGGATAGGTATAGAAGCCGATCGCAGGTATGAAAACGCGCATATCGGATGCAAACACGTTGCATTCGCGTCCCTTAAACTGAACGTTGATAGTACTGCTGATATTTACGGTTATTATGCCGTGCTCGACCGACGCACCTGCCATTTGGAAAATGTTGCCGTTGAGATATTCATGCTTGACAGGCGAGATGCGTTCCATCGCCAGATAAGCTTCGGGCGAAGAAATTCTGCTCTCGGGAAAAGCCGCCATACGTCGTAAAAATACTCTAATTGCTAGATCAATTCAATACTCTGTTCATACTGCGGCACGACGACATTCCAGCCGAAACGGTCGCGGACATGACCGGCCATGGCTTCGGCGGCTTTGGGTTCTCCGTGCGTTGTGAAAACGCCTTTCGGCGCTGCAGGCAGGCCCTCGAGCCAACGCAGTACGGCTTTCCAGTCGGCATGCGCCGAAAAGCCTTCAACCCTTTCAACATGGCAGCGAACCGGTACAAAATGTTTCATTATCCGTACTTCTTTTTCACCGTCCTGGACACGGCGGCCGGTTGTGCCTGCGGCCTGAAAACCGACGAAAATTACAGTCGCGTTTTCATCGGGAAGCATCCGCAATGCATGGTGCAAAACGCGCCCGCCCGTCAGCATACCCGAAGACGAGATGATGATCCACGAGCCTTTCATGTTGTTTAGCCGCTTGGATTCGTCGCGGCTCGATGCCGTTGTCATCGAACGCGTCCGCAGCGGATGCCGGTTCTTTCCAACTATCGATGCATATTCCTCATCATGCTCCTCGTGCCAACGACCATAAACTTGCGTTGCCTGTGCAGCCATCGGTGAATCGACCACGACCGGCAAAACCGGAATTCGCTTTTCATCCTCAAGCTTGCGGATCATGTACAAGATTTCCTGCGTGCGTCCGACCGCGAATGCCGGAATGAGGATCGGACCGTTCCGTTCAGCGGCCTCATTGATGATCCGCGCCATTTGGTCTTCGGAAGGCACGTCTCCGTGCAGACGGTCACCATAAGTAGATTCAACCATCAGGTAGTCGCACGCCGGCGGGGGCGCCGGATCTTTCACGATAGCCTGGTCGTAATGCCCGAGGTCGCCGGAGAACAGAAAGCGAAGATCGGAGCCGTCAAGTTTGCCGCTTTCCATTTCGAGCAAAACCAGGCTCGCGCCGATAATGTGGCCGGCGATATGAAAGCTTGCTTTTACACCGTTGCAGATGCTGATCGCGGTAGCATCATTCGGGACGGGGCGAATGAGCTTTAATGCAGCACGCGCATCTTGTTCATCGTAAAGCGGCAGCGCCGGTGTGTGGGTCGTTAGCTGATGACGGTTTCGGTAATCGGCTTCCTCTTCCTGAAGCCGTCCGGAATCCGGCAATAAAATTTTAAGAAGATCGGCCGTTGCTCGCGACGTGAATACGGGTCCATCGAAACCAAGCTTTGTGATACGTGGCAAGTAGCCGGTGTGATCGATATGGGCGTGCGTCAAAAGCACCGCATCCAGCGTTCTTAGGTCAAAAGCCGGCTCCTGCCAGTTCCGCTCGCGAAGTTCTTTAGGTCCCTGAAACAATCCGCAATCAACCAGAATGCGGGTGTTGTTGTGTTCAATTAGGTATTTCGAGCCGGTAACAGTTCCAACGCCGCCAAGAAACGTGATCTTCGCCATAATTTTTGCCGAGCGACCTAATTGAGTTTATCCTTAGGCAACGCTAATCTTTGTAGCCGTTGAATCGACGGCGATGAGAGATCCGTTCTCGATCTGGTTCTCCGGAGTGAACAGGTCAAGATCGTGCGTTTCGCGATGGCCAAAATAAAATCCCACCAATGCCGCGCCGCCACTCAAAAAAAATCGACTCTTGCGGCTAAAGAACTCTCGCAAGAAGTC
>Ga0187894_10002959_pt1 | contig 19579 bp, 20 predicted proteins | sample GBC1701081metaG_FD_136650 | JGI IMG/M metagenome (GOLD analysis project Ga0187894, IMG submission 136650) | White microbial mat communities from a lava cave in the Kipuka Kanohina Cave System on the Island of Hawaii, USA - GBC170108-1 metaG ...
CGAAAACGCCACACACCGGATCACGCTGCAACTGTTTTGCCGGACTCTGTCTCCGCAGGTCACCTGAATGCGGGCCTGCCGTTTTTGCGCTACGCAGCCAGGACGCAACTTTTCGCCCGAGCCACGTAGCGCCCACCAACAGCAGAATTGTCCAAAGGATGAGCCGAACAAGTCCGCGGAGAATGGCGACGCCTCTCTTCCTCTCGGCTGCGGCGACCGCGCCATCGCCGGGCCCCTGGAAACGCGCTTTCGATTCGCTGTAAGTTGCTCTAAATAGGGAGGGTAAGTCAACAGAAAATGAGGTATTTGCGCTTTCGATGGTTGGCGGCGAGACGGCCGACGCCACTCGATACAACAGCTAAGTACTTTGGTTTCAGTTATCTATGGCAGTTCAATGCGATCCGTACCCATGTGCGGGCGCAGTGCTTCAGGAATGGCGATTGAACCATCGGCCTGCTGGAAGTTCTCCACGATCGCCAGCCAGGTGCGACCCACGGCCAGTCCCGAGCCATTCAGCGTGTGTACGAATTCGCTCTTCTTCGCGTCCTTCGACTTGTAACGAATACTCGAGCGGCGCGCCTGAAAGGCTTCACAGTTCGAACATGAAGAGATCTCGCGAAACTCAGCGGCCGCCGGCAGCCACACTTCGATGTCGTACGTCTTGCTCGCGGCAAAGCCCATATCGCCGGCGCACAACAGCATCACGCGGTAGTGCAGGCCCAGCGCCTGCAGAACGCTTTCTGCGTCGCGCACCAGTGACTCCAGTTCTTCGTAGCTCTCCTCTGCACGAGTGAACTTGAACAGCTCGACTTTCTGGAACTGGTGCTGGCGCATGATGCCGCGCGTATCCTTGCCCGCCGCTCCCGCCTCGCTGCGGAAACAGGCCGTCCAGGCGCAGACCTTCACCGGCAGCGAGTCCGCGTCAATCGTCTGATCGCGATGCAGGTTGGTGAGCTGCACTTCCGCCGTAGGCGTCAGCCAAAGGTCAGTTCCCTCGAGATGAAACATGTCATCCGCGAACTTCGGCAGGTGCCCGGTTCCGGTGAGGGAGGCGCGATTAGCAACAAACGGCGGCAGAATTTCCGTGTAACCGTTCTTTTCCGTGTGCAGGTTCAGGAAAAAGCCGGCAATGGCCCGCTCCAGTCGCGCGCCCAGTCCCTTGTACACAGCAAAGCGCGCGCCGGCGATCTTCGCGGCCGTCTGCAGGTCGAGGATGCCCAGCTTTTCGCCCACTTCCCAGTGCGGCCTGGGGGCAAAGTCAAATTTCGGCGGAGCGCCCCAGCGGCGCACTTCCACATTTTGAGCGCTGCTATGACCGCCGGGCACGCTGGAGTGCGGAACGTTGGGAACGGTCAGCATCCACTGGCGAAGCTCTTCGTCAAGCTGAGCAGCGCGCTGGTCATCGCGCTTGATTTCATCTCCAAGCTGCTTCATTTGGGCGATGAGTGACGCTGCGTCCTGGCCGCTTTTCTTCAGCTTGGCGATCTCTTCGCTGGCCTTGTTGCGCTGCGCTTTCTTTTGTTCCACCGAAGTGATCAGTTGGCGCCGCTCGCGGTCCACACTCTGAAACCAGGCGAGGTCGAGCGTGATCCCGCGGCGCCCGGCCATGTCGGCGAACAGTTCGAGGTGCTCACGGAAGTAGGAAAGGTCATGCATAAAGCAGACAGGATAAACGAAAACCGGCATTTCTGCCGGAGAACCGCCGGCGCTCCGGATTGAGCTCAGGAGTATCTTCCTTTTGACGAGTGCGCCGCTCATGGACTATTGTCTTGCCATGATCCCCCGGCGCATCCTTCCCGTATTGTTCCTCGCCGGTGCGCTGGCTGGTTGCGGCGCGCTCAGCGTTGTCGAGCAGAAAGAGCACGACAAGGCTGACATCAAAGCCGCGCTCGAAAAATACCTGAACAGCGCCTCTTCGATTAACCTTTCCTCGATGAACTGGGAAATCAAGGAGTACAACCCGGACCGCGACCGCGCCGCCGTCACCGTGCTCTTCACCGCCAAACAGGGCGGCGCGCAGATGAGCGTCAACTACGAACTGCAAAAGGAAAACGGCGTCTGGGTGGTTCGCAAGCCGGCCAGTGGAGCACATCCGGGCGGCGCCGCTCCGCCAGTTCCTCCAGGACAGCTTCCTCCCGGACATCCCAGCATGGGCACCACGGCCCCTCCGGAAAAGGCAACTCCTCCTCCCAAGAAATCCTGAGCCGGGTCTCCGTACTCACCCGCCTGGGCGCTGCGATGCCCTTCTAGCCCGCGCCTGCCAGCCCAGGCACGCCGCCCGCGCCCTTGGCCAGTTTCACGCTGCGCACGATGGCTCGCACAACCGCCTCGGCAGCAGCGGCTCCGATTGCGTTCACATCTGCGCCCAGGTTGCCGAGCGAAAGTGCAAACGCAATGTCGCCGTCAAACTGCGTATGCGCCGGAGAAATGGTGCGGGCCATTCCGGCGGAGGCCATCATCGCCACGTGCTGCGCTTCCACGCGGGTCAGCCGTGCGTTTGTCGCTACCGCCACCAGCACGGTATTCGTGTCAGGAAACCAGTACACCACGTTGCCCTGCTGGATGGCGCGGGAGGTATCGAGCAGCGCCATCGAATCGCGGGCAACCCGCGTACCGGCGATCAACTTCCCGGTTTCCGGGTCGCGCACGTCGCCGAAGGCATTCATCGCCACCAGCGCCGCCACCTTCACCGGTTCTTCCTGCTTGCCGCGAACCAGTTCCGTCCAGCAGCCGATTCCGGATTTCATGGCGCGCTCGACGCCGTAAAACTTGCCCACGGTAGCGCCGCAGCCCGCACCCACGCTCCCTTCCGCAACTTTAAGCGATGCCGCCTGAGCTGCGGCATATCCCATAGACGCATCGGGACGCCGGCGGGCATCGCCAATCTGCAAATCATAAAGAATGGCTGCGGGCACAATGGGTACGCGGGCCACTCCGGTGTCAAAGCCGATGCTGTGCTCTTCACACCAGCGCATCACGCCGCAGGCAGCATCGAGCCCATATGCCGAACCGCCACTGAAGACCAGCGCGTGGATGACTTCCACCAGATGGTTCGGGCGTACGGTTTCCAACTCGCGCGTGCCGGTGGCGGCGCCGCGCACGTCGCATCCGGCCACGATGCCCGTCGCGCCGAGGTACGCCGCCGCGGGATCGAACAGCAGCACGGTGCACCCGGTGAGCGCCGCTTGGTCCTGGGCGTGGCCTACTTTGATTCCGGGAATGGGTCCAAATCCTTCCGGCATGGGCGGTATGCTAACATTTTCGCGATGAACGAAGCCGTTTACGTTGTCAGTGCAGTGCGCACGCCGATCGGAAAGTTTGGCGGCGGCCTGGCGGATTTCACGGCTGCGGATCTGGGCACCATAGCCGTTCGTGCCGCGCTCGAACGCGCCTTTGGCGCGGCTCCGCCGGAGCGGACACCGGGAGTCTTCCCAGAGCCGCCGATCCGCATTGCCAGCGCCGCCAGCGAACGGGGTACTGGCGTGCGCGTGGACGAAGTCATCCTCGGCAACGCGCGTCCCGCTGGTGTTGGCCCCAACATCGCGCGGCAGGTGGCGTGGCGTTCGGGGCTGGGCGACGAAGTTCCTGCCTTCACGGTCAACATGGCCTGTGCCTCCGGTTTGCGCGCCATTCTGCTCGGCTGGGAACGCATCAAGCTGGGGGAAGCAAGCGTCGTGGTCAGCGCAGGCGCGGAGGCGATGAGCCGCGTGCCGTATCTGCTCGATGGCCGCTGGGGATTCAAGATGGGCCACCAGCCAGTGACCGACGCCATGCATCGCGACGGTTTCTTCTGCCCGATGTCCCAGCAGGTGATGGGGGAAACGGCGGAGACGCTGGCCACGCTCTACCACATCTCTCGCGAAGAGCAAGACGCCTTTGCCCTGGAATCACAGCAGCGAGCCGCCCGCGCCCAGACGGAGTGCCGGTTCAGCGCCGAACTCATCCCTGTTGAGCGAACCGACAAAAGAGGGAACGTCACCCGCATAGCTGCAGACGAACACGTTCGTGCTGACGCCACTCTGGAGTCGCTGGCCAAACTCCCGCCGGTGTTTTCAAAAGGCGGCACAATCACAGCCGGAAACTCCAGCGGCCTGACCGACGCAGGCGCGGCGCTGGTCCTGTGCAGCGAAGGCGCGTTGCGCAGCATGAGGGTTGCTCCATTGGCACGGATCGTGGATGCCGTGGTGGTCAGTGTTGATCCCCGCATGATGGGCGTTTCGCCCGTGCTCGCCGTGCGCAAGCTGGAGTCACGCACCGGATGGAAGCTGGCCGAGTACGACGCCGTCGAGCTGAACGAGGCGTTCGCCGCGCAGGTGCTGGCCTGCGACCGCGACCTGCATTTTGACCGCGCGAAAATTAATCCCAATGGTGGCGCCATCGCGCTCGGCCATCCGATTGGCTGCACCGGCGCGCGCATCGTTACCACGCTGGCGCACCATCTGCGACGCACCGGAGGCAAGCGCGGACTCGCCACACTGTGCGTTTCCGGCGGCCTGGGCGTGGCGCTCGCGATCGAAGCCGAATAGTTGCTACAGAAGCACGGAGCGCACAGGGACTTGCCAAAACAGGAATTCGGCTGAAATCACCTGTGTTCATCGGCGTTCATCTGTGGTTTCATTCTGCTTCTCTGCGTTAAATCCTTCTGACGGGGTGGGAAGATGGCCGACGAAGTTGAAGTTGGCGGAGAAACATACATCACCGGCCCGCAAACACTGAAACCCGGCGAATTCAAGTTCATCAAGTACTCGATTGACGGCCCGGTGGTGCGCCTGACCATGAACCGGCCGGAGCTGAACATCCTGGATGAACGCATGCTCCAGGAGCTGGGCGCGGGCATCGAGTCGCTGCGGGACAAGGACGACGTCAAGCTCATTGTCCTCGATTCCTCGCAAAAGGTATTCTCCAACGGCATTGACCTGCGCGAGTATTCGCCACAACGGGTCTTCCAGATGATTGACGCTTTCCACCAGGTGTTCACGCACATGGTGGACCTGGGCCGCCCGGTGCTGGTCGTGGTGAATGGCCCGGCCGTCGGCGGCGGCGCGGAGTTGGTGGCCTTCGGCGATCTGGTGGTGGCTACCAACAAGGCGTATTTCGCGCAGCCGGAAATCACCATCGGCGTTTTCCCGCCGCTGGCCACGACCATGCTTCCCTTGCTCATCGGTCCCAAGGTCGCCCTGGAGTTGGTGCTGATGGGCAACAAGCTCACTGCCGAACGCGCGCGCGATCTCGGCTTGGTGAACTGGCTGGTGGCCGAGGATCAGCTTGAGGCTACGGTGCAAAAGCTGGCGGCGCAGATCACCGTTCACTCCGGCGCTGTGCTGAGCATGGCCAAGCGCGCCATCCTGCAGGGCATCGGCCGTACGCTGCCCGACGGCATGAAGCACTCGATGAATATTTTCCTCAATGAGCTCTATCGCCTGGAGGATTCCCAGGAAGGCTTGCGCGCGCAGATCGAAAAGCGCAAGCCACAATGGAAGAACCGCTAAACGCCGACCCGTGGCGGTGATTTGCGCGCGTTGTGAGCCAGCTCATCGCCCGCCCCCGCGGCAGTTAATTCCTTCTGCGTTCTCCGGGCCTCTGTGGCAGAATTGCTTTTCGTGAGTGAATCGTCAACGCCGCTGCCCCCGCCCTTTGATGGCTACCCGAGTCGTGCCATTTCGCCATGGCTGACCCCCTCGCCGCAGGAAGCGGCGCGCCGCCGCAGGCTGCTGTGGCGTCTGCGCCTGCTGCTGGCGGGCAGCCTTGCCACGTTCACGTTAGTCACCTGGATTTTCGCGCGCAGCGACGGAGCCATTGGGTTTCTTTCCATTGATCCCGGCCCCAGCGTCACCGTGCGCCGCCATTTCGAAGCGCTGAACCGCGGCGAGTTGCGCGCCGCCTACGGGCTGTTCTCCGAACACTACCGCGAAGACGTTCCTTTCCAGATGTATCACGACCTGGTCTCCTCGCACTGGCAGATGTTCCGCACGCGCCGCGTGGACTACGACCGCCGCGAATTCTCTCCTCAGCGTGCGGTGATGGAAGCCCGCATGGTGAGCGCTGACGGCCAGCGTTACGTTGCGCGGTTCACGCTGGTGCAATCCGACGGACATTGGTGGATTGACGACGTCCGCTGGCGCGCTGCTCGCGAAGACCAGCAGCGCATTCGCGTCTAACGCCACCGCCCGCGCGTTGACAGCGTCCATCGCGCGGCATACACTCGCCTTCGACATTTCACAGGCCCCGCGTGGAGGGAAGTGCCGTGCGATTCGGCCACGGTCCCGCCACTGTGACCGGCGCTGGTTTGCAGCGGCGACTTCAGTTCGCCACCTGGCATTTGTTCTGCCAGCAAGCGCCGTAAGTCAGGACACTCCCGCCGGCCGTGGTTTGCTGCATACCCCTCGCGAGAAGGGGCATGCGATGCGCCCCGTTTCTCGCGGGGCGTTTTTGTTTCTCAAGGGAGCTTCTTCGCATTGCGCGAGGCACACTCGATTCCGCCGGTCCGCTGGAGCGTCCGCTGCATTCTAGTCGCCGCGACGATGCTGGGATCGGTGTGGGCGCAGCAGACCTCGCCGGCACCGGCGCCACCGCAGCCCGCTCCCGCGAAGATCGATATCATCGACGAGGCCGGACGCCACCTCACGGTTCCCGCGAATGTCCGGCGTATCGTCTCCCTTGCCCCCAATCTCACTGAAACGATCTACGCCCTCGGCGCGCAGGATCGCCTGGTTGGGGTTACTGACTTCTGCGATTTTCCACCCGAAGCGAAGCAGAAAACAAAAGTCGGCGGAGGCGTGAATCCCAGCGTTGAACAGATTGTCGCCCTCAAGCCGGACCTGGTGCTCGCCGCCAAGTCCATGAACCGCAAGGAGACCGTAGAGGCCCTTGAGCAATTGGGCATCCCCGTCTACGGTACCGCGCCGGTCACCGTGGAAGACGTGATTCAATCCGTGCGACGCATCGGGGAAGCGATTGGCGCGCGCGAAGCCGGTGATTCGCTCTCTGCCAGCCTTCGCGCACGCCTGGATGCGCTCAAAGAGAAGCTTGCTGCGCGCACCCCACGCCGCGCGCTCTTTGTCGTCTGGGTGGATCCCTTGATTACCATCGGCAGGCAGACATTTCTTGCAGACGCGCTGCGGCTGGCCGGCGCGGAATCGGTGGTTGATCTTCCGCAGGAGTGGCCGCGCATCGGACTCGAAGAGGTGGTGAAGCTGCAGCCCGAGTACTTGATTTTCGCGGACTCCCACTCCGACGGTGCGGACCTGGCATCCGCGCGCGCCAGGGAACTGGCGGAGCGTCCCGGCTGGCGGGGCCTCGATGCCGTCCGTGAGCGCCGCATCGCCGTCATCAGTGACGCGGTGAATCGTCCGGCGCCGCGCCTGATTGATGCCATCGAACAGCTCGCGCGACTGCTGCACCCGGATGCCTTTGTGGAAAAGACTGCGGACGCAAAGGAGAAGACGCAAAGCCGTTTGACTCCTGCAAACGCAGATGCGATGCCGGCGGCCTATCCTCCAGTTTCCGGTTTCCCCTTCCCGCTTCCTGCCGGAGGCGGCATTTGATTCGCCCGCTCACCGCTAAACGGCTGGCTTCGGTTTCCGGGTTGCTGGCGGCGCTGCTGGTTCTGGTAATTCTGGTCTCGCTCAAACTCGGAGCTGTGCCCGTCTCCATGGTTGATCTCGCCACCAATCTCGGAAGGATCGTCATCGGCCAGGCCGATCACTTGCCCAGTGAGCAAAGCCTGATCATTCGCGAGATTCGGCTGCCGAGAATCCTGCTGGGCGTGATTGTGGGCGCGGCGCTCAGCGTGGCCGGCGCGGGCTTTCAGGCGCTGTTGCGCAACCCGCTGGCGGATCCGTACGTGCTTGGCGTATCGAGCGGCGCCGCACTCGGCGCAATTATCTCGCTGGTCGCTGCGCCACGCGTTCCGGTAGCCATGCCCATCGCCGCGTTCGCCGGCGCTCTGGCCACCATCACCGCCGTTTATTTCCTGGGACGCCGCGGAGGGGAACTCGATAGCCACACCCTGCTGCTCGCCGGCATCATCAGCGCTTCATTCCTCTCCGCGGTGATCATGTTCCTGATGACCACGCTCAGCGGCGGCGAACTGCGCGGCATCGCCTTCTGGCTGATGGGCGATCTCACCTCCACGCGCACACCGCTGGATGCCGGCTGGCTTTTCCTGTTGCTGGTGCTGGCGGTCGGCGCGATTTACACCACTGCGGCGGACTTGAACCTGCTTCTCACCGGCGAGCAGGAGGCCATGCACCTGGGCGTGGACGTCTCGCGCGTGAAACTTGTTGTCTACGTTTCGGCTTCGTTGCTTACCGGCCTTGCCGTGAGCATCAGTGGCGCCATCGGATACGTCGGGTTGATTGTTCCTCACGTCATGCGACTGCTCTTTGGCTCGGACCATCGAATGCTGATTCCCGCGTCTGCGCTGGGCGGGGCCATTGCCATCGTCATCGCGGATACGCTGGCGCGCACGTTGGTCGCCCCAACCGAGCTGCCGGTAGGCGCCATGACTGCCATGGCCGGCGCGCCGATGTTCATCTACCTGCTGCGGAGGAGGTTCGGATGAGCACACCGCCCGGCGCTTCCGCGGTGACGTCAGGCGCTGCCTCCGCGGTGAAGCTCGCCTCCGGCCCGCGTCTTTTGGTCGAACAGGCCAGCTACGCCTACGCCGCTGACGCCGATGAAGCACCCCTGTTCACCCTGGAAGCTACCTCGCTGCGCGCCAATCGCGGCGAGCTGGCCGCGATTCTCGGCCCGAACGCCAGCGGAAAATCCACGCTTTTGAAGCTGATCTCCGGCGTGCTCAAGCCGCTCTCCGGCCGCGTGCAGCTCGACGGAGTGGAGGTCAGCACGCTCGACCCGCGTACCCGCGCGCAGCGCATCGCGCTGGTGCAACAGGAGAGCCAGTTGCTCTTCCCGATTCGCGTGTGGGAGTACGTGCTGCAGGGCCGCCATCCCTACGGACGGCCCATGCGGTTTGAAACCGAATCCGATTTTGAGATCGCCCAGGAGGCGCTGGAGCAGGTGAAAGCCCTCCACTTGCGCGAGCGCTGGCTGCATCAAGTGAGCGGCGGCGAAAAGCAGCGCGTAATTCTGGCTCGCGCTCTGGCCCAGCAGCCCCTGCTCCTGCTGCTGGATGAGCCTACGCTCCACTTGGATATCGGCGCGCAGGTGGACCTGCTGCGCGAATTACGCCGGCTGGCCAGCGACCGCGGCTACACCATCGTAGTGGTCACCCACGAGCTGAATCTGGCCGCGCAGTTTTCTGACCACGTGATGCTCATGCATCGTGGCAAGTGTCTGCGCGTGGGCGCAGCGCCGGATGTGTATCAACGGGAGCTGCTCGAACAGGTATTCGGCGCGGCGCTGGACGTGGAATCCGGCGCCGGCGGCCGCCCGCGGGTGATTGCCCGAACCTGACGGGAGGTCGGCAGGTGTTTGCTGGCAGGTGGGAGTTTCTGCATCTGCCTTCTTTGCAGCCGAACTTGATCGTTTCTGCGGTTCCGGCTTGCCGGAACTGCACAACCATAACCCACGGACTTCGCGCACGGGAAGACGGTGAAAGGCCGTCGCCGCCGCGCGACTGTAAGGCGGCAGCGCACTGCGTTCATTGCGGTGCGCTGACCAGAACATCACATGCGCCACTGTCGGCCCGCCCCAGCGTACAACGGGCCGGTGGGAAGGCCGCGTGATTTTGCCCTCTGAAGTTGCGGTTCCGGGATTTTGCATCTGAAATCTTGAATCGCCGGGTGAAGGCGATTCGATTTTCAGATTGAGGTCTCAAACCTCAAGCTTCAGGGGCCCGCCTAAGCCAGGAGACCGGCGAAGTCCGCTTCCGGCAGAGCTCCGCGCTCTGCACTCCCGCGCGAGAGGGAGAAAGGACCCACATGTCTCCTGATTTTGCTCTTCCATTTCGAAGTGCATTTTTGCGTTTGAACGAAGTTTTCCGCAACCTCTGCGTCCGAGCGGCCTCCGTGTTAGTGGTTGCGGCCCTTGGTGCGGCATCCGCGCTCGCTCAAAGCAGCGCCACACTCACCGGGACCGTCACCGACCCGAGCGGCGCGGCCATCGCCGGTGCGAAGATTTCTGCGCAGCCGCTGGGTGGCGGAGAGCCGTTCTCGGCCACCACCGACTCCGCAGGCCGTTACACCCTCACACTTCCCGCAGGACGTTACCGCCTGCGGCTCGCGCCCTCGGTACAAGGAGCGCTCGCACCCATCGAGCGCGACGTCATGCTGGCTGCCGGCGAATCGCGCGACTTAAGCGATCATCTGGCCATCGCCGAACTCTCCGAGCGCGTCGTGGTCACCGCGCACTCCGAGCCGCTTTCCGCCGAAGAGACGCCCGCTTCGGTCAGCATCCTGACCAGCAAGAACATCGAGCAGCGGCAGGACGTCTGGCTCGAGCCGCTCCTTTCCAGCGTGCCCGGAGTGGTGATCGGGCGAAACGGCCGCCAAGGCGGCCTTTCTTCGATCTTCGTGAACGGGGGCAATTCGAATTTCACCAAGGTACTGGTGGATGGAGCCACGCTGAACGAACCGGGCGGCGCCATCGTTCTCTCGGACTTCTCGCTGGAGAACGTGGAAAAAGTGGAGATCGTCCGCGGCGCGGAAAGCGCGCTGTACGGCACGGACGCCATGACCGGCGTGATTCAGGTGTTCACCCGCCGCGGAACCACGCGACGCCCGCTGCTGCACCTTCTCGCCGAAGGCGGCAAGTACTCCACCGCGCACGGCGCGGCGGATTTGAGCGGTGCCACCGGTAACTTCGACTACTCGGCTGCCGCCTCGCGCTTCGACACCGATGGCCAGGAGCCGAACGACAACATCCGCAACACCACGCTCAGCGGCAATTTCGGTTACGCCTTCAGCGACACGAATCGCGTGCGCCTGGCGCTGCGCAGCGCCGCCAGCCACGCCGGCAGCCCCGGGCAGACGCTCTACACGCCGGGTCCGAACATGGACCAGTACATCGCCCTGCGCAATTTCACCGCGAACCTCGGCTGGGATTTCGCCACCGGCCAGCAGTGGCAGCACCGCGTTGCCGCCAGCGAGACTTACATCCGGCAGCTCTTTGACAACGCGACCAGCGATTTCTGCGATCCCAATCCGCCGTTCATTTGCGACTTCCCTTCGACCACCCGCAATCAGTACAACCGCGCGGGATTTATCGCCCAATCCAGCTACTTGCGTCCCAACGCCGCCGTGACCTTCGGCTATCAGATGGAAGTGGAAAACGGCAACATCGCCCGCGGCCACGTCCGGCGCAACAACAACGGCGGCTACATGGATGCCCGCTGGAGCTGGCAGCGGCTCATGCTCACCGGCGGATTCCGCGTCGAGGGCAACGACAGTTTCGGCGTGCGCGCCGTTCCCCGCGTGGGTGCTGCTTATCTGCTGCGCAAGGGCGGCGGAACCTGGGGCGCTACGCGCCTGCGCGGCACCTTCGGGCTCGGCGTGAAGGAGCCTTCCTTCATTCAAACCTTCGGGTTTTCCACCGACCCGTGCTTCCCGGGAAACCCGGACTTGAAGCCGGAAAGGAGCCGCACCGCAACATTTGGCATCGAACAGCGCCTGGCCGATGATCGCGTGAAGATCACCGCCGAGGGATTCCTCAATCGTTTTCGGGACATGACCAGTTTCACCTTCTGCGTCCCGGGTGGACCGTGCCCGGTGACGCCTCCGGCCGGATGCCCGTTCGGCTTCGGCGCATACTTCAACACCGACCTGGCCCGCGCCAACGGCATGAACCTCAGCTTCGAATCGCGGCCGGCGCGCTGGCTCATGCTGGGCGGCGCGTACACCTACACGGACAGCCGCGTGCTGGATTCGCCCAACGCCTTCGACCCGGCCCTGGTTCCCGGCCAGCGCCTGCTGCGCCGCCCGGCGAATGCCGGAAACATTTTCCTGGCTGTCACAGCCGGGCGCTTTGGCGGCAGCCTCGCCGGATATTTCTACGGGCGGCGAACGGACAGCGACTTTCTCGGGCTGGGCTTCACAAGCAACGCGGGATACGCCCGGTTCGATCTATCCATGAGCTACGCCGTGGCGCGTTTTGTTTCGGCATTCGGCCGCGTGGATAACCTCTTCGATAAGCGTTATCAGGAGAATCTCGGCTATCAGGCCTACCGGCGCATGTACCGCCTCGGCCTGAAATTCACTGTCGGAGGCGAGTAGGTGGCGCTTCTCTCTCGACGATGACCACGCAGCCAAACATCGCGGAAGCGGCGGCGCCCGGTGAGCCCATCCTGCTCTGCTGGAGCGGCGGGAAAGACAGCGCGATGACGCTCTATACGCTGCAGCGCGCCGGACGCCGTGTCGCCGCATTGCTCACCACCGTCACGGAAACCTACGACCGCATCAGCATGCACGGCGTGCGGCGGGAGCTGCTCGAGCGGCAAGCGGCGGCCATCGGGCTGCCGCTCGCACTGGTCCGCATTCCGCCCTCGTGCGTCAACGAAATCTATGAGTCGCGCATGCGCGCGGCGCTCGATGTACAGATTTCGCGGGGCATCCGCACCGTGGCCTTTGGCGACATTTTCCTGGAAGATGTCCGCCGCTATCGCGAGCAGAAGCTTGCCGGGTGTGCGCTTCAGCCGATTTTTCCGCTGTGGCAGCGCGATTCCGAAGATCTGTTCAGCGCATTTGTCGCGCTGGGCTTTCGCTCGGTTATCGTCTGCGTGGACCCGCGCAAACTCGATCCATCCTACGCGGGCCGCGAACTGGATGCGGCGTTCCTGCGCCATCTGCCGCCGGGCGTGGATCCGTGCGGTGAAAACGGCGAGTTTCATTCATTCGTCTATGACGGGCCGATTTTTCAGCAACCAGTGCTCATCCGCCGCGGTGAAGTGGTGGAACGCGACGGCTTCGTTTTCTGCGATCTTTTGTAGGGGCGGGCTTCAAGCCCGAAAAAAATGACGGGAGGTCAAATGTCGAACCCACGCTTCTGGACAATTACCGCCATGATGCTCAGCGCGGCGCTGATTCGCCTGCTGCCGCATCCGTGGAATTTCACTCCCATTGGAGCGATGGCGCTCTTTGGCGGCGCCACGTTCCGCGATCGGCGCGCCGGATTTTTCATCCCGCTCGGCGCTCTGTTCTTGAGTGACATCGTTGCCGGATTTCACTCCCTGATGTGGGCCGTGTACGGCAGCTTCGCGCTCATGACGCTGCTGGGGGTGTGGCTTGGCGGGCGGCGTCGCGCGCTGCCCATCGCGGCAACGACCTTTGCCGGCTCCTTGCTGTTCTTCGTGATTACCAATTTCGCGGTGTGGCTGGTCTATCCAACCTATCCGAAAACAGCGGCAGGACTGCTGGCCTGCTACGTGGCGGCCATTCCGTTCTTCGGCAATACTCTGGCCGGCGATGCATTCTATGTCGCGTTGCTCTTCGGGGGATTCGCGCTGCTGGAGCGCCGCGTGCCCACCTTGCGCGAAGCGGGATTGCCCGCCGGGGATTAGCCCGGCAGCCTTGCGCCGGCGAATCCGTGCCGGCTGACCTATGCCTGAACCACGCATCGTTTCGCTCATCGCCAGCGCCACGGAGATTGTCTGCGCGCTGGGTTATCGCCCGCAGCTCGTGGGGCGTTCGCACGAGTGTGACTTCCCGCACTCGGTGGCAGGGCTTCCGGTCTGCACCGAGCCCAAACTCCGGATTGACGTGCCCAGCGCGGAAATTGACCGCCAGGTGAAACGCATCCTGACCGAGGCGCTCAGCGTCTATCGGGTGCACGCGGACATGCTGCGCGAGTTGCGTCCGGACGTGGTCATCACGCAATCGCAATGCGAAGTCTGCGCGGTCAGCCTGAAGGACGTGGAACAGGCGTTGTGTGCGTGGATGGACTCAAGGCCGCAGATCGTCTCCCTCGAACCGAACGCCCTGGCCGACGTCTGGCAGGACATCCGCAACACCGCGCGGGCGTTGGGAAATCCGCAGCGCGGCCACGAACTGGTGGCTCATCTGGAATCGCGCATGAACGCAATCGCCGGGAAGGCGCGCTCGTTGCCGCAACGCCCTGCCGTGGCCTGCATTGAATGGATTGATCCGCTGATGGCAGCCGGCAACTGGATGCCGGAACTGGTGGAAATGGCCGGCGGCGTGAACCTCTTCGGCATTGCCGGAAAACATTCGCCGTGGATGACCTGGGAAGAACTCCGCGAAAAGGACCCGGACATCATCGCCGTGCTGCCCTGCGGTTTCGATATCGCCCGCTCACTGCAGGAAATGCCCGTGCTCGCCGGCAAGCCCGGCTGGCGCGAACTTCGCGCCGTGCGCACCGGACGCGTGTACATCACCGACGGCAATCAGTACTTCAACCGGCCCGGCCCGCGCCTTGCCGAATCACTCGAAATCCTTGCGGAGATTTTTCATCCCGAAACGTTCCACTTCGGCCATCGCGGCGCCGGCTGGCAGCCCTTGTGACGGCAACTTTACGCCGCCATCAACTTCCGCCGCGGCCGCCACGGGTTCCCATTCCGACGGCCGGTGTAGCTTACTCGTTCACCGGACAAGTCAGCGGCGGATGCTATAATCTCGTTTTCTCCATGAGCAGAGCCGCTACAGAAAACGACATCGCGCCGGAGATTCGCGCCAGGTACGAGCCGGTGATTGGACTTGAAGTCCACTGTCAGCTCGATACGCGCACCAAGGTTTTTTGTGCCTGTTCGACGCGCTTTGGCGACGCGCCGAACGCCAATACCTGTCCGGTGTGCCTGGGGCTGCCGGGCTCGCTGCCGGTGCTCAACAAGGCCGCGCTGGAGCTGGCCATCCGCGCCGCGCTGGCTCTGAACTGCACGGTGCACCCGCGCTCGCGGTTTGCGCGCAAGAACTATTTCTACCCTGACCTGCCCAAGGGCTACCAGATTTCGCAGTACGAACTGCCGCTGGCCACCGGCGGCTGGATGGAAATCGAGGTCGAAGGCAACACCAGGCGCATTGGCGTCACCCGGCTGCACATGGAAGAAGACGCGGCGAAGAACCTGCATGAAGGCTTCCCCGACTCGGACCGCTACTCGTACATTGATTACAACCGCGGCGGCGTGCCGCTGGTGGAAATTGTCTCCGAGCCGGATATGCGCGCGCCAGAAGAAGCCTACGCCTACCTCACCACGCTCAAGCAGGTGCTGCAATACGCGGGCATCAGCGACTGCGACATGGAAAAGGGCTCACTGCGCTGCGACGGCAACGTCAGCGTGCGCCCGCGCGGCGCGAGAGAATTCGGCATGAAAGTGGAAGTGAAGAACCTGAACTCCTTCCGCTACCTGCAGCGCGCGCTCGAGTATGAAATCGAGCGGCAAATCGGCGTCATCGAATCCGGCGGGCGCATCGCGCAGGAAACACGGCTGTACAACGCCGCCAGCGGACGCACTGAGCCGATGCGCTCCAAGGAATATGCGCACGACTACCGCTATTTCCCGGAGCCGGACCTGCTGCCGGTCGAGGTGAGCGAAGCGTGGAAATCGCAGATCCGCGCAGCCATGCCGGAGCTTCCCGCCGCCAGGCGCGCCCGCTTCCTGCGCGACTACGGCATCACCCCGTATGACGCCGGCGTGCTCACCGCGTCGCAGGCGCTGGCCGATTTTTTTGAGGCGGTGGTGAAATCCGGCGCGCCGGCGAAAGCCGCATCCAACTGGATGCAGACTGAACTGCTTCGCCGCTTGCATGACGCCGGCAAGGAAATTGCCGATTCGCCGGTCAGCGCGACTGCCCTGGCCGACCTGATCGCGCGCGTGAAGAACAACGAAATCACCGCCGCCGTTGGCAAGAAAGTGTTCGCGAGCATGTTTGAATCGGGTAAGGCCGCAGCGGATATTATTGACGCCGAAGGCCTGGGCGGCCGGGTGGATGAAGCCGCTATCGAAGCTGCCGCCCGTGAAGTGATTGAGAGAAATCCCGAAAACGTGGCCAAGTACAAGGCGGGCAACAAAGGTGTCTTCAAATCCTTCGTGGGCCAGGTGATGCGCGCCACGCGCGGCCAGGCTCCGCCGCAAGCCGTTAATGACGCGCTCAGAAAGCTGCTGGAGTAGGAATGTCCACACTCAAAGAAGGCCAGAAGGCGCCGGCGTTTCGGCTGCCCGATCAGGAAGGAAGAGAGCTCGCCCTCGCGGATTTTGCGGGCAAGCACGTCTTCATTTTCTTCTTCGTGAAAGCGCTCACGCCGGGTTGAAACCACGAAGCGTCCGAGTTTCGCGACGCCAAGATGGACTTCGACAAGTTGAACACAGTGGTGCTGGGCTGCAGCGCCGACGACGTTGCCGCCATGGCCAAGTTCACCGCCAAGTTCAAGCTGAACTTCGCCCTGCTGAGCGATCCGGAATTCAAGATGATTGACGCCTATGGCGCACGCCGCATGAAGAGTTTCCTGGGCAGGAATTTCCTGGGAATCGTGCGCAGCTCGGTGTTGATTGGCCCGGACGGAACGGTTCGCAAGGTGTGGGAGAAAGCCCCGGCCAAAGGTCACGCCGAAGAAGCGCTCGGCGTCATGAAATCACTGTCGTAGCCGTCATCAAATCCAGGCGCCGAATTCCCCGTTTTGCTCCTCGATGAGCATGTTGTCCAGCAGGCGTGTTTTGCCCACGAATACGGCCATCACCGCCAGGCAGTTCTTGCGCAGTCGCGTGACCGTGTCGAACGTGTCGGCGTCCACAATCTCCACGTAGTCCGGCGCGGCGAGCGGCTCGGCGGCGATGCGGGCGCGTAGGACGTCACGCAGCCGCAGCGCGTCGCGTTCGCCGCGCTCGATTTCCGCGCGCGCCGCCTGCAGCGCGGCATGCAGCACTGCAGCAACCCTTCGCTCGTCAGGCTTCAAGTAAGCGTTGCGCGACGACATGGCCAGGCCATCCGGCTCGCGCACAATCGGGCAGACGACAACCTCAGCGTCCAGATTGAGGTCCGCAGCCATCTGGCGGACGATGCGCGCCTGCTGGGCATCCTTGCGGCCGAAAAATGCGAACTGCGGCTGCACGATCTCGAAAAGCTTCAGGACGACGGTGGTGACGCCGCGAAAATGCCCGGGGCGCGACTTGCCTTCGAGCACATCGCCAAGCCCCTCGACGTTCACATAGGTACGGTAGCCCGGCGGATACATCTCCGCGGCAACGGGGGCAAAGAGGTAGTCCACGCCGAGCGCTTCCAGCGCGGCGCGGTCTGCGTCCATCTGCCGCGGATATTTCTCCAGGTCTTCCCTCGGCCCGAATTGCTTCGGATTCACGAAAACGGAAACTACCACGCGCGAGCACTTTGCCTTCGCGGCACGCACCAGTGAAAGGTGGCCTTCGTGCAGCGCGCCCATGGTCGGCACCAGGCCGAGGACTTCGCCTTCGGTGCGGGCCTGCCGCGCCACCTGCTTCATCCATTCCAGCGTGTGAATGGTTTCCATTGGCGGTGGGAGAACGTTCGCGCCGCGTCAATCGACCGGCAGGCCGCCCAGCGCATCCTGATGCAGAAGGAAATCGGTGCTGCGCGGAGTGGCGCCCAGTTGGCGCAGCAGCGTGGCGACCTGCCCGCGATGATAGGCGCCGTGCAACGCGAGGTGCAGAAACATATCCGGCAGCGAGTAGGTGAAGGGCTGTCCGCGAAAATTGGTGTAGGTAATCTGTCGCTCCAGGTCAGATTTGGTCAGGGCGCGGACCGAGCGCAGCAGATCGTCCCCCGCCGATTGCCAGCGGGTCCGCACGGCGTGCGCATCGGGGTAATCATCGGCAGCGGGCAGCGCCGGAGGCGAAGTGCCTCTGAGCCGCTCCAGCCAAACCCATTCGACGCCGAAAAGGTGAACCAGTGTGTCCCGCACAGAGGAGTAGCTTGAGCCCATCGGACGCACGAACTGTTCCGGCGTGAGCCTGGAAGCAGCATCGAGCGCGCGGCGGTTAGCCCACTCGTTGTATTCGAAGAGCCGCCGGAGGTCGTTGAGGTCCATGTTCGGCTCCTATTGCTGCGCGGCCGCAGCCTTTTCGAGGTCGCGATAGAAGACAATCAGGTCGGTAGGGACGGTTTTCGCGCCGAGCTGGCGCAGCATGGTCGTCACCTGCCCGCGATGATAGGTGCCGTGATTGGCCAGGTGCTGCAGCGACTGCCACAGCGGGTTGCGCACGACTCCGCTGGTCAGGGTCTTGTACTCGCGGACTTCCGCGATGTCCGTTGCGCTCAGGCCGCCTACGTACGCCAGCAGGTCGTGTTCGATTTCCGCCCAGCGCGAGCGAATTTGCTCAACAGTTGTGAAATCCCCGGCGCCCGGCAATCCCTGCGGTGTGCGGCCGTTCCAGCGTTCCAGCCACACCCATTGCGCGCCCATGATGTGCACCAGCGTATCGCGCACCGAACGGAAGCTGGAGCCGAGGTCGCGCGTCAGTTGCTCGGGCGTCAGCGCCGACGCCGCCTCCAGCAAGCGGCGGTTGGCCCAGGCGTCAAATTCGTAGAGAGTGCGGATATCTTCGGGGGTCATTGTTTGTGCGCCTCTGCGTGTTCTGCGGCTTCGGGTCAGGCAGTTGAATTGGATGCCGCTGGTTGCCTCACGCTTCGCAGGATTGTCCCCGAATTTCCCTACCGCCGCAAACGCGAAGAGCCGCTCTCCACGCCCGCAGCGTGGTAGGACTCCGCATCGGAAGGAAAGCTGCCGCTGCGCACGTCGCGGCAGAACTCGGTGACCGCGGCTCGCACCACTTCCCCCAGATCGGCATAGCGGCGCACGAACTTTGCCGGCGGCGTGAAGCTCAGGCCGAGCATGTCATGAAGGACAAGCACCTGGCCGTCGCAATCCGGCCCGGCGCCGATGCCGATGGTGGGAATGGAAAGCTCGTGGGTGACACGCGCCGCCAATTCGCGCGGAATGGCTTCCAGCACGATGGCAAACGCGCCGGCGGCTTCCACGGCGCGCGCGTCGCGCAGCAGGCGTTCCGCGGCGTCCGAAGTCTTGCCCTGCACTTTGTATCCGCCAAGCTGATGCAGCGACTGCGGCGTCAGCCCGATGTGGCCCATCACCGGAATTTCGGCTTCCACAAGCTGATGGATCAGGCCGAGACGCCGCTCACCGCCTTCGACCTTGACCGCCTCCGCGCCGGCTTCTTTCACGCAGCGGATGGCGTTGCGCACAGCTTCTTCGGCCGAGCCGTGGTAGGTGCCGTAGGGCAGATCGGCCACCACCAGGGCGCGGCGCGCCCCGCGGCGCACGGCGCGGGTGTGATGCAGGATTTCTTCGAGCGTCACGGGCAGCGTGTTTTCGTAGCCGAGCACAACCATGCCCAGCGAATCGCCCACCAGCAGGATGTCCACCCCGGCATCGTCGAGCAGCCGTGCCGTCGGGTAGTCGTACGCGGTGAGACACGTAACCTTCTGCGGATCCGGATTTTCAGGCGTGGGAAGCTTGCGGTGCAGAACGTCGGGCACGGTCACCTTGCCGTTGCCCGCGCGAATGGCGGCGCTCATTGGTCCCTCCGGTGCCGCTCCCGCCCCGGAAACCCCGGCTCAGGGATGCAGCCCTTCATGCATCAGCCTAGCAAAGACGCCCGGCGTTGGCAACCGCGCGCGGCTGTGATTCACTGGACTTGCCGTGCTCACCGCCATTGTCATCCTCGCGGTATTTGCGCTCA
>Ga0187894_10002960_pt1 | contig 19578 bp, 13 predicted proteins | sample GBC1701081metaG_FD_136650 | JGI IMG/M metagenome (GOLD analysis project Ga0187894, IMG submission 136650) | White microbial mat communities from a lava cave in the Kipuka Kanohina Cave System on the Island of Hawaii, USA - GBC170108-1 metaG ...
CTCAATCAAAAGATGGGAAAGCGGCGTCAGAACCCGCGCCGCACTCTCGCTTCGCGCTTCTCCACACTAAACTCAATGCCATTGGACTTGCAGGCCCAAGTGGCCGAAACGATGATCAAGGCCCCATTGTTCATCTCCTTATCATTTTAGAAAACCAACCGCAGACCGAGCTGAATCTGCCGGTTCGCTAGTGAAGTCGCGGTAATCGTTCCGGCCTGCGGCGAGCCGATGACCGCGTTCGGCCTGCCGAAGTGCGCCGTGTTTGTGAAATTATAGAATTCGCCTCGGAACTCCATCCGTGCGCGTTCGGTCAAGACCACGTTGCGCGCGACGAGCAGGTCAAGATTGACGATCCCCGGACTTAGCAGCACGTTGCGCCCCGAATTGCCGTAGACGCCTGCGGCTGGCAGATTGAAGGCCGCCGGATCGAACCAGCGGTCAACGCTGCGTTCGCCGCGATCCAGCCATCCGTCGGCAAGCCGGTCGGGCCGCGTCGGGTTGGTGGTGTTGGCCGGGTTGCCAGCGACGCTCGGATTGACCGGCTGGCCCGTCTGCGCCGTGAAGATTCCGGCGAGTTGGAAGCCTCCGAAGATCGCTCGCGTCAGCGCGGAACCTCCTAACCATTTGCCTTTCCGGCCGAAAGGCAGGCTAAAAATACCGCTGGTCACGAACCGGTGTCTGAGATCGTAGCCGGACGAGGCCTTCTCGGCGTTGGTGTCGAACTGATTCTGCGGGAGTGGTGTGGCGGTGATGTCCTCCAGATCCTGTGAATTGTCGAGCGCGTGGCTCCACGTATAGGACGTGAGCAGCGAGAACCCGTTGCGGAAACGCCGCTCGGCCTTGGCCTGCAGAGAGTGGTAGGACGAATGCGCGAAAGCGGAGAAGAGGTTGATCGCGCCGAAGGCCGGGAACGGCCGGCGAGGGTTGAGCGCCCCCGGGCCGGGGACCGGCGCGTTGACGTCTATCTGCCCGTTCACGTTTGCCGTCCCATTCCCGACGTACGCCAGCGAAATGACGAAGGCGCCAGGCAGCTCGCGCTCGACGCTCAGGTTGCCCTGGTACACTTCGGGGAAGGGGTAATTGTACAACTGCGCGCCCGTCGCCGGGTTGACCAGGCGGGCGGGAGAGAGCGCATCAGCCGGGAAGCCATCCGAGAGCGCCAGGCTCGACCGGGCGGCGTTGGTGGCCGAGGGGAACGTAACGCTCAGGAAGAATGGCGGGCTGGCCGCCGTGTTCTGGCCGACCGCGTAATAACCGACCCCGCCGTAAAAGATCCCGCCGCCCCCGCGAATCACGGTCTTATCGTTCAACTGCCACGCGAATCCGACGCGCGGCGCGAAGTTGTTCTTATCGAGATCGGAGAATGTCTCCGATCGGTGGCTGCCGTCTTTGGCGGATACGAGCGCGCCGAAGGTCGGGCTGCCAGGGTTGAGGTCGAAGCTCGCGTGCCGGTTGTCGCGCTCGCGGTAGCGCGTCGTCAGTTCGTAGCGCAAGCCCAGATTGAGCGTCAGCTTCGGCGAGACCTTCCAGTTGTCGTTAAAGTAAAAGCCATAATTGTTCGCGGTCATGTGAACGATCTGCCGTGTGGTGAGCGCCGCTGCGCTGGTCATGCCGAGCAATAGGTCGGCGATGGCGTTGCCCGTCCCCTGTCCCGGCGCGCGTGAAGTGAACTGGCCGCTGAATGCGAAAATCCCGCGCGCGTTGCTCGATGCGCCGGAATAGCCACGGATGCGCCAGACCTCGCCGCCGAACTTGAGGTTGTGGCTGCCTTGGTTGAGCGAGAAGCCGTCGTTGATCTGGTAGACCTTCGCCTGTTTCGGGTTCGGCGCGAAGGTGCGGTCACCGAGGCCGCTGTAGTTCGTCACGTTGAAGGTCGGCAGCCCGACCAGCCCTTCGAATTGCGGCACGCCCTTGACGCCGAACTGGTCGTAGAGCGATTCGGTCGCCAGGGCAAGCTGGTCTGAGTCGTTCTGCGTGTAGTTGACGCGCAACTCGTTGACCGCCGAGGCCGAGAAAACGCGCGTGTAACCGCCCGCGATCATGTAAGCCTTCGCCACTGTGCGGAGAGGGAAGCTGCCGAATCCCCCGCCGTTGCCGGGCGGCGCAAAGATCGGGTTGATGACAGACTCCCGGTCAGAGCGGCTGAACCGGACGAAGATCTTGTCGCGGTCGCTGAAGGTGTGATCCCCGCGGGCGTCGAATTGATCGGCGTCGGCCCTGGACCGCAGGATGCTGGCGTAGTTGTTTACCAGGCCAGGCAGGTTCGGATCGGGGTAGAGAGCCGCGATGCGGCGGCCGACCGGATCCATACGACTCTCGGGGATCGTGTTGTTTTGGAACTGGACCCGCGCCCCTCCCACGACGTTCGCCGGGTCAAAGATGTTGATATTGCCGAAGACGCCCCGCTTTTGATCGGCCGTCGGGACGGTCACGATCGCCGGATTGGAGTTGCGGACGCGCGTGCCCTGGTAACTGAAGAAGAAGAAGGTGTGATCGCGCCGGACGGGTCCGCCGATCGTGCCGCCAAACTGGTTGTAGCGCAGCGGCGGCTTTCCCAGGTTGTTGCGGTTGGCGAAAAAGTCGGCGGCGTCCAGCGCGTCGTTGCGCAGGAACTCGAAGGCCGAGCCGTGAAACCGGTTGGAGCCTGATTTGGTCGCCACGCTGATTACCGCCCCGGCGGCGCGTCCGTACTCGGCGCTGTAGTTGGCGGTCTCGACCTTGAACTCCTGAACGGCTTCCACCGAAGGGCGCAGCGCCTGGGTTGAGTTGGTATCCACACCGAAGATGTAGTTGTTGTTGTCGGCGCCGTCCACCAGGAATGAGTTCTGAAAGAGGCGGTTGCCGCTGACACTGAAGCCGTCGGAGGTGCGCGATCCGGGTTTGGGCGTCGCGCCGGGAGAGAGCGTGGCCAGTTGCGAGTAGTTGCGCCCGTTGAGCGGGAGCGTGACGATGGTCTTGTTATCGATCACCTGCCCGACCGACGAGGTCTCGCGGTTGAGGAGCGGCGCGTCGCTGGTGATGATCACCGCATCCGTCACTGCCCCGGTTTCGAGCGTGAAGTCGAGGCGCGCCACCTGCTCTACGTTGAGGACGACGCCGGATCGAGTTACCGGCTTGAAGCCATCCTTGCGCACGGTGATTTCGTACGCGCCCGGTTGGACCAGCGGGATCGTGTAGTAGCCTTCATCGTTGGTTACCGTCTCACGTTTGAAGCCGTTCGCCTGATTGGTCAAGGTGACCTGCCCGCCCTGCACAACCGCGCCGGTCGCGTCGCTGACGCGTCCCGTGATCTGCGCACTCTGACCCCAGGCTGGTGTCAGGAGCATGATTAGAGCGGCGCAGAGCAGCGGTATTCGATAGATTTTGTGACGCTTCATAATGAGTGTGATGAGCGCGCCCTTGAGTGAAGTAAATTTGTGACCACGCATGAGAGTCCCCCAGTATTTTCCGGTTTATAGTCGGTGGTTGTACGGACGGGCGGTCGGCCGAATTGCGTTTCGGTCAACCGCCCGCAGTCGCTGACTTGTCTTCGGAGTTTTCATCACACAGCAAAGCCATCGCCTTCCGGCTTCGTCCCATTTGCGCCGGGTTGTGAGCCTGGTTTATCGGGACTAAAATGCATAGAGATTGACCACGCCGGCGACGATATTGCGCAGCCGCCGGCTTGATCTTCGCCGCGCAGGAGCATTCAGCGAAACCGCCGCGCTGTAGGTCCTGCTATCTGCCGGGGACTTTGCCCAAATCACACTGTTAAAGTCTTTAAGGTTCGCCAAAAGTTCGCCGAGGATGCGCCTAAGACTGGCTTCGGAATCACTGCGACATTACATGAATCCTATTTTTTTGAAGCAATACGAGTTCGGTCCTTTCCGTCTTGACCCGGCGGAGCGCCGGCTGCTGCGCGAAGGGAAACCAGTCCCGCTATCGCCGAAGGTCTTCGATCTGCTGCTCGTTCTCGTGCGACGCCACGGAGAAATCCTCGAGAAGGGAGAGCTGCTGAGCTCGGTCTGGCCCGACACGATCGTCGAAGAGAGCAACCTGAGCGTTACTGTCTCGACCTTGAGAAAGGCGTTGGGCGAGAGGCCAAATGAACACACTTATATCGAGACGCTGCCACGGCGCGGCTATCGCTTCGTTGCCCCTGTCTGCGAGGTAACCGATCAGGACCGCGAGGCGCCAGATCAGGACCAAGCGCTAGACATCAGGCCATCGGTCTCTATAAAACCATCTCTGAGACTGTTGAAGCCCGGCGTCCTGCTCGCCTCGCTCGCCGCCGTCACTTTGCTCATCGCCGGATTCGCATACGCGTGGCGAAAGATGGCGAATGGAGGCGCGTCTGACGCGGCGGTTCCGGCGCGGGTCACCACGTTCTCCGGCTTTCAAGGGCGCGAATCATCCCCGGCCTTCTCGCCCGACGGCAACCAGATCGCTTTTGTATGGAGCGGCGAGCAGGACGATAACCCGGACATCTACGTCAAACTGATTGACGGCGGCAGCCCGCTACGGCTGACAACGGACGCCGCGGATGATCTCAACCCGGTCTGGTCGCCGGACGGGCGCTACGTGGCGTTCTACCGGCAGGCGGCGGAGGATGGCGGCGTCTTCATCGTGCCCGCCCTTGGCGGCGGCGAGCGCAAACTCATCGCCGCGGCACGCGCGCGCTTCGGCTTCCGCACGATCGCGCGCGCCTGGCTGAGTTGGTCGCCGGACGGCGAGTATCTGGCGACGTCCGAGCGTGACTCCCAGTCCGGGCCTTACGGCATTACCTTGATCGCTCGCGCGACGGGCGCTACGCGCCGCGTCACGTCGCCGCCCGCGCCCGAGATTGGCGATTTCAGCCCGGCTTTCGCGCCTGACGGCAAGACGCTCGCCTTCGTTCGCATCAATAGCGCCGAAGTCGAAGACCTCTACGTTATGCCCGTCGCTGGCGGCGAAGCCCTGCGCCTGACATTTGATCATTCCCCGATCAACGACCTGGCCTGGACGCCGGACGGGCGCGAGATCGTTTACACCACGCGCCGCCACGGCATGCAGGGGCTGTGGCGTATCCCGGCGACAGGCGACCAGCCGAAATATTTGTCGGAGAGCGGGCAGAGCGTTTGTTGCCCCAATTTCGCGCGGCAGGGTCGGCGGATGGCCTACGTTCAATACGCCAACGACACCAACATCTGGCGGCTCGACCTGACCGCCGCCAGGTCTGCAAATAAACAGGCCGCTTCAACGAAACGAATGATCGCCTCGACGCTGTATGAAGGCGCGCCACAATACTCGCCTGACGGCAAACGCATCGTCTTCGTCTCGACCCGTTCGGGCAGCCAGGAGATCTGGGTCTGCGGCAGCGAGGGCGAGCGCCCAATGCAATTGACCGACTTCCGCGGGCCACACGCGGGGACGCCGCACTGGTCGCCTGACGGGCGACAGATCGTCTTCGACTGTCGCCCCGACGGTAACGCCGACATCTTTGTGATCGACAGCGAAGGCGGGAGGCCTCGACAGCTCACCTCAGAGCCTTCCGAAGATATCCTGCCGAGTTGGTCGCGCGACGGGCGCTGGGTCTACTTCTGTTCGACGCGCGATGGGCAGACGCAAATCTGGAAACTGCCCACCGCGGGCGGCGCGGCGGAGCAGGTAACGAAACAGGGCGGCTACGAGGCCTTGGAGTCGCCCGACGGCCAGTGGCTCTATTACACCAAGGGGCGCGGCATTCCCGCCATCTGGCGCGTGCTGGTCACGGGCGGCGAAGAAACTCTCGTCCGTGACTTCCGCCTGCCCGTCACCCGTTACTGGACGATCACGAATAAAGGACTCTACTTCGCCGGCGCCGAATCTTCAGCCCGCCCGGCGATCAACTTCTTCAACTTCTCCACGGGCAAAGTCACGTCCGTCCTGGCGCCTGAAAAAGGACTGCCGCTGGGCGGCCCTGGCCTATCGGTTTCGCCCGATGGGCGCTGGTTGCTCTTCCCGCAGGTTGACCAGCGCGGCAGCGACATCATGCTGCTTGAAAACTTCCGCTGAGCGTCCGGCGAAACAACGATGTATTACCATGCTGATGTTATTGAGCGTTCAGGTAATGGGCCGCCCGCGCCATCGCCAACCCTCTCGCCAGCACGGGCCAAAGCTGATTGGGTGGAGTCAACCCGCGCCGGTTGGCCTCCGACGTTGCGTCATCAATTTTCATCTTCACCACCAATTCCCAGCTTCGCGCCTCGTGACGGTTCAGACCGTACATAATCTTCTGCTGCTCACGAGCCTCTTCGATCTTGCCCTGCTTCCGCAAGATCTCGGCGTAAACCGCGCGGGTGTAGATTGATTGGGGAAATGATGCCAGGCAGTCGTCCAAGACCTGCGCGGCGCGCGCGAGATCGCCCGATTGCTCGTGAGCGAAGGCGAGGAAGACATAAGCGAAAGGACGGCTGTAGTCGTGCTTCATCGCGAACTCGATGAGTGGTATCGCCTTGTCCGGCTGTTTCATCTGGAATAACAGGAGCGCGTAACCCAGGCGCGCGCCCGCGTTTTCCGGGTCGAGTTCGATCACCCGTTGATACCTGCGCTGCAACGCTTCGTTGCCGGGTTGGTTGTTGGGATAGAACTGAAAATCCGCCGGCAATTCGGCCAGGCTTGCGCCGCCCTGCAATCGCTGACTCGCCAGGACGTTGTAATTCCGCCCGGCGGCCATCACCGAGGCGATGAGCGCGATCGCGATAATCGCCAGCGCCGCCGGGCGAGGTAAAGATATTGTGGCCTTCCGCTCGGCGGGGTCTTGATTTGTTCGAGCGGTCGCGAAGCCAATGCCAAGCACACAGGCGAGGATGAAGGCCTGCGGAGTGTAACGCAGCGAAAACCCGCTGGTGAAAGAACTGATGCCGAATGCGACCAGCCCAATAAAAGCGCCGAGCGTGAAGACACTCTTCGCCAGCCGCGCTCGTCGCCAGAGAGCGCGCGCGACCTGAAACCAAAACGCCAGGAACAACAACAATCCGATTATCCCAAGCTCCACGAAGGTCTCGAGGTATTCGTTATGGACGAGCGGGCTGCGAATCTCGTCGGAATCTTCGGGGCCGGCCGTCCGGGCTATCTCTGAATACTGCGGATTCGAGACAAAACGCTTGCGATAGCCGCCGTACAGACTCGGATAGCCGGCGGCTCCGACACCTATGATCGCGTTGCTCTTTCCCATTTCCCAGGCCGTGATCCAACTGCGCAGACGGGTTGATAATCCTCCCTCGTCCGATTGAAGCCGCGTCGCGCCCTGGATGCGGAATGCAATCTCCTGGCGATAGCGCGCGCCGACCGCCCCGACAGCCAGCGCGAGCAGCGCGACCGCGATCCAGATGCGAGCCTTGCTTTGGACCTTGATTAGCTTGAACGCCAGGGAGAACCCGACGGCGATCAGGATAAAGACCGTGGCGATAATCGCGCCGCGCCGCAACCCCATCAACAAGGCGATTGCGCTCAATCCCGAAATCGCGAACGCCAGAGCGGCGATCCATCTCTTTGCGCTCGTCAGGTAGGCGATGATGAGGAGCGGGAGTATCGTGACAAGCAATTCGGACGAGATGCCGTGGTTGAAAAATACCCCTCGCATGTCAATGCCGAACTTCAACCGTTCGTATATGACGCTGCCCGCCAGCGCCACCGCGATGACGGAAAGCGCATAAAAGAGCCACTCGGCCGAACGCTCGCGCAGAGAGAACATGCCGGCGGTAAAAAAGATCGCCAGTCCAAGCCAGACGCTCGCGACACGAACGCCACTGTAGGGCGTCGGCGCCCAGATGAACGAAATCACCTGCCACAAGATAAAGGCGGCGAGCGTGGCGAGCATCAACAAATCCTCGCGGCTGAGTTCGAGCGCGCCTTGGCGCTCGCGCCAGCCCTTGAGGATTCGCGCCAGTCCCAGCCCCGCGAAGACCACGGCCGCGCAGGCGAAAACGAATTCCTGCGTCGCGAGACCCTCGTGACCGAGCGGCGGGGAAATAAAGGTGTTTGGAACGAGCGCAAGGAATGGCAACGCGAGAAAAGCGATTTCAAACAGGCTGACGCCCGTCTTTTTAGTACGCGGGTTTGTTTTCGGCTTCATAAGTGAGGTTTGAGATAGGCGCCTGGGCGTGGGGTGAACGGTAGATCTCGGCAGGCGCTAGGAGAGAGCACGGAACAGACGGAAATAACGGAACAAACGGAAGATTTGGCATGTTTCATAGGCCGCTAAAAGTAGGTAACAGTTTTTCAACACAAAGGGTCAAAGGGTCAAAGGCTTGATCCGTACTCTCTCCTCGATCTGGCATAACGCTCTCCACGGTTAAATGCAGACCTACCGCTTTTCCGGCTTAGCGTCTTTCGCATCTTTCGTATCTTTTGCATCTGTGGGATTGGGCTGCTCTATCTTGGCCTCCGGCTTAGCCTCCGGCTTAGCCTCCGGCTTAGCCTCCGGCTTAGCTGGACGGCGTTTGCGTGTGAAGGTCATTGATTTGACCGGGACGATGTCCAAAGCTCCGTCACAGGAATCGGCGCTCGCTTTGTTCTTCTTCGCGGCTGTTTTCCCAGCGGGTTGTGACTGATTCCGCGCAAACGTATTGTGAGGTAAGGCAAGCAGAAGCGAGCCGATAAACATTGCGCGCAAAACATCTCGTGACTTCCGAATCAACATGATCTCACCTGTGAGTTTTGATTTGTGGCGTTGCAAACCTGGAAGCGAAGCTGCGGGTTTGAACGGGGTGAATTGTACATCCCGGAAACGCTTTTGGAAAACTGCGCCCCTTCCGGTTGAGTCGAAATTAAAAATGTGTTTTTCCCGAACCGGCTTCTTGAATTGACCTGACCGCTTACCTATAATGCGCGTCCGTTTCAGTGAAGAATTACAAACACCGAAAGAGTCTCGGTTTAGTTTACCCGAATCAGCAAATGGCTCTGGACCTGCGAAAGCTTCAATCAGCTATCTGTGAATTCTGCAGCGGCACAGGGTGGGAACCGGTGGGCGTCAAAGGCGTTCGCCCATGCAGGTGCCACGCCGAGGGTCGCCGCAATCAGATGTTGGCCGCGGCCCGTATCCCCAGGCGATACGAAAACTGCACGTTCGACAGTTACAAGCCGAGGCCGGCCACTGATGAGGCGGGCATCTCACAAAGAAGAGCGCTTAACGATTCAAAGTATGTCGTTGATCAGTATCCCAACGTCGACGTCGGATTGTTGTTCCTTGGCCCCTGCGGAGTCGGCAAGACACATCTGGCGACCGCGATCATCAGAGATCTGGCGCTTGACAAGGGGATCTCATGCCTCTTCTATGATTTCCGGGATCTGCTCAAGGAGATTCAGGACAGCTACAATCCCATTTCGCAAACGACCGAGCTGAAGGTTCTGGAACCCGTCTATGACGCCGAGGTCCTGGTTCTGGACGAACTCGGCGCGTCGAAGCCGACCGACTGGGTGCGCGACACAATGACGCAGATCATCAATACCCGCTACAACGACCGCAAACTCACCGTCATCACTTCAAACTACCTTGATGAGCCGCAGCAGTCCGACGAAGAGACGCTGACTGATCGCGTCGGCGTCCGCCTGCGTTCGCGTCTGCATGAGATGTGCAAGGTCGTCCTGGTCAAGGGCGACGACTACCGCCTCAAGCTCAACCAGACCCGCGGCCGCAAACCTTGAGCCATCCCTCTCCTAGGTAAAGAGCTTGCTAGAGAAAAGTACTTGTCAAACCGCCACCGGCGCGGATATGATCCTCGCGCTATGAGTTCAATTCAACCGCTTCGCTCCGGAGAATCAGACACGGAATCGGAACCGCCTTCTCTGCACGGGCGCGCGATGGACAACCTCCGCTTCATCCGCGAGACGATGGAGCGGGCCTCGTCCTTCACCGCGGTGCCCGGATGGGGGGGGGTGGCGATCGGGATGACCGCGCTGATCGCCGCGTTCATCGCCGCCGGCAACCCCGACGAGCATGAATGGATGTACGTCTGGGCATGGGAGCTGCCGCTCGCGTTGCTCATCGGCGGCTGGACCATGAAGCGCAAGGCCGGAGTCGCGCAACTCAAACTGCTCTCCGCGCCGGGCCGCAAATTCACTCTCAGTCTGACGCCACCGCTCGCCGCCGGGGCTTTCCTGTCGGTGGCCCTGGCTCGCGAAGGAGCGTTCGACGCGCTGCCCGGAATGTGGCTGCTGCTATACGGCGCGGGAGTCGTGACCGGCGGCGCGTTTTCAGTCAGGGTTGTGCCGGTGATGGGGCTTTGTTTTATGGCGCTCGGCGCGTTGACGCTCTACGCTCCCATCAATTGGGGCAACTTTCTGATGGCGGCGGGGTTCGGAGGCTTACACATCATTTTCGGAACAATCATCGCAAGGAGGCACGGTGGCTAAACAGACTGCCAGATCCATAACGCAACAGGGCAAGACGCCTGAAGCGAAGTCGCGTGGCTCGGCGCGGTCTGCGCAGGCGATGCGCGCCGCTGAGAAAGCGCCCGAGCTTGACGGCCTGATCCACGAACGGATGCGGCTGGGCATCGTGAGCGCGCTTGCCGCGAACGAATCGCTCACCTTCAGCGAGCTGAAGGAGCTTCTCAAAACCACTGACGGCAACGTCAGCGTCCACGCGCGTAAACTGGAAGACGCGGATTACATCTCGTGCGCCAAATCATTCGTCGGGCGAATGCCGAAGACGGAATACCGCCTGACTGAGAGGGGCCGCCGCGCGCTGGAAAAATACCTGGATCATATGGAAGCTCTGATCCGCGCGGCCCGCGTGCGCTGAGAGCTCACACAGGAGAAATTATGTACCAAATGGCACGTGTTGAAGAGATCGGTCAGTCCGCGATCAGGATGCGCCACAGCGTGATCCGCCTGCGGACCAGCGAGTGTCTGCAATTCCTAGACATCACGGACGAGGTGGAGGAGATCGTCGCCCGCGCGGGCGTCAGGGACGGCTGGGTCAACGTGCAAACGAAACACACCACCACCGCGATCGTCGTCAATGAAAACGAGCCGCTGCTGCATCAGGATTTGAGGCGAATGCTCGAACGCCTGGCGCCGCGTTCGGGCGAGTATGAGCACAATGATTTCAGCCGCCGCGTTGACATCCCGCCTGACGAGCCCGCCAACGGCCATTCGCACTGCAAGGCCCTCTTCCTGCCGATGTCGGTCTGCGTGAACGTCGCCGACGGACTGCTCCAATTGGGGCGATGGCAGAGAATTTTCCTGATCGAGCTTGATGAATCGCGCGAACGCAGCGTGTCGGTGATGATCATTGGATAGATGGTCCTACGGCGCCTAGATCAAAATAGGTACAGGCCGCTATAAATCCTGTTCGGGGTTTGTTGGAAGCAAAAAGGGCAAAAAGGGCAAAAGAGGTAAAAACTTTTGTCTTTTTTGCCCTTTTTGTCTTTTTTGCTTCCTGTTGCCTTGTGAGCGGTTATCATGGATAATAGCTTTGCTATACAAAGTAGTTGGCAAAATTTACTACTTGGCGCTGCGTATCGAATGCCGTTATGACTTCAAAAAATCGCGCAGGAGGCTCTCCAATGAAAGTCAAAATGATTCTGCCGGCGCTCACTGAAGCCAAAAGCCCATTCTGGCGTCCGGTCAAATATTCTCTGTTCCCGCCGCTGGGGCTCGCCACGCTGGCCGGATATCTTAACGATGATGACGATGTCCGCTTGCAGGACGAGCATGTTGAGACGCTTGACCTCGATGACGAGCCTGACCTGGTGGTCATTCAGGTTTACATCACTTCCGCGGAACGGTCCTACGAAATCGCCGATCATTACCGCCGCCGAGGCGCGCACGTTTGTCTTGGCGGATTGCACGTGACGTCGTTGCCCGAAGAGGCGTCCGGGCACGCCGACACCATCTTCCTTGGCCCGGGCGAAGACACCTGGCCAGCGTTCCTGAAAGACTTTCAGGCAGGGCGGCCTGGTAAAGTATATTGCTCGCAAATCCGCACGCTGGTTGGATTGCCGAAGATTCGGCGCGACCTGATCAAGCGGCGTCTTTACCTCGTGCCGAATTCAATCGTGGTTTCGCGCGGATGCCCGCACACCTGCGATTTCTGTTACAAGGAAGCGTTTTTCGAGGGAGGCAAATCTTTCTACACGCAGACCGTGGATGACGCTCTTGCGGAGATCGAATGTTTGCCGGGGCGCCATCTGTATTTCCTCGACGACCACCTGTTCGGCAATCCCAGGTTCGCCGCGGCGTTGTTTGATGGGATGAAAGGTATGGGGCGGTTGTGGCAGGCCGCGGGCACAGTCAAATCCGTGCTCGCGCCGGAACTGTTGGAGAAGGCCGTCGAGTGTGGGCTGCGGAGCCTCTTTGTTGGTTTCGAGACGCTCAATCCCGCGAATCTGCGCGAACAACACAAATATCAAAACCTGAACCGCGATTACACCGAGGCGATCAGGCGGTTGCGCGGTTTGGGCGTGATGATCAACGGCAGTTTCGTTTTCGGCATGGACGGCGATGACGATTCGGTGTTTGATCGCACGGTCGAGTGGGCGATTGAGCAGGGAATCGAAACCGCGACATTTCACATCCTCACGCCTTATCCGGGCACCGCCTTATATCAGCGAATGGTTGCGCAGGGGCGGATGCTCGACAATGACTGGGATTTGTTCGACACTCGTCACGTCGTTTTTCGTCCCGCGAAGATGTCGGCGGAAAGTTTGGAAAGCGGTTACTGGCGCGCCTATCGCAATTTTTATCGCTGGGCGGCGATCTTCAAAGGCGCGCGGACAAAGGAAGACTGGACCGGGCGATTGCGTCACATCAGTTACGCCGGCGGCTGGAAGAAGTTCGAGCCGTTGTGGGATTGGGTTATTCGGGCAAAGCGGGCGGGAAATATGTTGCCGGCGTTAGAGACGATCCTGTCCGGGTTCGGCAAACACTCCGCGAAAAAAGGGCCTCAAACATCTGGGGCGCCCGGAACAGATGTGTTATATCTTCAGCAGTCATAAATGGAGGGACGGAGAAGGATGATTCAGTAGATGCCATTGCCGATTGCTCACGCATTAATGGGCGCAAGCGTGGTCGCGGCCCTTCGGTCTCGCGGCTCGCTCAAGCGCGACCGGAAGTTTCTGCTGCTCGGCGCGTTCCTGGGCGTCTTGCCCGACTTCGACTATGCGCTCACCTGGGCCAGGGTCGGGGGCAGAGGCTGGCATCACGATTTCACGCATTCCATTCTCTTCGCCTTCCTGGTCGGGTTGGTGACCGCGGCGGTGATCAATCATTTCAGCTTCAGAGATGTGATGGCCTTCTTCCTGGCCATGCTCTCGCACCCAACGCTGGATTTCCTGTTTACAGAGTCAAAGGGCGTTGAATTGCTCTGGCCGTTTTCCGGCAAGCTTTTCAAATTCGGGCTTCAGCCGCCGATTTCCTACAATTGGCGCCCATACCCTCTCGACGCCCAGATCATCCATATTATAGGCGTATGCCTGTTCGAACTGGCCGTATGCGCGACGATCCTGCTGATGATCCTGTGGGTCAAACGGATGTGGAGTGATTGGCCTGCGGCGAGTCAGTACCGCGAGCGGTAGCGAGCGTTGCCCTCCGAAGAATCCTCTTGCCGCGGGCAACGCCGCTACCGCTCGCGGCACTGACTCGCCGCAGGCCCGCTGCGCCGAAAGCTTGCAACCCAGCCGTTGTGTTCGTCGTTTGATCAGACGCATCCACAAGATCTAGAGACAGGATAAAAATCTCGCAGGCTGTTAATCCTTTTGGGAGAAAGTCGTTTGACCAGGTGGAGCCACGTCTATGAAGCATCTCTATTCATTTTACGCCGACGCCGCCAGAATCGCGTTGCAATCAATCTTCGCGCACAAGCTGCGCACGTTTCTGACGTTGATCGGGATCATCATCGGCGTCGCGTCGGTGGTCATCGTGGGCGCTTCGATCAGCGGCTTCAACAGCTACGTCCTGACGGCCGTTTCGAAGATGCTGGGCGCCAACCATTTCATGATCTCGCGCTTCGCGAATCAGGGACGGCGGACCCAGGAGCAATGGGAACGCGCGATGCGCCGCAACAAACGGCTCTACGTCGAAGATTACGAGTGGCTGCGCGACCGCTGCAAAACCTGCCTCGAAGTCGGCGCGCAAGCCAATAACCCCATCAATCTCAAACACAACGGACGCGAAACGTTCTTCACTCGCGTCAGCGGCGTGACGGCCAATATGGTCGACATCGAGGATAAGGATATTGCCGAGGGCCGGTTCATCGCCCAGCACGAGGTCGATCACGCCGCGCTGGTATGCGTGATCGGGGCGGAGGTGAAGGAGAAACTCTTTGAAGGCCGCGATCCGATCGGCCAGACGCTCAAGATCAAGGATGCGCCGATGACGATCATCGGCGTCGAAGAGAAGCGCGGCTCGTTCATGGGGGGGTCGCTCGACAACCATCTCTACATTCCGCTGATGACTTTCGGACGCCTGTTCGGACGCCGCCAGAGCCTGGAACTGCATGGAAAAGCCAGAAGCATTGAAATGTTCACTTCGACAATCGAAGAGGCGCGAATGGTGATGCGCAACCGGCACAAGCTGATCGGCGAAGAGGAGGACACTTTCGGCCTGGTCAACACCGGCGACCTGACGGGTCAGATCAACCAGTTCACCGGCGCGATCGCGCTCGTGGTCACGCCGGTCACATTGTTGTCGTTGCTCGTCGGCGGCATTGTGGTGATGAACATCATGCTCGTCAGCGTGACGGAACGGACTTTCGAGATCGGGCTTCGCAAAGCGGTCGGCGCCAGGAGCAGGCAGATACTGGTCCAGTTCCTGATCGAGTCCTCGCTGCTCGCCTCGGTGGGCGGCGCTCTCGGTCTGTTGCTTGCGGCGGGGCTTTCGTGGATTGTACGGATGTCAACGCCGATTCCGATGACGATCACGATCGGGTACGTTTTGCTGTCGCTGCTGGTCTCGGGCGGGATCGGGCTGATCGCGGGCATCTACCCCGCTTACAGGGCGTCGCGCCTCGATCCGATTGTGGCTTTGAATAAGAGTTGAGAATGGTTCGGTATGGGAAGTGGTAGCGCAATGGCATTGAGTTAGCGATATGGGAAGGCAGGAAGAGAGTACGGAAAAGACGGAAATAAATGCCATTGCGCTACCGCTCCTTGTACCGATCCGATGGCGCAACATATGAAACTTCGATCAATCATTCCAACTGAAACCATCGCGATGGCATTGAGCATGGTTCGCGCGAACAAGCTCCGCAGCTTTCTCACCGTGCTCGGCATCGTCATCGGAGTGACGGTCGTGATCGCGGTCGCTTCGATATTGACCGGTCTGCGTGGACGCATTGTCTCGATGGTCGAAGAGTACGGCACCAACAACATCTACGCCTACCACCTTTCAACCGGCCCACGCATGGGCGAACGTGACCGCAGCGAGTACATGCGCAAGCAGCTCACTCCCGAAGACGCCGAAGCGATCCGCAGGCAGGCGGGCGCGATTGAAGACGTGGCCAACGTGCTCTTCCTCTGGCGGATTGACCGCACGATCAAATGCCGCGGGAAGAGTTACAAAGAGGGTTTTCTGCAGGGCGTTTCGGCGAGCTACGCCAGAGTCACCAACGTCTCGCTGGAGCAGGGGCGTTTTATCTCGGAGGTTGACGACGAGCATCGCCGCGACGTGATGGTCATCGGCGTCAACGTCGTCGAATCGCTCTTCCCGAACCGAGCCAACATAGTCGGCGAGCAGGTCGAGTTGTTGGGGCGTCCGTTTGAAATCATCGGCGTGCTGGAGAAGCGCAAGAGCACATTCTTCGGCGAGAACGAAGAGGACAACGCGATCTTCGTCCCCTTCGAGACCGGCCGCAAACTTTCGCCGAACAGCAGGGAAATGAACCTGAACATCAAGGCGAAGACCGGAATGCTGCGCGATGGGCTGGATCAGGTCGAGCAGATCCTGCGCCGCCAGCGGGGCGTGAAGTACAACGACCCGAACAATTTTTCTCTCACCACGGCTGACAAAATTATCGAACAGTTCGACGGGATCACGATGTACGTCGGTCTGTTCGCGATTGCGATCTCGGCCGTGGGCTTGCTGGTCGGCGGCATCGGCGTGATGAACATCATGCTGGTCAGCGTGACCGAACGCACGCGCGAGATCGGCGTCCGCAAAGCCATCGGGGCGCGCAAACGCGACATCGTCCGCCAGTTCCTGTTTGAAGCCATGACGCTGACCTTTCTGGGCGGGATCCTCGGCGTCATCCTGGCGGTCGCGGTCAGCTACGTGATTATGTTCTTCCTGCCTGAGCTTCCCGCCTCGATCCCACTCTGGGCCGTGGCGAGCGGGATGGCGGTCTCGATCTTCGTCGGGCTGGTCTTCGGCGTCTGGCCCGCGAAGAAAGCCGCCAACCTCGACCCAATCGAGTGTTTACGCTACGAGTAGCCTGCGATTGTTTTAGCGTGGTTTGTTAAACGCGGGACATGCGGAAATAACAGGACACGCAGAGAAAGAACTTGTGCGCTTCAGGTTTGGTGCTATACTCCCGCCGCCATAATCGCAAAACGTCAATCATCTCCCTATTTCTTCCATCTCTCCCATCTCTCCCATCTCTCCCATCTCTCCCATCTCTCCCTGATTTCTACTATGCCGCCGTCTTTTCGCCAGATGGGAAAGGAGCCGGCGTCTACTCAGGCCATAAATCCGTAACCGGCCACAACAGCCGGCGCCGGGCATCGTCCGCGCCGAACAGTAGGAGAAACTCATGGCAAAAGCTATTACGCAATTAATATCGAGACACAAAAGAATATTATATTTGTTACCCCTCTTAGCGAGCGGTGCGCTCTTATTTTCCCGAAGCGCTCACCCGGAGGAGATTAGTCACATTGGCGTCAACCAGAAGGTACTGGTGATTTGCGTCAAATACAGCGATGTGGCGACGACGCGGTTGGCGAGCGCTTCAGATTGGGTGACCTTGCTCGGGGCCGAGACGAATACGTTTTTCAACCGGGCGACCTTCGATCAAACGAACTTTTCTTTTGAGACTACCACAGGCCCGGGCGCGCCACCCGATGGATGGCACAGCCTGGGCTATGCTTCCACTAGCGCCGAGTTCTTCAAAACCTGCCAGGACGCCATTAATTTGGCGGATCCTTTCGCGGATTTCAGCCAGTACAATCGTGTACTGGTGATCACGAACCTTAAGGGGTTCGGCGGCAGCGGCGGCGGCCCTTGGTGGTGGAAGGTGAATGAAGGTGTTGAAGCGACTTTTGATGAAGGTGGGATGAGTGTCAGCAAGCGCTTGATGACGATGGCAATCGTCAACGAGTGGGAGGCGCACAGCTTCGGCAATCCTTTCGATGAAGCGGCTTCTGTCGCTGCCCACGAACTGGGGCATCAATTAGGCTTGCCGACCCACTACGCCGACCTCCGCTGGTTTCCAGGGCTCCCCCGTGACGTCATTACGCCGTGGGACATCATGGGCCTCAGCCCCACGCTGAGCCACTTTATAGGCTGGGCCAAAACGGAGCGGAAATGGATCCCCTCTGGTCCGCGAATTGAGACGATAGGGCCTCCCACCGGATCGAGTATAGACACAACCATTACCTTGCAACCTTTGGAGGCCAGTACGATGGGGGTTCAGATTATCCGGATTCCCATTACTCCAGTGACCCCGGGCGCTCCGTTCTTTGGCTACTTTATCGAGAACCGGAGAATGATTTACGGTGATGACCTTGACGAAAGATTGCCCAGCAGTGGCGTGCTGCTCTCGTTGATCGACGAGAGCAAGGAAACCATCCTTAAATGCGTTGTCTTGGAGGATCAGGGAATGCCCGGTGATCCGGGCCAAGCTCCACTGGATGTCGGCGGCGTCTTCACCGATCCGGCGCGCAACCTAACTGTTACTGTACTCAAACAGACTGGGGACACTTACGACGTCCGGATCCAATATCTGCTCCCTCCGGAAGCGAATCCTGACCCGATGATCACGCCCTGGGGAGCGCCGCCCTGGGAGACGCCCGATATCTGGATTGACAGCGAAAAGAATGGCTTCGACGTCTACAAATACACCGACGGAAGCGGTAATCCGGAGGGTAACGGCGACGACGCCTGGGTTAATCACGACAATCGCGTTTATGTGCGAGTGCGCAATATCGGGCCGGGCGTGGCGACGAATGTGCGCGTCCAGGTGTTCGCTAATTCGCCGCCCGGAATGGGCGACGCCGGTCCTGACTATGCTCACCTTGGCACGATTATATTTGCTTCAATCCCCGGAGGCGGCGTAGCGCAGGGTTTCGTGACGTGGAAGCCTACCGTGGGAGCGCATACCTGCCTCAAAGCCGAGATCACGAATATCCCAGAAGAGTTGAGCGCGACCAATAACGTCGCGCGGGAAAACGTCTCCGCCTTCGATTCCAGGGAAAAATTTGGCCGCGGTACCGTGGGTGGCGGTTTTGAGCCAGTGGGTCTTCCAATAACTGTTTTCAACCCCCTCCGGAATACCGCGATGCCGATTCATCTCCACGTTCGAGATATTCCACGAGGATGGACGGTTTCGGTGAATCCCACTGATTCAGTCCTTCCACCCGGCGGCAACGGCTCTGTGCGGTTTTTGGTCTTTCCATCCGACGATAGACAGTATCGGCCCGGATTTATCGGCAAGCCGAAGATCGAGGCCCAAGCAGCCTTTGGCGATACATTCATTCCCATCGGCGGCGTGGATTTATGGGCGCATCTGACATCCCCCACCAAACTAAGCTGCGGTGTGACTGGCAGAAGATTGGCGCCTCAGAATATCCCGAACTGTCTATTCGGGCAATCAGCGATTGTGCGCGGTAATCTTACTCCCGCGAACGCTAACGCAATCATCGCAGTCGAATTCACTCTCGGTCGAAACCGAAGAATCCTATTCGCCCGAACAGACGCTAACGGGGAGTATCGGGTTCGCTTTGTTCCGCCATTTGTGGGGCTCTGGAGGATCCAAGCGTTCTTCAGTGGCGATTTGGTCCAAGCCGCCGCAGATTCACAGATCTGCCTATTACGGGTTACGAACAACTAAGGTCTGGTCGCTTGCAGCTCAAGCCACGACTTCATCATCCCTGAGACAAACTCGGCGGCGTCTTCGTGCGCCCAGTGGCCCGCGCCAGGAACTGTCACGAGCGTCAGGTCTTTTTCGAGCCATTCCCACGTGTGGTTGAGCGCGCCGTGCATCAGCGCCTTGTCTTCCAGTCCGTGGAACATTAAGACCGGCGCCTTAACTTTAACGACGGGCGAGGCGTCTTCAAGGTAAGGCGGCGCGGGATAATTCTGCCGGTAGTAGTTGGTCATCGCCTCGAAATCGGAACGGCGGAAGGCCTCGATGTAACGTTCGCGCGCCCGCGGGTCTTTGACGCGGCGGGCCAGCCCCTCGGCGGTCAGGTTCTTGTGCGAATCCGGCTCTTTCAGGCGCTGCGCGTAGGCCGTGTTGATCTTCTGCTCGTTGTTGTGCGCGCGCTCGCGCGCCACTCCGCGCGGATGCGGCAGATTGCAGATGATCAGTTGGCTGGTCATCTCCGGGTATTTCATCGCGAAGCCCCATGCCACGCGCCCGCCCCAATCGTGCCCGGCGATGACGGCTTTGTCGCGGCCCAGGTGTTTGATCACCGCGCGCAC
>Ga0187894_10002961_pt1 | contig 19578 bp, 17 predicted proteins | sample GBC1701081metaG_FD_136650 | JGI IMG/M metagenome (GOLD analysis project Ga0187894, IMG submission 136650) | White microbial mat communities from a lava cave in the Kipuka Kanohina Cave System on the Island of Hawaii, USA - GBC170108-1 metaG ...
ACTTTGCTTGCTGAGGAGGATAAGCCAATGAGCATACTAGCTAGCGAAACGGCTTTGAAGGATTATCTTCTAGCCAATGACGATAGATATCGTGAATTAGCTAATGAGCATAAAAGGTATGAAGCTCGTCTGAGCGAGCTTTCTTCCCTCCCATATCCGAACGAAGAAGAACTTATTGAAGAGACAATACTAAAAAAGAAAAAGTTGCTCCTGAAAGACCAAATGGAGGCAATTGCAACCAAATATAAAACCAGCCCCACTTCTCACTAAATTGTCTTTCACACGAGGCTACACGCAAGATTGGAAACGGGAACACCAGACGGTGTTCCCGTTTTCGTTGGGAGTGGAAATGGGTTTCATCGGTTTCGTTCGTTTTGGCGGCATTACGATTGATAACTGATAGCTTAAAGAAAGCCGCCTCGCGATAGGAGGTCGCAATATGTTGGTATAAGCCGGCGCATAATTTGGTAATGGTTAACAGGCATCTGAGTTAATACAGAGCTTTAAGGCGATGATTTTCACGTTACTGAGAGAAAGGGCAACTTATGGGCGATAGTGAGCAACCCCAGGAAAACCCTCCTCGTCGAGGAATACGCCGCGGGATATATATCATTCCAAGTATGTTCACCATCGGGAACATCCTATGCGGCTTTTATGCGGTGATAAATTCGGTAAAGGGCTATCAGGCGCTTCCTGACCAGGCGGCGCATCTTTTTGATAATGCGGCGCGCGCCATAGGATTCGCGGTCTTGCTCGATGGCCTCGATGGAAGAATTGCCCGCATGACCAAAACCACTAGCGAATTCGGAGTGGAACTGGACAGCATCGCTGATGTCATAACTTTCGGAATCGCCCCGGCGGTAATGGCTTATACCTGGGGATATGGCTCGATACTAGGGCTGGAGAGACTGGCTTGGGGGATTTCCTTCTTCTTCCTGATCTGCGGCGCGCTCAGATTGGCAAGGTTCAACGTTATGGCCAGAGCGCCACGGTTTTCCGTGCCGGGCAATACACCAAAATTGGACAAGCGGTATTTTGTGGGGCTGCCTATTCCCCCAGCCGCCGGGCTGCTCGCTGCGGTCATTCATTTCGTTCCTCAACCTCTGTCGAGTTACGACGCTGGACAGATCAGAGTTTATAGCTGGGCTTTGCTGGCTGGTATGGCGCTCTTAGCCGTGCTGATGGTAAGCAAGATCAGGTACACGAGCTTCAAAAACGTCGGGCCGAAGAGTAATAAGCCTTTCATTATCCTACCGCTCTTGTCCCTGCTTGTAGCCGGGATATGGTTTTACTCACAGTGGGTGCTGTTGTTGATCGCCTTGGCCTACGTCTCCCATGGCCCGTTGGTAAAAGTATGGGGATTGTTGAACCGGTTTCGCCCCCATTCATCGAGGTCTGAAGAATCCGCTTCCATTGAAATATAGGCGATGTGGCGCTCTCCATCCCATTTGCCATTCACTTGGTTTGACTGGCGCATTGTCGGGACCCAGTCACTCACGTATACTCGGCGCTTACCGGGACACTCTGTCAAATTCAAAGATCAGAAAAGAGGAAAAGGAGCGATCTCGTGGCCAAACCTTTCGAGACCGTCTTAATACTTGATTTCGGCGCACAGTATACCCAATTGATAGCGCGGCGGATTCGTGAGTTGGGTGTTTACTGTGAGATTCATCCATTCAGCGCGGAAATAGGGAAGATACGCGAACTCAATCCCAAGGGGATCATACTCTCCGGCGGGCCGAGCTCCGTTTATGAAAACGGAGCTCCGCATTGCAATTCTCAAGTTCTCGAGCTTGGGGTTCCGGTTCTTGGCATCTGCTATGGCCTACAGCTTTTAAGCTACTTCTTAGGTGGAAAGGTCGAGCCTTCGAGTCGCCGCGAATACGGCGCGGCGCGGATTAAACTTCTGGGCGACAGTAAGTTGTTGGCTGACCTCCCGCAGGACTTTCCTGTGTGGATGAGCCATGGGGATCACGTGACAATTGCCCCTCCCGGATTCCAGGTAATAGCTGAGACTGATAACGCGCTAGGCGCAGTTGAGAACGTTGAAAAGGGCCTGTACGGATTGCAGTTCCATCCGGAGGTGGCGCATACGCCTGATGGCAAAAAGATACTCAGCAATTTCGTGAAGAACATTTGTGGCTGCAGCAGTGATTGGTCCGCCGCCTCATTCATTACTGGCGCTGTTGATCGAATAAGAACTCAGATTGGCGATGAGAAGGCAGTCTGCGGGTTGTCAGGAGGAGTTGATTCATCAGTCGCTGCAGCTTTGGTCGCCCGCGCCATCGGCGATCGGCTCACCTGCATCTTCGTTGATAACGGGCTTCTGCGAAAGGATGAGTTTGAAAAGGTGCTCGCGACGTTTAACGACTACGGCGAATTAAATGTTAAGGGCGTTGCGGCCGGCGAGAGATTTCTGTCAGCCCTGCAGGATGTCGCGGATCCTGAGAGAAAACGCAAAATCATAGGGCGTGAGTTCATAGAGGTTTTTCAGGAGGAGGCCGCGAAACTAGGCAAAGTGAGCTTCCTGGTTCAGGGAACGCTCTATCCTGATGTGATTGAATCGCAATCGGTCAAGGGGCCATCGGCAATCATCAAGAGTCACCACAACGTGGGTGGTCTGCCCGAAAAGATGCGGTTGCAATTGGTTGAACCATTACGTGAACTCTTCAAAGACGAAGTTCGAGCCGTCGGACGGGAGTTGGGACTGCCGGATAGGTTGATTGACCGGCAACCATTCCCAGGCCCGGGACTGGCCGTTAGAATAGTCGGTCCGATTGATCAAAATAGGGTCAAGCTTTTACAGGATGCCGACAACATAGTCTGTGAAGAAATAGAACGGTCAGGTCTCTACCATAAACTCTGGCAGGCGTTTGCAGTCCTTTTGCCAATCCACACCGTGGGAGTAATGGGTGACCAACGAACTTATGAGCAGGTGGTCGCCGTGCGCGCGGTCGAAAGTCAGGACGGCATGACCGCCGATTGGGCGCGGTTGCCGTTTGAGGTTCTGGAATCAATCAGCCGCAGAATTATCAGCGAAGTCCGGGGGATCAATCGCGTGGTCTATGACATAAGCTCCAAACCTCCCAGCACGATTGAATGGGAATAAGCGATTGCTTTTAGGTAAGGCTAGGCTTTAAGAGATGGTAAACACATAAACATACGGTTAAGTCGATGGATAAGCAATTTGTTCACCTGCATCTGCACACCGATCACAGCCTGCTTGATGGCGCAATAAAGATTGAGCCTCTGGCAAAACGGGCTGCGGAATTGAAAATGCCCGCAGTGGCCATAACCGATCATGGAAACCTATATGGCGCGTTGTCTTTCTATCACAAGATGCGCGCTGAAGGGGTGAAGCCGATCGTAGGTATTGAGGCCTACATCGCCCGCGGCAGCCGTCATGACCGTGGGGCCGAGAAATTGGCTCCCGGTGATCGGGCGACCAATCACATTGTTTTGCTGGCAAAGAACTTGGCCGGTTATCACAATCTGGTGAAGCTTTCGTCATTCGCCTACGTAGAGGGTTTTTGGCGCAAGCCGAGGATTGATAGGGAGTTATTGGCGAGATATGGTGATGGGATTATCGGGTTGTCGGCGTGCATCAGCGGTGTTCCACCGCACCTTCTACTTCAGGACAAGTTCGATGACGCGGCGCGAGCGTCCCTGGAGTTTCAGGATATTCTGGGCAAGGGAAACTACTATCTTGAGATTCAGGAACACGGTCTGGACGCGCAGAAGCGAATTCGGAAGCCTCTGGTGGAGCTGTCCAAAAAGACGGGTATCCCAATGGTGGCGACAAATGATTCGCACTACCTGATGGACACTGACGTCAAGGCTCACGACACATTGTTGTGCATTGGCACAGGAAAGACCATCAATGACCCTAATCGCCTTACCTACGGTTCTCCGAAATATTATTTCCGTGACGCGCTTGAGATGTGGGAGACATTCGGCGAAGAGCCTGACCTACTGCTGCGGACAATGGAGATTGCTGAAAAGTGCGATCTGGAATTTCCCAAGGCGATTGACCAGGTTCCAGTCTATCCTGTTCCCGAGGGATACACGGTTGACAGCTATTTCGAGAAGGTGACCCGCGATGGTTTTGAGGAACGCCAGCGCGAAGTGTGGCAGGCATTAGAATCAAGCGGATCGTTGCGCCATCCGATGTCTAGCTATCGTGACCGCCTGACGCACGAGATCGAAACGATCAAGCGTATGGGATACTCCGGGTATTTTCTGATCGTGTGGGATTTCATCCGCTATGCCAGGGGCAAAGGGATTCCGGTCGGACCAGGGCGTGGATCGGCTGCAGGAAGTTTGGCAGCCTATTGCTTGAAGATCACCGATGTTGATCCGATTCAGTATGACCTTCTCTTTGAGCGATTCTTGAACCCGGAACGCGTAACTATGCCAGACATTGATGTTGACTTTTGCGTACGCGGACGGGCGGACGTAATCAATTACGTGAGCGACCTGTATGGCAGGCAAAATGTTGCGCAGATCATCACGTTCGGAACGATGGCTTCGAGGGCGGTGATCAAGGATGTGGGGCGCGCGCTTGAAATGCCATACTCCGAGGTCGAAAAGGTCGCCAAGATGATTCCACCACCGGTGCGTGGGCGTAACGTTTCGATCGACGACGCGATCAAGCAGAATCCGGATCTTAGAAAGGCCATTGATACTGACGAGAAGATCAGTGGGCTGATTGAAATCGCCCGCAAGCTTGAGGGCTGCGCCCGGCATACTTCGGTTCACGCTGCTGGAGTCGTCATATCACCTCTGCCGATTCATGAGTTGATCCCGGTTTGCAAAGGGCAGAATGACGAGATCACAACCCAGTTTGTGATGTCGGACCTTGAGAAGACTGGGATGCTCAAGATGGACTTCCTCGCCCTGACTACCCTCACCATCATCGAAGACTGCCTTAAGTCAATTGAACGTGAGACCGGTAAACGTCCGGATCTGGCAAACATACCTCTGGATGACAGGCCAGCGTTGAAGCTTTTTGCTGACGGATTACTCAATGCAGTGTTCCAATTTGAAAGTTCAGGAATGGTTGAAATATGCCGTAAACTGAAACCGGAGAGTCTGGAGGATTTGTCGGCGCTCAATGCTCTCTACCGTCCCGGGCCGCTGGATGGAGGGATGGTGGATGATTATATTGAACGCCGGCATGGCCGCCGCAAGGTGCAATACATAGTCCCTCAGATGAAGGAGATCCTTGAAAACACTTATGGGATCCTGGTCTATCAGGAACAGATCATGCAGCTTGCGCAGGCGCTCGCTGGCTACTCGCTGGGCGAAGCCGACCTGATGCGTCGCGCGATGGGTAAGAAGAAAAAGGAGGAGATGGCCAAGCACGAGGAGAAATTCATCAGCGGCGCGGTCACTCGCGGAATTCAGGAAGACAAGGCCCAGCGGATTTTTACCCTGATGGCGCAATTCGCTGACTACGGTTTCAATCGCTCCCACTCCTTCGCATACGCATACCTCGCTTATCAGACGGCCTATCTGAAAGCGCATTATCCGACACATTTTTACGCGGCTGTGCTCTCGAATGAAATAGCCAACACCGCCAAGCTGGCGAGATATATCAGCGAGATGAAGGCATTCGAGATAGAGATTCTTCCTCCCGAAGTCAATTCCAGCCACGAGGGATTTACTCCTGTGGGAAAAGCTATCAGGTTTGGTCTGGCTGCCATAAAAGGGCTTGGATCATCTGCTGTGCAGATGATCATTCACGCTCGCAAAGAGGGAGGCGCATTCCGCTCGATATACGATTTTGCCGAGAGGGTTGATCAGCGCGCCGTGAATAAACGAGTCCTTGAATCGCTCATAAAATCTGGCGCTTTTGATGGCGTCGCCTCAAATAGAGCGGCGCTGATGGCTGTTCTGGATAAAGCGATTGAGCAGGGCGCAAGGACTCAACGGGACAAGCTCTCCGGGCAGACAGGGTTATTCGCCGCTCTGGGCGACATGGCAATCGCGGTTGTCGAGGACCCCGCTCTTCCATCTGTCGCCCAATGGAGTAAGAAAGAGAGCCTGGCTTTTGAGAAAGAGTCGTTGGGGTTCTATGCAAGTGGTCATCCGCTGGAAGATTACGCTGAATCCATCAAGGGATTGACGAGGTTTGACAGCGGTAACCTCGATGAGGCTGCGCACGGGGATCAGATCGCAATGGGAGGGATCATTGTTGATCTGGCGACGAAGACCACGAAAAAAGGAGATCGCTTTGCGCTGTTTCGGATCGAGGATCAATACGGAGCTGTGAAGGTAGTCTGTTGGCCGGAGCAGTTCAACAAGTATAAAAGCTTGCTTCAATCCGACGAGGTGGCGCTTGTTAGGGGCCGGCTTGAACTTTCCGATGAAGGCGGCGCGACGATTATAGCCCAGGAGATTCACCATCTGGAGAGAGCCAGGTCGAGCGCCGCAAGAGCGATCATCGTCAAAATGTCGGAACGCTCCGTCACTGCCAAAAGCCTTGCGTCCCTGGGCGATCTTATCTCCAGACACCAGGGGAGCGCCTCTGTTCTGATCCAGGTAGAGACATCCGATGGTATGACGGTTCATCTCAGGCCACAACAATTCCTCAGAGTAAATGTCTCGCCGGAGTTGACCGGAGAGATTGAAAAGATAGAAGGCAATTGGCAGGTTGAGTTGATAGTTGGCGAATAATATGAAACTGGTAAAAACCGAACAGGATAACGGACAGGCGATTGAACGTGTCCATTTGGCTAGGCATGATCGGCGGCCTTATGCGATGGATTTGATCAATAGAATTTTTACCGATTTTTGTGAGGCGCATGGGGATCGTAAATTCCGAGATGATCCGGCCATTGTATGCGGCGTCGCAAAGTTTCAAGATCGCCCGGTTGTCGTGATCGCCCATCAAAAGGGCAGAGATGTGCGTGAGAGACAGGCTAAGAACTTCGGGATGCCCAAGCCGGACGGATATAGAAAGGCGTTACGGATCATGAAGCTGGCCGAAAAATTCGGACGGCCTATCTTCACGTTGATAGACACCCCTGGAGCGTACCCTGGCATTGACGCCGAGGAGCGTGGTCAGGCAGAGGCGATCGCTATCAATCTGCGCGAAATGGCGCGGCTGAAGGTCCCGATCATTGTGACGATAACTGGAGAGGGTGGGTCGGGCGGCGCTTTGGCGATAGGGGTGGGTGATGTGACAAATATCTTCGAAAATGGCATCTACTCGGTAATTTCACCCGAAGGTTGCGCCGCGATTTTGTGGAAGGACGCGGCTCAGGCTCCCCAGGCGGCAAGCAGCTTGAAGCTGACCGCGTTGGAGCTTATAGGCCTGGGGATTGTGGATCATGTAGTGCCAGAACCCGAAGGCGGCGCTCATCAGGATTGGGATAAGGCGGCTGCATATCTTGCTGAAGCCTTGAAAGAGTCGCTGGCGGAGGTTGATTCATTGACAGATGACGAACGTGTTAGACGCAGATACGACAGATTCCGGAAAATGGGGGTTGTGGATGCTTCGGAATGATGTCGGAGTGTAGTAGAAGGATTGTCGGCGCGCCGACAATCCTTCTAAGTCTAATAACTAGAATGGGATGTCACTGTCAGAATGTGGTTCGGTGTCATCGCTTTCTGGTTGACGTTGTCCCTGAGTTGGTTGAGACGGATATGAGTCACCAGCTTCGTCTCCCTTTGTTCCCAGAAAATGCAGATCCGTGGCGTCCACTGCTAAAGATGTTCTTCTGGCCCCATCGCGATCAGTATACTCTTCCTGTCTCAATCGTCCCTCTATATAGACCTGTTTGCCTTTGGACAGATATTGATTCGCGAGTTCGGCCTGTCTTCTCCAAAGCGTGACTTTAAACCAGGTGGTGATATCCTGGGGCTCGCCCGTACGTGGTTCCTTACGTTTTTCTGTGGTTGCAATACTGAAATTGCAAACGGCTATACCTTGAGGTGTGTATCTGAGTTCCGGATCTCTGCCGAGATAACCGACTATTACGATTTTATTGAACGAAGCCATAGGAGTTCTCCTTGTTTAAGGGTTGTTGTGTGTTGCGAGCAACTCTATTTGCTTATTTTGCTCATTTAAACGGATACTGTCAGGGGGGCGCGGACAATACACGGCTATCTCCCTGTCTCCCCCAGCCTGATAAGCTCCGCTTTTGCCAATCCGGATTCCCGGGTGTTTGGGTGAAGAGATACGACGGCCTTTAGAGCTTCAACCCCTTCTTGACGTCTCTCCATTTGAAGTAAGGTCAATCCCTTTTTGAAACGAGCGCTGGCTGCTCTATCACCTTCGGGATATTTTGCCAGAAGGCTCTCGTATTCGGCCAGCGCTTCGGCAAGTTTTCCTTGCGCAGCCAAGCTCTCTGCAATCCAGAATGAAGCGTCATCGGGCCTCTCGGTTTGCCCAAAAGTTCTAAGATAGGCTCTGAAGAGGCTGATAGCCGGTTCGTACTCTCCCTTTTTGTATTTCAGATAGGCCTGCGCAAAGGCGAGTTCCGGGTCATCTATATTTGGTTTGGTCTCCTGACTTTCCTGCTCTCGCAGTTTACGCTGATGTTCTTGTAGCGATTGCTTGAGGGAATTGACGTTCTGACTCAATTGAGAGAGTTGTTGATTACTGGCTGATATATGCTCAGAAATTTTTACTAGGTGGGCGTTGACTCCGGCGACAGCGTTGGCCTGCGATCCCTGATTGCGCTGTAACTTATCATCAATTGATGATAAAGTTCTGGCTGAAGTCTCTGAAGCGCTTCCCAGGTTGTTTAACGAGGTCTCGGATTTTACCTGCCATTTGTCGAATGATTCCTGTAGATCTCTTACCTGTCTTTGAAGCACCAGGATTTCGCCTTGCAGTCTGATGATGAGTTCCTTGTCGTTGCTGTTGGGAAGACTTGCCCCGAGAAAGAGCGCCGCGGCGAAAACTAAATATCCGTATCGCTGCCTGGGTTGCTGCATGGACTACTTCCTTTCTGTTAAATTGATTTACAAGATGCTCTTATCACGCTTTGTGAGTCGAAGTATAATCTTTCCAGATAGCGACGTAAATGAGTTTCTGGAACGGCCGATTGTGTATTTGGATATATGCTGCGACTTTTGAATATCGTAAACTTTGCGGTAATTGATCGGTTGCAAGTAGAATTCAAGCAAGGTCTTAACGTCTTGAGTGGCGAAACCGGATCGGGCAAATCAATTCTCGTTGACGCTTTGGGCCTGCTGCTGGGGGATCGCTCCTCCCCGGATTTTATCAGGACAGGGGAGAATCGCGCCTTCATAGAAGGAGTCTTTGATATAGAAGGCAACACTCCCCTTGAGGACTTGCTCTCTGACTCAGGCGTGGATGTCAGCGAAGGTGAAGCGCTGATCAGAAGAGAATTGGTGGCTAATGGAAGAGGAAGAATATTTATCAATAATCAGGTCGCTAATGTTGGATTGCTGAAGTCCATACAGCCTCATCTGATTGATATACATGGGCAGGGGGATCAGCAGAGCTTGTTACTGCCCGAGGTTCATCTCAATCTTTTCGACGCTTTTGCCGGGGCTTCGAAAAATCGTGTTCGCGTGTCCCAAGCTTATGATAATTTGCAACGCGTAGCCAAGGAGTTGGAGCAGCTTAGACAAAGCGAATCGGAGCGCCTGCAAACTCTGGACATGGTAAATTTTCAAATCTCCGAAATTGAGCAGGCGAATCTGATTGAGAATGAAGATGTGGAATTGGAGGCGGAACGCAACCTGCTTGTTAACGCTGAGAGACTCGCTGACCTATCTGGCGCCGCTTATAAGAGAGTTTATGATGATGAGGATTCGATCCTCTCTACTCTTGCGATTGTGCAAAAAAGACTCAATGATCTAGCGACCGTGGACAATCGCTTCTCTCCTTACATAGAGCAATTGTCCACAGTCAAGCACATTCTCAATGATATAGCCTTCTTTCTGGGAGAGTATTACGGGGGTATTCAGGCGTCCCCCGAACGGCTCAGAGCAGTGGATGATCGTCTGATGGAGTTGAATCGTCTCAAGAGGAAATATGGTGATTCGGTGGCGGCGGTGATTGAGACATGCGCTAACTTGGTTGGGCGTAGGCAGCAGTTGATGAACAGCGATGAGCATGGCCAATTGCTGGAAGCGAATCTGCGGCAGGCTCTCAATGACTATGAGGAAGAAGCCTTCACTCTGAGCGATCTGAGGCGTAGGTCAACCGCGAAATTCGAAGGCGCTGTCAATAAGGAGCTCAAAGACGTATCGCTTGGTAGCGCGCGCTTCTCAGTGCAGTTCTGTGAGATGCCAAAGGGCCAGTTGGCTCAAAAGCTGCAATCATTGCTGGGAGAGGAGGCCAAAGTAGGACTTCGACGCGCCGGAAACGAAGATTCCGAATTCCTCTTTTCTGCTAACCCGGGAGAGGATCTACGGCCTATGAATGGGGTCGCGTCGGGTGGTGAACTTTCAAGATTGATGTTGGTGCTCAAAACGATCACGGCGCCTGCGTCATTTCCCAAGACTTTGATATTTGATGAAATAGACGTGGGAATAGGGGGAAAAGTGGCGGATGCCGTGGGGATGAGGTTACGCAGGCTTGCGAAAACCAATCAGGTCTTGTGTGTAACTCACCAACTCCAAATCGCGAGGTATGCGGATGCGCACTTTCTGGTGGATAAAGATGTGGTTAATGGCCGGACGACCACCAAAGTGATCGAGTTGGATGAGCAGGGAAGGATAGATGAGCTTGCAAGGATGATAGACGGTTCTGAGGTCACGGCGTCGGCTAGAAAGCACGCCAAAGAGCTGATTAAGTCCGTTGCATTTGAGAATTGAGACATTACAAGGGCTGAAGTGATCCCTTAGGTTTTAATTTCGATAATAAGCTGATTGTTTTCGTGATGTTGTAGTAAAAAACCTCGATTTCTACATGAGCTATGGATAAGAAAGTTTATCTAGAGACCTATGGATGTCAGATGAATGTTCATGATAGTGAGAAAGCCACATTTATGCTTTCTGACCTTGGATATTCTCAAACGCCTGAGGTTGGTGAAGCCGATTTGGTGTTACTAAATACCTGCATGGTTAGGGAGAAGGCTGCGCGTAAGGTTTATGCCAGAATAAATGAGATAAAGAATGAGATAAAGAAAGGCGCCTCGACGGCGCCTGGTAAAAAATTGCCTGTATTTGGAGTTATGGGATGCGTGGCTCAGGCGGAAGCCGACCGCTTATTTGAGCGCAGCCGGGATATAAAAATGGTGATGGGGACACAAGCCATCCCGCGCCTGCCCAATTTGATGGAACAATTGGAAAAGGGTTTTGACAGAGTCATAGATGTTCGGCTCAGCAAGGAAGCTGAATTCCTAGAGCTGCAGGCAGATAACAGACAGACAAAATACATCGCGTACATTACCATCACTGAAGGCTGCAACAAGTTTTGTTCATTCTGTATAGTTCCTTTTACACGCGGGCGTGAGCGAAGTCGTCCTGCTGATCGCATCGTCGATGAGGCTGGAGCGCTTAGGCGTCAGGGCTATCAGGAAGTTCACCTGCTGGGTCAGAATGTTAACAGTTATGGCTTGAGCGGACGCTATCACGGCAATATGGCTCCTGTTGAAGAGATCTCTGAGATTACCTTCGCCAAACTACTCGACAGGGTGGCCGCCGAAAGCGGCGTTCCCAGAATTAAATTTACAACCTCCTATCCCAGAGACTTTGACGAAGAGATTGTTCGGGTAATGGACGCGCATGAGAACTTGTGTGAGTGGATCCATTTGCCCGCTCAGGCAGGAAGTGATCGCGTGTTGAGGGCCATGCGAAGAGGGTACACCAGAAGTGAATACATTGGAAAAATTGACGCCATCAGAAGATCGAAAAAGGATATAGCGGTCACCGGAGATATAATTGTTGGATTTCCCGGGGAGACAGATGAGGATTTCAATGAGACAATGAGCCTGGCCGCTGAGGTTGAGTATGATGGTCTGTACATCTTCAAATACTCTCCGAGACCGAGGACTCCCGCCGCCACATATGTTGATTCAGTTCCTGAAGAGGTGAAGACGGAGAGATTTTTGAGATTGCAGGAACTGCAGGATCGGATTCAGAGGCGACGTTATGAGCGATACCTCGGAAGAACAGTTGAAGTATTGGTTGAAGGGATTAGTTCAAGATTGTCTTCAGACTATACGGGGCATACACGATGTCACAAAGTGGTAAATTTCCCAATCGTTGCAGAGGCTTTGGGCAAGTTGGTTAATGTGAACGTAACTGGGGTAAAGAGCCATAGCCTGTATGGGGAGATGGTTGGAAATTGTTTTTAAGCTGGAAGGTTATTATGGAGCTGGAAGTCAAGATTCGAGGTCTTTTTGTTGATCCTACTACCAACTCTCCGATAGTTCTGTTGAAAGAGTTGGATGGTGAAGACATATTGCCCATTTGGGTTGGGCCATATGAAGCGAATTCGATCGCCTCTGAGATCGAAAAACTAGCTCCACAACGCCCGATGACGCACGATCTGTTGAGAAACGTGATTGCGCAAATGGGAGGCGTCGTAAAGCGGGTGATAGTTACCGAACTTCGTGACAACACCTTCTACGCCGTGATCGAAATAATGAACAATGGGCAGTTGGTCTTGGTGGATTCCAGGCCGAGCGACGCTATCGCCCTAGCTTTGCGTACGGATTGCCCAATTTTTATTCGTGAGGAAGTTTTGGAGGCTTCCAAGCGCACTAATGGAGATAAGGCTCAGGATGAGGATAGTTTGGAGGAAGAGGTTGAGTGGCCCGAAGAGATTGATGATGTCAGTGATTACAAGATGTAAGTTAACAGGCTTGTATTTCAAATTGATATGGACTTAGCCCAGGGGGAGGCTGTTTTGCGAGGTATCAAGATTGCGATTGCAAATCAAAAAGGAGGAGTGGGGAAGACCACAACTGCAATCAATCTGTCCGCCGCCTTTGCGCAAAAAGGGAAAAAGGTTTTGCTGGCGGATGTCGACCCTCAGGCAAATAGCACGATCTCATTCATTGACAACCACGATACCAGTGTATCTATCTACGACCTCCTGACCGATCTGAAACTGTCGCTGAACGATGTTTTGAAGCGAACTGCTTTAGAAAACCTGGATTTGATCCCCTCGCGAATAAACCTGGCTAAACTGGAAAGGGAACTGATCGGGGAGCTGGATGCGCCATTTCGGCTGAAAGACAGGCTTGATCCGATCAGTAAGAATTACGATGTTGTAGTAATAGATACTCCCCCAACACTGGGTCTGATAACGGTCAACGCCCTCGTTGCGGCTACTCACCTGATAATCCCAATCCAATCGTCTTACTTTGCCCTTGAGGGCACAGACGATCTACTTGAAACAATCGAAAGAATCAAGGCTAGACCTAATCCTGAACTTGAGGTTTTGGGTGTTGTGGTGACTTTGCATGATCGAAGAACTACTTTGTCAAGAGATATATACGACCAAATATGTCAAGTATTTGGTGATAAAGTTTTCACAACCACTATATCCAAATCCGTGAGATTGGAAGAGAGCCCTGCTTATAAGGAATCGATATTTACTTTTGCTCCGGCTTCAACTGGCGCAGTTGAATACGCAAATTTATGTGAAGAGGTAATTCGCCGTGCCTATTAAACGTGGTTTGCCTTCTACTTTAAAAATGAGACACGATCGCCACTATGTGGAAGAGCTATCGTCATTTCGCGGCCCGGCTATCGGGCGCATGATCCCGTTAGATCGTCTGGAGCCGAATCCGCAGCAGCCACGGGTAGACGTCGGCGACCTGGACGAATTGATCGCTTCGATTAAGGAAAGAGGCGTGCTTGAGCCTCTGCTGGTGCGCCCGTCGCAAGTAGGCGGACGGTTCATGATCATCTCAGGCGAAAGGCGATACCGGGCAGCTCGTGAAGCGGGTTTGCATGAGGTTCCCTGCATAGAGATGGATGTTGATGACCGAGCGGTGGCGGAGATTGCTCTGATCGAAAACCTGCAACGGAAAGATCTGACGCCTTATGAAGAATCTGATGGGTTGCTAGCTTTGGTTAATCGCTTTGGCTATACCCACGAAGATATCGCCCGGAAAATTGGCAAGTCGAGGTCATCTGTGACTGAGTCCCTGACCATCGCCGCTCTGCCAGATGAGATCAAGGAGTTGTGCCAGAAGGCTAATATCAATTCCAAATCAATGTTGCTGCAGGTCGCCAGACAATCGAACAGCGATTTAATGCTCAAATTCGTTAATCAGGTTTTGCAGCAGGGAATGAGCCGGGATGAAGCTAGGAAAGTCGGCAAGAAAAAGAAGTCTCGCCCACAACCATATGTTTTCCGCCATCAGTCTTCCTCCAAGGACTACATAGTAGAGGTGAGATTTCGTAAGTCGTCTGTATCCAGAGAGGAATTATTGCAGGTCATTCAGAAATTGCTTGCCGAATTGGCGGATTCTCAAGACTGATGCAGTGGCGTCGAGTGGTTAAGCCGACCTGCGCTGTTTTTGCTCTTCCTGGTACCGCCTTCGTAGTTTACGCGCCCATTTATCGAGCCAGGGGCGAAGGGGCTTAAACAGCTTTGCCCGCCATCCGGCTTGTCGCTCTCGCCACATTTCATGATATCTGTCAATGTAGGATCGTATAGCGCCCTCGTATTGATGCTTCTTGATTCCGTGGGAGAGGGTCAGATAGTAGTGCTGAGCCTGTAAGCTTAGCACTAGATAGGCCAGGTTGGGCTTGAAATTGAGCCGCGCTGCGAGTCTCTTGAAGAACCCTTCTGACTTTGTTAATAGCGCGCCAAGGGCAATCTCGCACCAGGGCTGTACAGTTCCTTGCCGAGGGTGGTAGAGGCCGGGCAGTTCCGAGACGTTGCTTGGAAGTTGAATCCTGGAATCCGGCGCGATTTTGTCTACGAGCACGATCCTGGTGAGATTGCGTGTATGTTCTTTGGGAATTACATCGAAAACACTCTGAATTGTATCTTCGGTCTTTTTCGGAAGTTTGATCGTTGCTTTATTCTCTACTTTGATAGGCATTTATTCCCCTTACCGCGAAAAAGGCTAAAACCGCGCCTATGGATCTTGTCGATTTTCAAGTTTGCTCAGTCGCTCCTTAAGCTCCCTTATCTCTCTTCGAAGTTTGGGGAGCTGAGCGAAGATCGCGGAAGACTTAAGCCAGTCTCGATTATCAATCGCCGGGTATCCTGATATGACTTTTCCGGCCTCCACCGAGTTTGGAATGCCGGTTTGGGCAGTGGCAATCACTTTGTCACCTATTTCCAAATGGCCTGCCGCCCCTACTTGTCCGCTCAGAATAACTTCATTTCCGACACGGGTGCTGCCGGCCAACCCAACCTGCGCGCACAACAGCGTGTTGTAGCCAATGACTGAACCATGCCCGATCTGTACCAGATTGTCAATTTTTGTCCCTTTGCCGATGATCGTTGAGCCAATGGTAGCGCGATCTACTGAAGCCCCAGCGCCTATTTCTACATCGTCTTCAATAATCACCACGCCAGCCTGCGGTATTTTGAGCCAGGAATTGTCTGGCCCTTTCGCGTACCCGAACCCATCGCTACCTATCACGACGTTATTTTGCAGGATTACCCTGTAGCCGAGTTTGCATCCTTCGCGAATGACGCAATGTGAGTGGATCAAAGAAGCGCTCCCTATCTGAACATCTCGATAAATGACACAGTGAGCCAGTATCGAAACGTTGTCTCCGAGAATCACATTGTCTCCGATTACCGAGAAAGGCCCTATTGACACCCCCTTTCCTATCATGACAGAGGGAGAAATGACTGCGCTTGGATGCACGCCACGCTCGATCTTGAAAGGTGGATAAAGTAGACTCATTGCCCTAGCAAAAGTCAGATAAGGCGTCGAAGAGATAATTGCCGATTTTCCGTCAGGGAGATCATCAACGTTTTCCAGAATGATCGCTGAGGCGTTGGTCGTGGCCAGATATCGACGATACTTCTTGTTGCTTAGGAATGTGATGTCTCCGGGCTGCGCGTTTTCAATTGGGGCGACCCCTGTGATTTCAATCTCTGGATCTCCTGCAAGGGCGCAACTCAGTTCGGCGGAGATTTCCTTAATTTTCATAATTGACGTTTGAGTGGAACATTGGCTAATATTGCCGTGAACTGGGTCTGATAATGGATTGAGACACAACCCTTGTAAAGCAGAAAGAAGAAGCACAGTCTAACATAAGGAGTTAACGCCGTGGATGACCGGAAGCTTATCGAAAACTTCATTACCACCATCAGAGTTGAGAAAGGGCTTTCAAACAACACTCTCCAATCTTACAAGAGCGACCTTGAAATCCTCTCCAGATTCCTCAGCGAAAAGGAGAAAGGGCTATTAACTACTGACCGCGACGATTTAACCAATGTCCTCATGCGCCTCAAAAACAAGAGGAGAAGTGATGCGAGTATTGCCCGCTTCATATCCTCGTTAAGGGGATTCTTCAAGTTCACCTTGACTGAAAAGCTCCTGAAACAAGATCCCACAGCGCATCTGGAAGCACGCAAATCCTGGCAGACCCTTCCCAGATTTCTGAGCCAGCAGGAGGTTGATAAATTACTTGAACAGCCTAACTTGAATGACAATGTGGGGATCAGAGATCGCGCGATGCTCGAGCTTCTATACGCCACCGGCCTGCGGGCCTCTGAGCTTGTCAGCCTCAGAATTCCTGATGTAGAGCTTGAGGCAGGGGTATTGACCTGCCTTGGGAAGGGAAGCAAGCAGAGGCGAGTCCCGATTGGACAATCTTCTATCCATTTCCTCAAGGGTTACTTTGCCATCAGGCAGAGGCTACTAGAAGGGAAGCATTCCGACACCTTGTTTATTGAACTTGGCGGAAGCCCCATAACCCGCCAAAAGTTCTGGAGAATCATTAAGCGATATGGTGAATCCGCTGCCCTCGGACATATCACGCCGCACATGCTGCGCCACAGCTTTGCCACGACGATGCTCGAAAACGGCGCTGATTTAAGATCAGTACAGATGATGCTTGGCCACAGCGATATCAACACAACTCAAATTTACACGCACGTGACAAACGACCGCCTAAAGTCCGCTTACAAGCAGTTCCACCCACGATCCTGATTCCTGTAAAAACGAAACAGGGTCAGCTACGGCTCAATCTTCATGTTCCGTATCACACGCCAATCACCAGACGGGTCTATCTTCACATTGCTCACACGATCTCTATATACCAAGATCGTCGCCGGATACCACAGATAGATTTGGGGCAAATCGTCAGCAAGTATTTTCTGAACCTGTGAGAATATCTCCTTCCTTTGCTCTCTAGGCGCTGTTTGTGACTCATCAAGTAATTTATCCAGCAGCGGATTATTATAGCGGGAGCGATTTTGCCCATTCGGCGGAATCGACCTCGAACCGTAAACAAACTTGAAATTATCCGTACTCTGGTTCCCACCTACAAGAATATTTAGATACAACTGAAAGTTACCGTCATTCATATCCTGATTGAGCTTTTGACGCTCCAGAGGCTGTAACTCAAGCTCAACGCCCACACGACGCATTTGTTCCTGAAGAGCTTCCCCAATCTTTCGAGAAACCGAAAGGGGTGATGTCTTGAGAGATAGCTTCAGGCTTCCTTGCCCGCTCTTTCCAGCTTCACTTAGCAGTTTCTTGGCTCGCTCAGGATCATATCTGTACGCGGTAACGTTTGGCTCATAGGCCCATTGGTTTGGCGGTAACATGCTCTGGGCCGCTAGCGCCTGCCCTCTCAATACGTCTCGTATTATGGCTTCCCGATCTATCGCGTATGACAAGGCCTGCCGAACACGCCGATCTTTTAAGATGGGGTCCTGCAAATTCACTCCCAGATGGGTGATGTTGGTTCCATCAGTGATTTCTACCTTGATCCCAGGCGCTTTCCTAAGACCCTCCACCGTTATGGGGTCAAAATCGGCGTTGATTGCTAGATCCGCTGAGCCTTTCCGCAGTTCGCTCTCTCTGGTGCTGTTGTCAGGAATTATTCTGACCGCCAGACGCTTAATGTCCGAAGCCCCTTCAAAGTATTCGCTAAAGGCGCTTAGGATTACTTCCTGATCTTCGGAGTAGCTTTCAAATTTGAACGGGCCGGTTCCGACCGGATGTTTGGCCTGTTGATCCGAGGTTTGTTCGGGAATTATCCCGACCGGCAGAATAGTGTTTGCAAGACCCGGGCAGGGACTATTGCAGTGAAAGGTGACTTTCAACCGGTTGGCCGGATCCAGCTCGATTGAAGCGAGGTCGCGCTCCAGTTCAGCTCGTTTGGCGGATCTAAACCCCGGCGCCATCATTGTGCCAAATGTGTATTTGACGTCCGCCGCGGAGAGTATATGACCATTGTGAAATCTGATATTAGGACGTAGGTAGAAAGCGAAGGTCTTGTAATCGGGAGATGACTCATACTTTTCGGCCAGATCAGGGACAGGATCAGACTTGTCGTCTTTGCGCGTGAGACCGTTGAAGATCAGTTGTCGCATCCGTTCAACAGCAGAGTCTGAACTGACGCGCGGATCAAATGTCTCTATCCGCTTCTCAAGGATTACAACTAGCTCGCCCTGCTCATGGGATCTCCGACAACCCAATCCCGACGATATAAGGAGTATTGAGATAGTTAATAGCAGGGTTTTCAGCGGGGAGGCTAGCGTAGAGGCATATCGGATCCCGGTTTCGGTCATGCTAGTTACTCGTCTATTTTCCTTCCTCAGCAGCCTTCTTTTCACGCTTTGCATCAAGCTCCTTGAGCCATTGATTATACAAAGCCTGCTGCTCTGACGATAGAATGGCGCGTATGCGGTTGCGAGCGTTTTCACGTACGGCCTGGAATTGCGGGCGAGTTTGGCTCCTCAGATCCTGGTTCTGTTTCTGACACTCGCTGAATATCTGCACGATCTGTGAGCGTTGGGATTGATCCAGTTTCAAAATGTGTGTTAGCTCGTTGGCAATATCTGTAGTTGTTGACGCCGGGCGCGGGGGCGCTTGATGAGATAAGAGATACTGTCCTGATGCGCCAACCACGATGCCCAATGCAAATGCAGTGATTATGATCAGATGCGCTTTGCGTTTACTTGTCAGCATGGATATTGTCCTTACCTCTATTGACCGTTAGTCGGGTCCGGAACGTCACTGATGAGATATTCGGCCGGATTCTGGGTGGTTAATTCATCGCTTTCGTGATCGAAATCGCTTGTCATCACTGGCGGTCGCCACTGAATACTGACGGCTATTAGAATGATCGCGGTTGCCGCAAAGGCCGCTAGCCATCCCCTCATTGCCCCTACAGCCAATTCCCATGAACCGGAGCGTTGTTCGCAAATCTCCTGTATGCGATTCCTGATTTTGTTGATAAGCATTACGCTTGGGCCATTATGAATGGCCCCACAATAGGGGTCGCTCGCGGCCTTGATGATTGCAGGAACTAGTCTGTCCAGCAATAATAAGTTTTGGCAGGTTGCGCAGTTCTTGATGTGGTCCGTCGCTTCAGTTGCGGCGGCTGGAGAAAGAGCGCTTCCGTATTTTGCGACTGTGCGGATTTCTTTACATTTCATGGTGGTTCACCCACGTGACATCAGTTTACGCTTTTCGCTCATCTGGAGTCTAG
>Ga0187894_10002962_pt1 | contig 19574 bp, 18 predicted proteins | sample GBC1701081metaG_FD_136650 | JGI IMG/M metagenome (GOLD analysis project Ga0187894, IMG submission 136650) | White microbial mat communities from a lava cave in the Kipuka Kanohina Cave System on the Island of Hawaii, USA - GBC170108-1 metaG ...
GATCTTCCCGGTCATCGGGATGACGATGGCCTTGATCCAGACCCTCAAGCTGGCGGGCCGGGTGGCGAAGCTGTTGAGCAGGGAGGCTGTAGCCGGCCTCGGTGAGGCCGGCCCGGGGTCGCCGACCCCGGCTACAACGAGACATCGGACAAAGGAGAAAACCGGCTTCGAGAAATGGTGGTGGCTGATCTTCCCGGTCTTCGGGATGACGATGGCCTTGATCCAGACCCTCAAGCGGGAGCCCGGCCACCCGGCCCGGCCGGCGGCGGGCGGAGATCACGCCGTGCTCTGGGGCGAGCCGTTGCCGCTGCACACCCTGGAGAACGTCGGCTCTGCGGAGTTGCACGTCATCAGCGTGGAGCTGAAGGACGCCGCGGCCCGGGTTAATTTGTAACGTGTTACGTTACAAATTTCCGGGGTAGGAGCCGGGGTGGAACGCGTCGCCCTCAACGCGTTGAGATGAAAGCGCGCTGGGGTCAGCGCGCTCCACCTCAGAATTCCGCGGCGATCTCGGCGACCGAGCGGGTGAAAGTAACACCGCATTCCGGCGGGAAATGTTTCAGGCCGTCGGCGCGCAGGGCGGGGGCGTGGTCGCGCACGTAGGCGTCGAACACGGCGCGGGAGGGGAAGGTGTATTGCGTCTCGAGGAACGGCCGGCCGCCCGGGGTCTCGGGCTCGTGCAGGACGATGCGCACGGAGTCGGCGCCACCGGCCTTCACCGCCTCGACGTGGTCGGGCGCGAGCCAGGAGAGGTAACGCCCGCGTTGCTGGACGTCGTTGAAGGAGGCACGGACGGTGTAAAGGATGCGGGGCATGGGTTTGTTTGTAGGAGCGGGTTCATCTCCCGACCAGATTTTATCGCGGCGTAAAGCCGCTCCTACAGAAAGATTGGGATATCATTCCGGATGTAGCGACGCTCTGTGAGCGCCGTCTGCCGGCGGTCGCAGGCCGCCGCTACACGAGGTTGGTGGAGCGGCTTGCCCTCAAGCCGCTTTGAGCGCGTGGGGGCCGGGCCAAAGGCAGGCAAGCAACGCACTCCACCAAGGAACGGCGGATTAGGGATAATCCGCCCTACCTTACTTCGCCGTTTCCCCGCCGGGGACGGTGCCGGCCTTGATGAGGACCATCCCGGCGGGATTCAGGTGCTGCTTGATGGCGCCGTTGACCTGGTCGAGGGTGAGGCCGGTGATGACGCCGGGATACTGGTCGAGCCAGCCGGGGCTCTTGCCGCGCTGGACGGCGAGGAGGAGCGACTGGGCGAGGCCGTCGGTGGTGGCGAGGCCGACCTTGAAGGAGCCGATGAGGTTGTCCTTGCGGCGGGCGAGTTCGTCGGGGGTGACGCCCTGCTCATACCAGAGGTTGAGCTGGCGCTTGGTGGACTCGGTGCCCTGGTCGAGCAGGGCGGGGGCGAAGGTGGCGGTGAGGCGCCAGTCGCCGTCGGCGAAGGCGTCGTTGGCCATGGTGGCGCCGATGCCGTAGGTGAGGCCCTCCTTGTCGCGGACGTTGGCCATCAGGCGGCCGGTGAAGCCGCTGCCGAGGATGTTGGTGGCGGTGCGGAGGGCGAAGTAGCCGGGGTCGCCGTAGCGCATGCGCGAGGACTGGCCCATGGCGATGCTGACGCTGGTCTTGCCGGGCATGAACACGGTCTGCTCCTTGGCGGCGTCGGTGGGCGCGGCACGCGGGGCCTTGAGCGGCGCGGTGCCGCCGGTCCAGCCGGTGAAATCCGCGGCGAGCTTCTGCTGCAGGGCGGGGATGTCGAGGTCGCCGGCGGCGACCACGGTGAAGTGCGCGGGGCCGTAATGCGCGGCATGGAACTTCTTCAGGTCGTCCACGGTGGTCTGCTCGAGGTCGGCGAGCTGCTGCTCGACGGGCGGGTGGTAGTTCGGGTGGCCCGGGGCGTAGATGGAGCGGTTGAAGGCGTCGCTGGCGCGGAAGTCGGTGCTCTCGAGCTGGCGCTGGAGGCCGCCGGCGATCTGCTTCTTGAGCTTGTCGAGTTCGTCGGCGCTGAAGGCGGGCTCGCGGAGCTGCTCGGCGAGGAGGGAGACGACGAGCGGCACGTCCTTGCTCAGGCAGCGGGCGGTGAAGCTGGTGACGGTCTCGCCGACGCTGAAGTCGATGGAGGCGCCGACGGCCTCGAGCTGTCCGGCGATGGCGAACTTGTCCTGCTTGGTCGTGCCGCGGTCGAGCATGGCGCCGGTGAGGGTGGGAATCATGCAGTTGCCGGCGGGGGATTTGTCGTCGCCGGCGGAGAAGGAGCCGCGGAGATAGACGACGTCCTTCACGCCGGTCTTGTAGGCGATGACGTCGAGGCCGTTGATCTTCGTGCGGACGACGTTCTGGGCGATCTGGGCAACGGCGCTGAGCGCCGAGGCCAGAGTGAAGGTGAGGGTGAAGAGGGAGAGAAGGCGTTTCATGGCGGGGGTTGTCATCCTGAGCGAAGCGAAGGATCCAACGGGATTCGCGATGCGGATCGGGTTCGGAGGTCCGGATGGATTCTTCGCTGCGCTCAGAATGACGGTAAGGATTGTTTCTTCTTGGGGGTTCAGGGCTGGCCGGGCTTGCCGCCGGGCACGAGCGGGATGAACCAGCCGGTGGTGCTCTGGTCGGTGTTGAGGTATTTGTTGGCGATGCTCTGCACGGCCTCGGGGGTGACCTTCCGGTATTTCTCGGGGAGGAGGATGAAATTCCGCCAGTCGCCGACGGCGATGTCTTCGTTGATCTGGCCGGCGATGGCGAAGGAGCCGTCGCGGTTGAACGCGGTCTCGGAGAGCAGCTTGGCGACGGCGGCATCCACCTCGGCCTGCGTGACGCCGTCGGCCTTGAGCTTCTCGACCTCCTCGACGAGCGCCTTCTCGACCTGCTCGTGGGTGGCGCCGGGGGCCATGCCGGCGAAGAAGAAGCACAGGCTCGGGTCGCGGAAGTAGCCGTTGAAGGGGCTGACGTTGGTCGTGAGGCCCTGGTCGGTGAGCGCGCGGTAGAGGCGGCTGTTGGTGCCGTCGGAGAGGATGTTGGCGGCGATCTGGAGGACGGCCCAGTCGTCGTGGAGCGCGGCCGGGCTCTTGTAGCCGACGGCGACGACGCCGAGCTGGCCGGCGCGTTTGACGGTGACGCGGCGGGGGCCGGTCTGCTCGGGCTCCTCGGTATACATCTCGGGGAAGGGCTGCGGGGACTTCGGGATGGGGCCGTAGAACCGGTGGATGACGCCGAGGGCGGTGGCGGAGTCGAAGTCGCCGATGAGGGTCACGGTGGCGTTGTCCGGCCAGTAGAAGGTGTTGTAGAACTCCCGCAGTTTTTCGATCGAAACCTTTTCGATGTCGCTGCGGTGGCCGATGGTGGAGTGGTGGTAGGGGTGGGCGACGAAGGCGGCCTGGGAGATCTCCTTGATCAGGGCCTGGAAGGGCGAGTTCTCGCCGCGCTCGAATTCGTTGCGCACGACGGTCATCTCGGGGCGGCGGTCGTCCTCCTTGAGCCAGAGGTTGCGCATGCGGTCGGCCTCCATCGCGACGACCATCTCGAGGTGGTCGTTGCCGAGGGTCTGGTAGTAGTTGGTGCGGTCGAGCCAGGTGGTGGCGTTGTAGATGGCGCCGGTGCGCTCGAGGAGCTGGTCCACGTTGTTGCCTCTCGCGCGGTTGTGGTTGGGCGTGCCCTTGAACATCAGGTGCTCGAGCAGGTGGGTGGCGCCGGTGGCGCCGGTGACCTCGTTGCGCGAGCCCACGCGGTAGGTGACCATGAAGGTGATGACCGGCGCGGAACGCTCGGGCATGAGCAGGATCTGGAGGCCGTTGCGGTCGAGGCGGTATTCGTCGATGCCGCCGAGCGATTTGACGTGGGTGAAGCCTTCGACCGGAACGGGGGCCGCGAACCCGTTCGACGGGTTCAGGGCGAGGGACGCAACGATCGCGAGGGCTGGGGGCGGGAGGAGGCGTTTCAACATGGGAGGGACGGTGGAGGAAATCCTACCTTCGCACAATCCCGCAGCGGCGGCAATAGGACGAAAGGCGCATCGGACGGGATGAGCGGCGGCGGGCTTGCACCGTAGTCCCGGTCTTGTTTGCTGGCCGGATGCAAAAGTTCCTCCGCCCCGTCCTGTTCCTGCTGAGCGCCGCGGTCGTGATGGCCGCGCGCCCCATCACGTTCGACGACCTGATGAAGCTGCACCGGGTCTCCGATCCGCAGCTCTCGCCCGACGGCCAGTGGGTCGCCTACGTGGTGACCGACGTCGTCCATGACGAGAACCGCACCGACAGCGACATCTGGCTCGTGTCCACCTCGGGTGGAGAATCACGCAAACTGACCGGCTCACCGAAGCACGACCGCCACCCGCGCTGGTCGCCCGACGGCCAGTGGCTCGCCTTCGAGTCGGCGCGCGACGGCGACACGCAGATCTGGCTGCTGCCGATGGCGGGGCAGGGCGGCGAGGCGCGCAAGCTCACGACGATCTCCACCGGCGCGGCGCAACCAGTGTGGTCGCCCGACGGCCGATCGCTCGCGTTCGCCTCGGCGGTGTTCCCGGAGTTCTCCGGCCAACCCTTCGCCGAGGCCGACAGGCTCAACAAGCAGAAGTCCGACGAGCGCGAGAAGTCCAAGGTCAAGGCCCGCGTCATCACGCAGCTCCTCTACCGGCACTGGGATTCGTGGGTGGACGACAAGCGCCAGCATCTCTTCGTCGTCGGCGTGGGCGCCGACGGCGCCGCCGCCGGCGATCCGCGCAACATCACGCCCGGCCCGAACGACGCCGTGCCGACCTCCTCGACCTTCAGCGAGGGCGACGACTTCGCCTTCTCGCCCGACGGCAAGACGATGGTCTTCGCCGCGCCGCCCCACGTCCTGCGCGAGCAGGCCTGGAGCACCAACCACGACCTCTGGAGCGTGGACCTCGCCACCGGCGAAAAGCGCCAGCTCACGACCAATCCCGCCGCCGACACTTTCCCGCGCTTCTCACCCGACGGCAAGCTGCTCGCCTACCGCGCGCAGAGCCGCGCGGGTTTCGAGGCCGACAAATGGGAGCTGCGGCTGATGTCCGTCGGCAGCGGCGAGAGCTGGAGCCTGACCAAGGACACCGATGTCTCCGCCGCCGCGTTCGCGTGGTCGCCCGACGGGCGCCGGCTGGTCTTCTCCGCGCAGGACAATGCCGCCGAGCCGGTTTGGGCGGTGGACGCCTCCAACGGCAAGGTCAGCAAGATCGTCGCCGAGGGCGGCAACTTCGAGTTCCACCAATCGCGCGACCCGCGCTTCATGGTCTTCACCCGCGTGGCGATGAACCGCCCCGCCGAGGTGATGCTGCACCGGTTCGACACCGGCGCCACCACGCCGCTCACGCGAACCAACGACAAATTGGTGTCTGAGCTCGACCTGCCCGCGCCGGAGCGCGTCAGCGTGCCCGGGGCGAACGGCGCGCCGGTGCAGATGTTCATCCTCAAGCCGCCGGGTTTCGACCCGGCGAAGAAATACCCGCTCGTGTTCTGGGTGCATGGCGGTCCACAGGGCGCGTGGATGGACGCATGGTCCTATCGCTGGAACCCGCAGATATGGGCCGCGCAGGGCTACGTCATCGCCATGCCGAATCCGCGCGGCTCGACCGGGTTCGGCCAGAAGTTCACCGACGAGATCTCGATGGACTGGGGCGGCAGGATTTTCACCGACCTCATGGCCTGCCTCGCGCACCTCGAGAAGCAGCCCTACGTGGACACGACGCGCATGGCCGCGGCCGGCGCCAGCTACGGCGGCTACATGATGAACTGGTTCCAGGGGCACACGGACAAGTTCAGGACCCTCGTCACGCACTGCGGCGTGTATAACTTCACCTCGATGTATGGCGTCACCGAGGAGACGTGGTTCGCCGAGTGGGACACCGGCATCCCGTGGCAGACGCCGGACTACGAGAAGTGGTCGCCGCACAAATACGCCGCGGACTTCAAGACCCCGAACCTGATCATCCACAACGAACTCGATTTCCGCGTGCCGATCGGCGAGGGCCTGCAGCTCTTCGCCGCGCTCCAGCGCCAGGGCGTCCCGTCGAAGCTGCTCTACTTCCCCGACGAGGGCCACTGGGTGAACAAGCCGCAGAACAGCGCCCTCTGGCACTCCACGATCTTCGACTGGCTGGCGGATTACCTGGAGAAAAAGTAGCGAGTAGCGGGTAGCGAGTAGTGAGTAGGTTTGGCTTCCGGGCAGCCCGGCATCTGCCGTTTCATGCTCACTACCCGCTACTCGCTGCTCGCTACTGCCTGACGTTCCATGTTCCGAACCTTCTTCCGTAATTTCCTCACCACCTGCCCGCCGGCCGCGCGGTCGCTCGGGCTGCTGCGCGAGCACGAGGACATCGCCAAACGCCACGCCCGGGTGCGCGCCGCCTGGGCCCCACACCTCGCCGAGAGCCGCAAGGTCATCCTCGACACGGCGGCCCGCTGCCCGCAGCGCGGCCGGGCGCTGGTCATCGGCGCGGGGGATTGCCTCGACGTGCCCGTGGCGGAGCTGGCGGGGATTTTCGATGAGGTCGTGCTCGCCGACATCGTCATCGGCGCCGTGGTGCGGCGCTGGGAGGGAAAGCTGCGCGGCCGGGTGCGCGGCGTGAACTGGGATGCCAGCGGCGCTCTGGCCACGCTCGCCGCCGGGCGCGAGACCGTGACCGCCCACGAGGCCGCGGAGATCTTCGCCCGGGCCGATCCCGGCCCGCCGCCGGGCGGCGAGGCGGACTTCATCGTGTCGGCCAACTGCATCTCGCAACTCGGGCTCGTGCCCGGGCACTCGCTGCCGGCGCAGGCGAAGGACAAGACCCTGCCCGAGCGTTGTGCGAAGGCCGCCGCGCGCCGGCACCTCATCTGGCTGGGGCAGCGTCCCAGTGTGCGCCTGCTCCTTGCCGACACCGCGCGGCTCGATATCGGCCCCGACGGCCGGCAGCTCAAGAAGGAGACGCTGCACGGGCGTTTCGGTCTGCCGAAGCCCGATCGCCTGTGGCGCTGGGATCTCGCCCCGATCCCCGACTGGTCCCCCGACTTCCACCGCGTGCACGAGGTGGGCGCATGGGCGTGGAGTGGTGACCGCGGAATGTTTGTCATCCATTAATTGACAAACGGATCGGGCTCTGGCGGGACGATTTCGGGCCGCACCGGCCGCGCGGAGGCCAGGCGGTGTTTGTAATATAATGTATTACAAACACCCCGGGAGGCCCTCGGGGGGCTGGTCACATGATACGCGGCAACCTCCCGAGGCGCGTTGAGGGCTCAGCCGGATCGATGCAGCGGCCGGCCGGTGCTGGGTCGGGCCGGAGCGAACGGACTTGCCGGGATTCCGGCATTGCGCCGCGGTCCGGGGAGAGACATGACGCGGGCCACGAGCATGCGCATTGCATTGTCGCCGGTCACCATCGTGCCCCGCACCTACGCCGATCTCCGGCGCGGGGTGGAGGCGGTGCTCATCGCGGGCCGCCGCAGCATCGAGGAGGCCTGGGTGCATACCTACCACGAGACGGGCCGGCTGATCCACGAGCATCTGCTCGGTCGGGAGAACCGCGCCGGCTACGGCGCGAAGCTCTACGAGCGGCTGGCGGCCGATGCGGGCGTGAGCGTCCGCACGTTGCACGAGTGCGTGCAGTTCCACCGGTTGTTCCCGATTCTGCGACCGGTCGCAGAATTGGGCTGGAACCAGTGCCGGCTGCTCTGCCAGGTCGGCGACGAGGCCCGCCGCACGGCACTGATCAAGGAGCTCAAGCGCGGCACGCTGGCGACGGTCGGCCTTGTCGCCCGGGTGCGGGCGCTGAACGCCGAGGCGGACGCGGAGCGGGCGGAGGCCGGGCAACCCGGGGGGAAACCTTCCCGCCTGGTGCGGCTGCTCAAGCCGCGGCGCGGCACGCCCGGGCTCTACCGGCTCATCGCGCGCGACGACGGGCTGGGGGTGGATGCGGGGTTCAAGCTCTACCTGCCGCTCGATGCGGCCGCCGCCCGCGGCCGGTCGGCCGGCGGCATCGTGCGCTGGGAGGATGAGCGGTTCGTCACCGCCGCCGGGGCCGGCGCCGCGGACCTGTTCACCTACCGCGCCGTGGTGCGGCGCGTGGTGGACGGGGACACGCTGCGGGTGAGCATCGCCCTGCCGCATTACCAGATGGACGAGAGGCTCCGGTTGCGCGGCCTGGACTGCCCGGAGCTGGACACGCCGGAGGGCAAGGCGGCGAAGCGTTTCACCGAGGCGGTGCTGGCCGGCGCCACGGAGGTCGTCATCACCACCGCGAAGGTGGACAAATACGACCGCTACCTCGCCGACGTGCACGCGCGGCGGGAGGACGGGAGCGAGATCCACCTCAACAACGCGCTGCTGCGCGAAGGCCACGCCGTCCCGATGGGCGCCGAGGAGATGACGGACTGGACGCCGTAGCCTGATGGGGTGGCTGGGGGTGACGAACGGTCGTCTGCTGCAACTCGTTGCAGGGTCCGGCCAGTTCGACGCTTTTGTGACCGTGGACCGCAACCTCCCGCGTCAGCAAAATCTCAGCGGGCTGCCTTTTGCCGTGATCATCCTGCGGGTCCGCACGACCCGGGTGCCCGATGTGCTCGCACCGGCGTCCGGATTGCTGGTTGCTCTGACCAAGGCGGCTCCCGGCAGCGGGTTGACCGTGGAGCTACCGGACTGAGGCGGGATTCGGCCGTCGGGGCTGATGGACCCGCCGCGCCGCCGCCCCTTCCCATGACCGCCAAGAATCTTCTCCCGCAGATGGGTGCATCTGAGCTTCGACTCGGCGTTGCGGACGGCCATGCCGTAGGCCGCGGGTTCGCCGACGAGGAACACCTTCTTCCGGCCGCGGGGCGGAACCCCGGCGCGGCGGCGTCCGCAGTTGCTTGCGTTCCGTGTTATCCAGTCTGGCCATGCCAGTTCATTAACTCCTGGTGTTTTCCCTGCAAATCGAAAATGGCCAGGTGGTCGGTGAGCAGGTTCCAGCCGCTCACGCTGCTTCTGTTGCGTCGCAGGTTGGCCGGTTTGAACGATCTCAAACCAGCCGTTGACGCTTGGTGGCTTCCGGCTAGGCTGCCGCCATGAAACGGAGTGAGATCGTCGTCATCGATCCCGAGATCCTGAGCGGCACCCCCTGCTTTGCGGGAACCCGCGTGCCGGTGCGCAACCTCCTCGACTACATCGAGGGCGGAGACAGTCTCGACGTTTTCCTCCGGCAGTTTCCCTCGGTTTCGCGCGAGCAGGCCGTTGGATTCCTGGAGCAATCCAGCGCGCAGCTGCTGGCCGCGGCCGGGGCCAAGGCCTGATGCGAGTGCTGCTCGACGAGTGTCTGCCAGTCGAGTTGGGGTCGCACTTGTCCGCCCATGTGGTCAGGACGGCCCGCCAGATGGGGTGGCTGGGGGTGAAGAACGGTCGTCTGCTGCAACTCGTTGCAGGGTCCGGCCAGTTCGACGCTTTTGTGACCGTGGACCGCAACCTCCCGCATCAGCAAAATCTCAGCGGGCTGCCTTTTGCCGTGATCATCCTGCGGGTCCGCACGACCCGGGTGCCCGATGTGCTCGCACAGGCGTCCGGATTGCTGGTTGCTCTGACCAAGGCGGTTCCCGGCAGCGTGTTGACCGTGGAGCTACCGGACTGAGGCGGGATTCGGCCGTCGGGGCTGATGGACCCGCCGCGCCGCCGCCCCTACCCATGACCGCCAAGAATCTTCTCCCGCAGGTGGGTGCATCTGAGCTTCGACTCGGCGTTGCGGACGGCCATGCCGTAGGCGGCGGGTTCGCCGACGATGAAGACCTTCTTCCGGCCGCGGGTGATGGCGGTGTAGATGAGGTTCCGCTGCAGCATCATGAAGTGCGCCTTCAGCAGCGGCACGATGACGACGGGATATTCGCTGCCCTGCGACTTGTGGATGCTGATGGCGTAGGCGAGGGCGACGTCGCCGAACTCGCCGCGCTCGAAGACATGCTTCTCGCCGTCGAAGTCGGCGACGAGCGTGCCTTGCTGCGGGTCCACGCTGAGCACGGTGCCGATATCGCCGTTGAAGAGGTTCTTGTCGTAGTTGTTGCGGAGTTGGATGAGCTTGTCGCCCGGCCGGTATTCGCCCGAGACGGTGCGCAGGGCCGGCCCTTGTGGCCGGGCCTGTGATCGGGACGAAGGCCCGCCGGCAAGCGGCGGCCCTACAGGATTCAGCGCGGCCTGGAGCTGCGCGTTGAGGTTGGAGACGCCGACCACGCCCTTGTGCATGGGCGCCAGCACCTGCACGTCGGCGACGGGGTCGAGCCACTTGAAGTGGGCGGGGATGAACTTCGTCGTGAGCTCGATGATCTTGGCGAGGGCGTCCTCGGCCGAATGCGCGGCGATGAAGTTGAGGTCGCTCCACACCTGGGCCTTGCCGACCTCGCCCAGCACGGGCGGGGGAGAAGTCTCGCCGCCGTTGATGGCGTGCGCGGTGGTGACGATCGCGCTCTCCTTGCCCTGGCGATAGACGAACTGCAAGCGCGTGACGGGGATCAATGGAGGCGCGGTGCCCTCACCGCGCTCGGAATTGCGCGGTGAGGGCACCGCGCCTCCAATGGGGATGGTTGTAGCCGGGGTCGCCGACCCCGGGCCGGGCTCACCGAGCCCGGCTACCGCGATCAAATCCTTCAGCACATTGCCGGCGCCGACGCTGGGCAGCTGGTCGGTGTCGCCTACTAGCAGGAGGTGCGAGCGCGCCGGCACGGCCTGCAGGAGCGCGGCGGCGAGCCGGGTGTCGAGCATCGAGGTCTCGTCCACGATGAGGAAGTCGGTGGCGAGCGGCTTGGACTCGTTGTGCTGGAAGCCGCCGCCGGCCGGGTCGAACTCGAGCAGCCGGTGGATGGTGGAGGCGAAGCCGCCGGTGGTCTCCGCCAGCCGCCGGGCGGCGCGGCCGGTCGGCGCGGCGAGGGTGACGCGGACTTTCTTCGCCTTCAGGATGTCCACGAGCGCGCGCATGGTGGAGGTTTTCCCCGTGCCGGGTCCGCCGGTGAGGATGGAGAACTTGTGGGCCAGCGCGTGTCGGATGGCGTCCTGTTGCAGCGGGTGGAACTCGATGGCGGCCTTCTCCTGCGCCCAGGCGATGGCGGCTTCGATCTTGATGGAGGGCAGGCCGGAGGGGACCGAATTGAGGCGGCGGACCACGTCGGCGATCTTGCGCTCGGCGCGGTCGCTTTGCGGGAGCTGGATGAAGGAGTCGACCCATTGGGTAGGGCGAGTCGTCCCGACGAGCCGCGGCTCATCCGGAGGATTCGCCCTACCTTCTGAATCGGAATGCTCCACCAAGTCGCGTTTCGCGATCAGCGCATCGATGCGGGCCTCGATGCGTTCGGCGGAGGTCTCGAGGAGGTTGGCGGCGTGGGCGACGAGCTCTTCTCGCGGGAAGGCGGTGTGGCCGTCCTCTTCGAGCGTCTGCAGGGCGTAGAGGAGCCCGGCGTCGAGCCGGGGCGCGGCGTCGTTGGCGAAGCCGAGGTTGATGGCGATGCGGTCGGCGGTCTTGAAGCCGATGCCGTCGATCTCGCGGGCGAGGACATAGGGTTCGCTCTTGATGAGCCGCTGCGCCTCGGGTCCGAGCTTCTTGACGATGCGGACGCACTGCGAGGTGGTGACGCCATAGGTCTGGAGGAAGATGTGCACCTCGCGCAGGGTCTTCTGCTCCTCCCAGGCGGCCTTGATGGAGGCGGCGCGGACCTTGCCGATGCCGGGCACCTTGCGGAGCTTGCCGGACTCCTCGCTGAGCACGCGGAAGGTGTCGGTGCCGAACGCGTCCACGATCTTGTTGGCATAGACCTTGCCGATGCCGGGCACGAGGCCGCTGCCGAGGTATTTGCGGATGCCGTAGACGGAGGAGGGCAGCCGGCTCTCGTAGCCGGCGATCTTGAACTGCGCGCCGTGCTGCGCGTGGCGGGTCCACTCGCCGGTGAGCGAGAGCGTCTCGCCGCACTGCACGCCGGGGAGCGGGCCGACAATGGTCACCCGATCCTCGGCCGACTTCGCGCCCTCGGGGCGCAGCTCGGCGATGGTGTAGTGGTTCTCCTCGTTGAGGAAGATGATGCGCTCGAGGACGCCGCTGAGGGTGACTGGGGACGGAGACGCCACGGATGACACGGATAAGCGCCGCGGAGGGGAAGGGAAGCGCGGAAGCAGGCTGGCCATCCGGCCGCGGCCCGGCAGACTGCCGTCATGCTGCTCGACGAGCTGGAGAGCGAACCCAAGGCCACGGTGGGCCGGCTGGAGGCGGTTTACCGGCGTCATGCGGGGACGAAGAGATTCACGCGCGAGCTGGCCGAGGCCGTGGCAAGCGGGTCGGCAACCTTGGAACGCGCCGGGGCGTGGTTGCTGCGCAAGCAGGCGGACGCGGCCGGCGGACTGCCAGCGGGGGATTGGGCTGTCGCGCTCGACGGGCTGGGGGGGGTGACGGCGTGGGAGGCGCGGCTGGAGCTCTGCCAGATGCTCGCCGCGCATCCGGAGTTGTTCGATGCGGCGCCGACGGACGTGGCGGAGTTCTTGCGGGACTGTGCCCGGGACGCCAAGCCGTTCGTGCGGGCGTGGGCGGTGACGGCGTTCCATGGGCTGGGGAAGCGCCACGCGGCGTTCCGGGCCGAGGCCCGGCGGCTGGTGGCGGCGGCGCGGAAGGATCCGGCCAAGTCAGTGCAAGCGCGGTTGCGGCACCTGAAGTAGCCGGGTCTGGCGCGTCGTGTGAATGCGCGGGTTGGCGGCGAAAGCACGGGGGCTCGCCGGATTTACCTCGGTCAACCGCCCCGGGCCGGGCAGGATGGCCGCCATGAAAATCCGATGCTTGCTCCCCGCCGCGGCCCACGCGGTATTTGCGATCACGTTGATGGCCCAAGCGACCACGCCTGCCGCGCAGCCGTCGCCGGAGGAGATCGCCGCCGAGCGCGACCGGCTGATGAACGAAGTGCTTGCCGCTATCAAGGGCCGCGAGAACGAGCCGGCGGAAGCGGTGTTCAAGGACATCCGGCTGTTCAAGAGCCTGCCGGCGGGGCGCATCCCGCGGATCATGAACCTGGGCTTCGGCCGCGCCCTCGGCGTGAGCTGCACGCACTGCCATGTGCCGGGCGAATGGGAGAAGGAGGACAAACCCCAGAAGCAGATCACCCGGGAAATGTGGGAACTGGCGGGCCACATCACCAACGAGCGGCTCCCGCTGATCAAGAACCTCGACAGCGCCAAGCCCACGGTGAACTGCACGACCTGCCATCGGGGCGAGGTGAAGCCCGCGGTCAACCTGCCGGCCCGCTAGGCGGCGAGCGCCGCTGCGGGGTTGCGCCGCGCGGGAAGCAACCGCCATGGATGCCACGACTCCCGCCGGGTAGAGTTTGCTGAGAGATTGCGCCGCGCACAAAGCTGGTCAACCTGCAGGCGTGGATTCCCCGTTGCTGCCCATCATCCAGCTCGCCATCACGCCGGTCATCCTCATCTCCGGCATGGGCGCGCTGATGCTCACGATGACGAACCGGATGGGACGCATCGTGGACCGCACGCGCAGCCTCGCCGGCCTGGTGCGCGGCGCGGCGGGCGACGAGCGCCGGCACCTCGAGGGCCAGCTCGACATCATGTGGCGGCGCGCGGTGTTCATCCGCCAGGCGGTGACGTTCAACGGCATGAGCATGCTCGTGGCGTGCCTGCTGGTCATCGCCATCTTCGCGAATGCCGTGCGAGGCTGGCAGCTGGAGGTCGTGATCATGGTGCTGTTCACGGGCAGCATCCTGCTGCTGATCGCGGCGCTGACGATGTTCCTGCGCGACATCTTTGCCTCGCTGCGGGCGCTGCGGCTGGAGGTGGACCGGGCGCGGCAGACGGGAAGGAGCGCGGCATGAGTGAGGGGCCCTTTCACTGGGAGGACCTGCAGCCCGGCCAGCAGCAGACCACCGGCAGCGTCAGCGTGAGCGAGGCGGAGATCATCGCCTTCGCGCAGCAGTTCGACCCGCAGCCGTTCCACACCGACCCCGGCGCGGCGCCGAAGCTGGCGTTCGGCGGGCTGGTGGCGAGCGGCTGGCACACGGCGGCGCTGACCATGCGGCTCATCGTGGGCGGCGGGCTGGAATTTGCCGGCGGCGCCATCGGGCGCGGCCTGGAGGAGTTGGGCTGGCCCAAGCCCGTGCGGCCGGGCGACACGCTGACGGCGGTGAACGAGGTGCTGGCCACCCGGCCGCTGAAATCAATGGCGACCCACGGGCTCGTGCGGCTGCGCACCACGACGTTCAACCAGCACGGCGAGACGGTGCAGATGATGGTGTCGGTCGTCCTCGTGCCGCGGCGGAGCGAGGCGAGGTGATCAGTTTCGAGCTGGTTGAAGCAGGGATTTTCCCAGAGACCGTTTGTAACGTATTATATTACAAACCCGCCGCGCGCCCTCTGGGGTTTGTAATATAATACGTTACAAACAGGATTTGATGAAGGCGTGGTCCGGTCCGCGGACGCGGTCAGGTTCCCAGGATGTGGGGTCCGGCCTCGGCGAGGCCGGCGAAGACGGGTTCCGCCTTTCCGAACCGCGGGGGTCAGTTGCCGAGGATGTGCGGCGCGACCTCGCCGAGGCCGGCGAAGACGTGCTCCGCCCCCGCGGCGCGCAGTTCCTCCGCGGTGTGCGTGCCGGTGGTGACGCCGAAGAAAGGCATCCCGGCTTTCCGCGCGGTCTGCAGATCGAAGATCGAGTCGCCGACGAGACAGGTGGTGCCGACGGAGGCGCCGAGCCGCCCCAGGGCGTAGGCGGTGAACCCGGGTTCGGGCTTCAGCCACGGCGTGTCACCCGCTCCGAACACGCCGGCGAGCAGCGGTGAGAGCCCGAGGTGTTCGCAGACACGGCGCGAGGAATCGGCGCGCTTGTTCGTCAGCACGGCGGCCTTGAGCGCGGCGGCGCGGAGCCGCTCCAGCAGCGCGATCGCGCCGGGCAGCAGCTCGACGTCGTCGAGCATGATGGCGTGCCAGTGCGGCAGGTAGAGCGCAAGCGCCTCGGCCGTGCGCTCCGGCCCGACCAGCCGGCGGACGGCGAGCTCGACCCCGCCGCCGACCGCGGCGCGCACCTGCGCCATGGTGGGCGCGGGCAGGCCGAGCTTCTGCATCGTGTAGCGGTGGCAGGCATGGATGGCCCGGAAGTGGTCGATCAGCGTGCCGTCGAGGTCGAAGAGCGCGGTGCGGAATGACATGAAGCCGGCAGACTGCCGCGGAACCGCGTGGGAAGGCACGGAAAAAATATCTGGTGAAAGCGCCCGGGCCTGACGAAACTGCCGCCGATGACCGCACCGCCATCGCACGCCCGGGCCGAAGCGACCTTGGAGGGCGGCACGCTGACCGTGCGGATCGGCGGCGAGTGGCGCATCACCGCGCCGCACCCGGATTGGTCCGGCGTGCCCGTCGACGGGAAGCCGGCGGCCGTGCGGCTGGTGGCGGACGGACTGGACGACTGGGACAGCTCGCTGGCGCTGTTCCTGCGGGCGGCGGAGAGCTGGGGCGAGCAGCACAGCGTGCCGGTGCGGCACGAGGGTTTCCCGGCCGGACTGGTGCGACTCGCCGCGCTGCTGGCGCAGAAGGCGCCGGCCGCCGCGACGCCGCACCCGGGCCTGCCGGACCTGTTCACCGCCGTGGGCACCGCCACCGTGGCGCTCTGGCGCGAGACCAAGGACCTGGCCGGGCTGGTGGGCGAGTGCGCGTTCAGCGCGGGGCGGCTCTTCCGCGGGCAGGCGCAGTTCCGCTGGCGCGACTGCCTGCACGAGATGCAGCAGTGCGGCGTGATGTCGCTGCCCATCGTCGGGCTGATCAGCTTCCTCGTCGGCGTGACCATGGCCTACATGGGCTCGCTCATCGTGCGGCAATACGGCGGCGACGTGTGGATCGCCGACATGGTCGGGGTGGCGATGACGCGCGAGATGGGGCCGCTGATGCTCGCCATCGTGCTGGCGGGGCGGACGGGCGCGGCCTTCGCGGCCACGCTGGGCAACATGAAGGCCAACGAGGAGATCGACGCGCTGGAGACGCTGGGCGTGTCGCCGGTGGACTTCCTGGTGATGCCGCGCATGGCGGCGCTGTGCTTCATGATGCCGTTCCTCGCGCTCTACGCGGACACCCTCGGCATCCTCGGCGGCATGCTCATCGCGGCGCTGCCGCCGCTCAACATCCCCGCCAACCTCTTCTACGCGGAGATGCAGACCATCGTGGACCTCTCCGACATCAACACCGGCCTGATCAAGGCGGCGACCTTCGGGCTGCTCATCGGGCTGGCGGGCTGCCTGCGCGGCCTGCAGGCGGAGCGCAGCGCGGCCGGCGTGGGCCAGGCGGCGACGCGCGCGGTGGTGACCTCGCTCCTGCTCATCGTGGTGGCCAACTCGATCTACGCCGTGGTGTTCGACATCCTCGGCTGGTGACCCGGACATGAAGACCATCGCGACACGCAACGGAACACCGGCCATCGAGGTCGAGGGCGTGGAATGCCGCTACGGCGACACCGTGGTCCTGGAAAACGTGTCGTTCACGGTGAAGCGCGGCGAGGTGTTCTTCATCATCGGCGGGAGCGGCTGCGGCAAGAGCACGCTGCTCAAGCACATGATCGGGCTCCTGCCGCCGGCGCAGGGCCGGGTGCGGTTCGCCGGACGCGACCTGACGGCGGCGGATCCAGCCGAGCGCAAGGCGTTGCTGCGCACCTTCGGGGTGCTTTACCAGGGGGGCGCGCTCTGGACCTCGATGACCGTGCGCGAGAACGTCTCGCTGCCGCTGGAGCTGTTCACCGAGCTGACCCGCCGCGAGCGCGAGGAGGTCGTGGCGCTCAAGCTGGCGCAGGTCGGGCTGGCCGGCTACGAGGACCACTATCCGGCGGAGATCAGCGGCGGCATGAAGAAACGCGCCGGGCTGGCCCGCGCGCTGGCGCTCGACCCGGAGATCGTGTTCTTCGACGAGCCGTCGGCCGGGCTCGACCCCATCACCTCGCTCAAGCTCGACGAGCTCATCCTCCAGCTGCGCGACACTCTCGGCACGACGATCGTCGTGGTGTCGCACGAGCTGGCGAGCATCTTCGGCATCGCCGAGCGGGTGGTCATGCTCGACCGCGAAACGCACGGCGTCATCGCCGAGGGCGATCCGCGCGAGCTGCGCGACCGGAGCGCGGACGGGCGGGTGCGGGCGTTTTTGAATAGACGCGAGCAGCCGCAGGCCCAAGAAGGAGGGGGCCGCCGATGAAAACCAAGATCAGTCCCGCCACCGTCGGCATGTTCGTCCTCGGGGCCCTGACGCTCTTCGTGATCGGGTTCCTGTCCTTCGGCGGCTCCAACGTCTTCAAGAAGCCGGCGCGGTTCATCGTGTATTTCGACGAGTCGGTGAGCGGACTCGACCCGGGCGCGCCGATCAAGTTCTACGGCGTGCGCGTCGGCCGGGTGGCGGCGGTGACGGTGCGCTACGACGCCGCCACCAAGAAGGCGCTGGTGCAGACGGTCTGTGAGTTGAACCGCAACGTGCTGACCGACGCCGCCGGCGACACCATCGACCTGACCGATGCGGACAAATTCCAGGAGTTCATCGACCGCGGGCTGCGCGCGCGGCTGAGCTTCACCGGCATCACGGGGTTGCTGTTCGTCGAGCTGACCATCGAGGATCCGCGCGAATATCCCGCCAAGCCGCACCAGATGGCCGAGGGCGTGCTGGTCGTGCCCGCCATCCCGTCGCCCATCGCGGAGGTGCAGTCGAGCATCGTCGAGATCGTCGCCAACCTGAAGTCGGTGGACTTCGGCGGGCTGGCGAAGGATCTGAAGACCCTCATCGCCACGACGAACCGGAAGATCGACGAACTCGACGTGCAGGCGCTGGCTGCCAGCGCGCGCCGCGCGGCGGAGGCGGTCGAGCAGTTCGTGAAGTCGCCCGAGCTGAAGGCGACCCTCGACAATCTCAACAGCGCCGTCACCGACGTGCGCGCGACCATCGCCAAGGTGGATGCGCAGGTGGAGCCGGTGAGCGGCGACCTGAAGAAGACCCTGGCCGACGCCCAGGCCGCGCTGGAAAAGCTCGGGGACGCCGCGGCCACGACCCAGCGGTTTGTGCGCGAGCAAGGACAGGTGGGCGACGAGGTCACGTCGGCGCTGCGGCAGATGGCCGACACGGCGGCGGCGCTGGAGCGGCTGTCCGACGCGCTCAACCGCAACCCCAACTCGCTGCTCGTGGGCAAAAAGAAGCCGGAGTGAGTGAGGAACCATCCGCCTTCGCCTTCCGGGCTTCGGCGCGACAAGCAAATGAACACTAACAAAACCAACCACCGTTCCCTGGCCTTCAGCCTTCAGCTTTCAGCCTTCAGCCTTTTCTTCGCGGGCTGCGGGCTGCCGGCCATCGAGCCGGCGCAGGTGGATGAGGTGCGGCTCTTCACGCTCAGCGCGCCGCCGGTGGAGGTTTCTTCCGGAGAGAGGGTCCGGGTGAAGCCGGTCGAACTGGCCGGGCATCTCCGCCGGAGGGAGCTGGCGGTGCGCGTGGCGGAGAACGAAGTGGCCTACCTGGAGAATGCGCGCTGGGCCGAGCCGCTCGACACGGCCATCACCAATTTGCTCGAGGCCCGGCTGGTTGCGATCGGGCGCGGCGGCTCGATCGAGGTCAAAGTGCTGCGGTGCGAGCCATTGCGGTTCAAGGACAACACCGTGCTTTTCGCCGGAACCTACACGATCACTTGGGACAGCGATCCCACCAGGAGCAACGCGGGGATGTTCGCCTCGCGGCCCCGAGTTTGGGATGGGAGGGATCGCGCGGCGCTGGTCGGCCTGCTGCGTGAGGCCGTCAATGAGATGGGCGACGACCTGGCCAAGAACCTATCCGCAGATCTCCATCCGGCCGGCAGTCCGTAGCGGCGGGCCAGGGCCGCCGATTGCGCCCACTGCCGCGCGGCCGACAGCCGCCGCGACAGAAAACCAGGCAGTCGGAAGCGGGTTTTTCGGCTCGGCCCTGACCCGGACATGGCACGCTCCCGACGCCGATTTTTTCCACAGAGGGCACGGAGCCCAGACGCCGAGATCGCAGAGCGGACAGGGTGTTTGGCTCCGGGTCCCCTGGGTCCGGGCTCCGGGTGCTGGGCGACCCATGCCTTGGTCCGACTGGGTGAGAACTATCCGCGCTAACCCCACTCCGTCGCTTTCACCCCGACAGCCCGCCACCGCGAGAATGTCACCTATTAGGTGACATCTCCTCTGGGAAACGGAGCAGATTCGGCCGGGGAGTGGACGGGGGAGGGCCAAGAGCAGCGAGAGGGAGACGGGGACGAACGAACAGACGGCGGCGAGTGGACAAACGGCGCGGGTTGGTTTTGTTCAGGCGCTACGATGAATGCCCAAAAGCTGAAAGCCCTCGCCCTCGATCTGACGAAGCAGTTCCCCCGCAGCCCCCGCGAGACGCTCGGCGGCTACGTGCATGCCGGCCGGATGCTCGACAAGTGCCGGGCGGCGGTGGCGGGCACGCTCGGCGAGTTCCACTACAACTGCCCGCTCGACCGCTTCCTGCTCGATTTCACCGGCATCGACGCGGAGGAGTTCAAGGCGTTCGTGGCGACGGGCGCGAGTGACGCGGAGGTGGAGGCCTGGATCATCGCCCACTCGAAGGTGAAGGACGCCGCGCAGGTCGTCGCCTGGAACAAC
>Ga0187894_10002963_pt1 | contig 19564 bp, 18 predicted proteins | sample GBC1701081metaG_FD_136650 | JGI IMG/M metagenome (GOLD analysis project Ga0187894, IMG submission 136650) | White microbial mat communities from a lava cave in the Kipuka Kanohina Cave System on the Island of Hawaii, USA - GBC170108-1 metaG ...
AAAACTTTAATCAGGAATCGGTTTTAGCTGTCGAAGACAGCGATATATTCTTAGCCCATAGTGCAGCTATGGGGAAATTAAACAGAGATTTTGAGCCGTTGGAAATGGCGACATAAAAATCAAGCTGAAAAAGTATGTCGTTATCTTCGATAACTCCGATGCCGCGAATCATCAGTCTCACAATTAGCATTGTGGGCTACAAATATGAACGCCCTTTTCAACGGCTGGTTGATGACCTAATCAATTACATAGAAAGTAAGTTAAGAACGCTTCAGGGTTTCATTGTAGTAGTCAGCCAAAAACTTCACATCGTTTGATTGTTTTCCTGAAAGTCTTGCAAGAAAATTTTCAAACTTCCAAACAAAGAGGCTCACAACCTGAAAAGTTTTGACATAAAGTTTTCCGCGATGAATTTCCAACGCCTTGAAAAAACCGTTAAGCATTTTTCTCTTTCGCTCTTCATTGTTCCATTGAACGGCAGAACTCTGTTCTTTGAAATGAAGGACTTTTGCGTGCGGGACAAACCAGACCTGCCAACCGTGTTTTTGTAACCGCAGACACCACTCCAAATCTTCGCCGTACATGAAAAAATCAGCGGATAATGCCCCTGCGTCTTTGACCGCTTCGCGCCGCGCAATCAGAGCTGTCCCCCAAGCCCAACCAATGCGAACTGCTTCTTCATAATTGAAATAAGTTCCCAACAAAATTTTGCCGCGTAAACTTTTTGGTAATAATTTATGAAGTCGCAAAGCTTCAAATAAAATGCGCCAGATTGCCGGATTTGGTTGAGCACAATGTTGAAGAGTTTCGTCAGCGTAATTTAATCGTGCTGTTGCCAATCCGGCTTTTGGATGTGTGTCCATGAAATCAACCAGATTATCGAAAGTTCCATTCCGGGCTTCTGTATCTGAATTTAATAAGAGCCAGTAACGTCCGCGTGCTTCGCGCCAAGATTGATTATTTGCACGTGCGAAACCTAAGTTTTCTTTGTTTGCAAAAAGACGAACAGAAGGGAATTCCTCTTTAACCATTTCCGCACTTTTGTCGGCTGAATTGTTGTCAACGACATGGATTTCGTAAGAGATTTTTGTTGCCCCTCGCGCAAGCGATTGCAGACAACCGCGCAGAAGGTCTTTCGTATTCCAAGAGACAATTGTGATGGTTAAATCAAAAGTTTCTTCGCTCATTTATTATTTGATTCGCGTAGTTTGTAATAAGCATCAAGCAGAATCGGCGGCGTGAGCGAAAGTGCTATCTTTTTTGCTTTTCGTGTAAATGTCCGATTTGACGGGCTTCCCTCTGTTTTTTTGAAAATGGTTGAATGCGAATTAGTTACTTCTTCTGCGGGGCGTCCGTTTGTGTAGTAATAGGTTGCGATTGATTTTCGTGTGTGGTCTTCGGGGCAGGTAAGCGGAACGGGGTGCCCGTGGTAAGAAAAATCCGTCGTGCTGAAAATTACACAGCGATTGAAAACCGGCAGGATTTTTTTCTTACACTCTTTCATCTCTCTGTCCCACAATTCGAGGTGTCCGCCGTATTCTTCTTTCCAATCTTTGTTGAGATAGATAATCAAATTAAGGCGTCTGTCCAAGTTTAATTTCGTGAGTTTATTAAAGTCCGCGTGAATGTTAAGAAAACCATTTCGCTCGGATTGATGAAGACCGCCGCCGATATAGTAAGGGTCTGCAATCAAGCCTTTTATACCTGTTATGGTTTCCAAAAAACTCAAGGCAATCGGTGAATTCAAAAAGTACAAAACAGAGCGTAAAGATATTGGAAGACGTTCGGCAGAGTTGTATTCAAGCTTTCTTTCATGTTCGCCGTCATAACCAGTCCAACGAACACCGCGTGGTGAAGGAAAATCTTTCAGAGCATTTTCAAGCGGTTCGACGGGAAGAAAATCATCAATCACAATGTGAGGAAAAGGTTCGGCAGTTTGATATTCAACAGCCCTTTCTTCTCCTAATTTTGCAATGCGTTTTTCTAGTTCTGTACCGAATAAAATTTCGGAAGTTTGGAAATCGGATAAAACCGCGCTCATTTGTGAAACTCCGTAACTCATCTTTATTTGTACTTTTCAATAAATGCTTTTATGTCCGATTGCAAGAGGAGCGGAAAGGCTTCTTTGATTTTTTCCAAGTCCCAATTCCACCAAGCGATTTTTTCCAACTCTGTAATTATGTCTTCGCTGAAACGAAATTTGATGTGTCTTGCAGGATTTCCGCCCACAATTTCATATGGTGATACGTTTTTTGTGACAACGCTTCGCGCCGCCACGACAGCACCATTGCCGATTCGCACGCCCGACATTATCAAAGCCTCACGCCCGACCCATACATCATTTTCAATGATAATGTCGCCTTTGCTTGTGGGGTGTCCCTTGAAATGCACGCCCTCGTCAAAGTGTATGCTGAAAGGGTATGTCGTCACCCAATCAATGCGATGATGCCCGCCGAGCATAAACGTCGCACCGTATCCGAAAGAACAATAACGTCCGATTTTCAAAGTAGTATCAGGTTCTTTACGGTCTTCGTAAATGATGGGCGAACCATAACTCCATTCGCCGACTTCATACTTAGCAAAACGCGCCCTGTCACACAAATAAAAAGGCTCTTCTTCGGGAAGAACTGCGGGTGCAAGAAAACGACGCAATGCTTTGTAAAAAAGTTTCTTCATAAAAAAAAAGTTTTGAGTCCCGCCTAAAGGCGGCTGATGTTTTAAGTTTAGCCGCCTAAAGGCGGGACTCAAAACTTTCTGGAAAATTTTCTTTCTCTGTTTCGACATCCCACTGTAACATCGGTCGGACTACGCCGGACCATTCAAGAGTGCATTCGCCGCGCACGCCGTCGCCTTCGCTTTTATCCACGACCTGAAAAGAAACAGCATCGTATTCGCGTCCGTGAACTATGTTCGGGTTATATGTGCCGAGTGCGACCAGAATAAAAACCTGCCCTTCTGCCAGAAAGTTTCCGGGAATACGACAACGCGCAGTAACTTTTCCTGCTTCGCGTTTTGCGTTCCACCAATTTTTGTTTGTGAAATCATTTGAAGAAAAGAGTGTTATGCCTGCTTCATTTACGAAATGCAGAATTGCAGTAACACGGGAATCTTTTTTCAGATTGAAGTATTCAACTTCGACAGTAATAGGTTTGCGAATGTCTATCGAATCGGCGACCTCGCTTTCTTCATTCAAAACCCGTATTGAATGAAGCCGCGCCGTTTCATCGCCGGGTGCATTATCTTCGTCCCACACTCTTTGCGCGGGACTTCCGAGATTTGAACTCAGATATTTTCGCGTGACTTCTTGCGGCGTCCCGTCTGCGGCGACTTCACCTTGTGACAAAAGAATTACGCGCTGGCACAGACGCAAAATCATAGGCATACTGTGCGACACAAAAATCACGGTGCGCCCCTGAGAGCCAATATCCGACATTTTGCCCAGACATTTTTTTTGAAACTCTGCGTCACCAACCGCGAGAACTTCATCAACCAATAAAATTTCCGATTGCATATTTGCGGCAACCGCAAAAGCAAGGCGAGTGTACATACCGCTCGAATAATGCTTGACGGGTGTATCCAAGAATTTTTCAATTTCAGAAAATGCCACGATTTCGTCGAACTGTTTTTTTATTTCTTCGCGTGTCATTCCTAAAACCGCGCCGCTGAGAAATATATTTTCGCGTCCGGTTAATTCAGGATGAAACCCCGTTCCGACTTCGAGCAAACTCGCCACGCGACCATAGAGTTCTATCTTTCCTTTTGTCGGTTCGGTGATGCGCGAAAGAACTTTTAAGAGTGTGGATTTCCCCGCGCCGTTGCGACCAATCAGACCCAGAACTTCGCCCGCCTGCATCTCAAAAGAAACATCTTTCAAAGCCCAAATTTGTTTTTGAGCATCGCCGTTTGATTTTCTCAATAAGGCAAGAGGCTTTCGTGCGGCATTCATCAGCGATTCGCGCACAGTCAGATAAGGCTGACGGTTATCGCCCAACGTATATTGTTTGCCAATATTTTCGACCTTGATGATGGGTTGCATTGTTAAATGATGTCCGCGAAACTTCGCTCCATTCTTCTGAATGAATATGCAGAGTAAATCAAAACCACAAATGTGATAATCGTAGAAATAGCAATCGCTTTCCAATCGAAAGCTTTTCCAAAAAGCGACGAACGATAACCCTCGATAATTCCAGCCACAGGATTAAGGGCAATCAACCAACGCCATTTTTCCGGCAATAAACTCGACGGGTAAATTATCGGTGTTGCAAACATCCAGAGTTGAATTACAAAAGGAAGCGCATAACGAATATCACGATATTTCACATTCAAAGCGGACATCCACATTCCTACGCCAAGAGCTAAAAGCACGGTCAACAAAACTAAAACGGGAAAGAATAGAATGTTTATCGTGAGCGTAACTCCGTACCAAATCATCAGAATTGCGAGTATGATTAGCGAAATCAGAAAATCAACAAATCCTGCTGCAGTAGCCGCCGAGGGAATTATCATTCGCGGAAAATAGACTTTTGTTATCAGGTTTGAACTAAGAATCAGACTGTTACCGCTATTGTTGACGGCGTTTGAAAAGAAGACCCAAGGAAGCAATCCTGCGTAAGCAAACAATGGGTAAGGAACGTCGTCGGATGGTATGCCTGCAAGCCGTCCGAAAAAAATCGTGAAGATAATCATTGTAAAGAGCGGTTGAATTATCGCCCACGCCGCACCCAAAAGAGTTTGTTTGTAACGAACTTTTATGTCGCGCCAAGTCAGAAAATAGAGGAGTTCACGATAAGCCCACAGGGTCTTCAAATCCAAAGCGATCCAAGATTTACTTGGCTGAATCGTCACCAAAGGCTTGCGCGGCAAATTGATTGCCGGCTCAATTTTTTTTTCTTGGAGTTTGTCTATTTGCTCCATAACAAAACTTAAAATCTCTGCGCTCTCTGCTTCTCTGTGCGTGAGAATTCTTTGATAAAAAAGTTTCACGCACAGAGAAGCAGAGAGCGCAGAGCCATGACCCGAGACTTAAAGTTTTTAGACTTCAAATCGTGATGCAAAATCGTTGAGTGCGTCTTTCCAAAAGGGAAGCGGCTTTAAGCCAATCTTTTCCGACAGCAAACAACGAAGGCGCGAATTGCGCGGACGCGGGGCGGGGCGTTTCAAATCATCCATCGAAACATCTTCGATAGTTTTGCCTTCGGCTTGCGGCAATGCACGAATAAAATTCGCATAGCTCGTCCCGTCGCCGCTATTTGTAACATGATAGATTCCGGGTAAATCCAATTCTGCCAATTCGCGCAGACGCTGTGCCAAATCACGCGAATAAGTCGGCGTTCCGTAAGAATCCGAAATCGCTTTAAGGTTCGCGCCACCTTTTAATAATTCAGGTGCTTTGCTCAAAAAGTTTCTGCCGCTTGCGCCGAAAATCCAGCCGCTGCGAATAACGACGGAACGCGAATAAGATTTTATTGCGCGAAGTTCACCGTCGTATTTTGCTTTTGCATAAATGCCTTGAGGATTAGGTTTGTCGTGTTGCGTGTAGAAACCTTCTTTCTCGCCGTCGAACACATAATCGGTTGAAATCGTAACGAACGACGCATTTATGTGACGCGCATTCAACGCGAGCACTTCAACGCCAATCGCATTCGCCACATAAGCTTTCGGAATGTTGGTTTCGCATCCGTCAACGTCCGTCCAAGCGGCACAGTTGATAACGGCTTCGGGTTTGTCGCGCAAGAAAATTTCCTGAACGGCTTCGGCATTTGCTATGTCCAAAACTTTTCTGTCGTAAGCAAAAACTTCATCGCCGATTTTTTGGCAGTGTCCGACAGTGGCTTGCCCGACCATTCCGTTTGCGCCCGTGATTAGTATCTTCATCACTCTTATATTTAGCAGCAGCAGTAACAGTGTCAGTAGCAGTAGCAGTAGCAGTAGCAGTAGCAGCCATTCAATGAATTTCAATGTTTACTGTCACTGCTGCTACTGCTACTGCTACTGCTACTGCTACTGCTACTGCCTCAGACTTCCCCTCCGACCTCCATACCGTAAAGATTGGCATAGTATTCACGATAAGCACCGTTACGAATGCGGTTTGTCCAGTCTTGATTTTCTTGATACCAGCGAATCGTTTTTTGCAAACCGCTTTCCCAAGTTTCAAAAGGTTTCCATCCCAATTCGCTTTCAACCAGATTTGCGTCAATCGCGTATCGCCTGTCGTGTCCCAACCGGTCTTTCACGTACTTAATCAGCGAATGCGGTTTGCCTAAAGCATCAAGAATTGATTTCACCACGTCAATGTTGAACTGCTCGTTACGTGCGCCAATGTTATAAATTGCGCCCGTCTTTCCCTTTGTCAACGCCAACAAAATCGCACGGCAATGGTCTTCGACGTAAATCCAATCGCGTACATTTCGCCCGTCACCGTAAACCGGCAAAGGTTCATCATTCATAGCGTTTGCAATCATGAGCGGAATGAGTTTTTCGGGAAACTGACGCGGACCGTAATTGTTGCCGCATCGCGTGATTACAGTGTCAACGCCGAAAGTGTGATGTGCGGCGCGGACAAAATGTTCTGCTGAAGCCTTTGAAGCCGCATATGGACTATTGGGTTCAATTGGTGATACTTCGTTAAAAAAAGCTGTGTCGTCTTCAGGCAAACTTCCCATCACTTCGTCCGTATTTCCGCAAAACTGCAAAATACCATTTCGTTCAACTACCAAATTTTTGTTGTCTTCGACTTTAACGCACCAAACTTTGCCTAGGTATTTTTCTATACTGTAATCTTTTTGCCCTATGCCAATATTACCTTTTCTGAAATGAATTAAGTATGCTGTGGTGGACGCACGAATCTCTCGATTCTCGCTTGCCAAGAAACTTGTAGCCGAGGTATCACGTTTGTTGATGCGTGGAGACATCCCTAGCTTAAAGGCAAGCTCACAAATTTTTTCCATCAAATCGGTAGAAGAGGTTGAATAAATTTCTTTGCCACCAGGCGTGTAATGACCGTCACTGTCAATTAAACCGTCAAATAAAGCTTTAAGATATTCATGGTCATAATTTAACACCCAATCGGGAAAGGTTTTATTTTTGAAACTGCGACCAAATTGCTCGAAAAATTTAGTCCAAGCTTCCGAACTGAAATAGATGTGTTCGCCGGATTTATTTTTATGAGCAGTCCAATTTATACCTAACTTAGTGAGGGCTTTTTCTAAATGGTATCTTGCTTTATCCATAGATGGAACATCAAAGAAAATGCGCCAACTATTACAAATAACAAATTGCTTGTCCCCGATTTTCGTAGTTAGTTTTTCAAATCGTCCGGTTTGCAGATTCCGTCTTGCCTCATCACACGCACGCTTATCTAATCCGCTCAATGAAGGAAGCTGCTTTTGTTGCGAGGCAATGAAGCCGTCACCAATGAATACGCCTATAACATAAAATAACTCTTTCGTTGGAACAATACCTATATTTTCCAGCTCAATTGCAGGATTGTTTTCTCCACGCCATTTACCCTTTGGAAAAAACAAAAAGTGTTTATCTAATATATTTTGTGCTTCGGCAAATTGAATGCTGCTTAGACCATTACGTTTCTTCTGTGTGAAAAACATTCGATGGTTAGGAGTTACCTTTAAGTCAGACAGAAATGTTTTGAAGCAAATCATTTCTCCCTCATAATCTTGAACAATTACTTTTTCAATTGTTTTTTCTTCAACAAAGTTTGTATCAGGATTGATTGACAAAACCTTATCTCCGGTTTTCAACTCCCAATAATTTTTCAAACCGTCTTTAGTCAAAGCCCTTGTCTTTTCGTCATAACATGAGACCTGCAAAAACCTCTTTACGTTTTTTGCTCTTGCGGCGTCAAGCAAAACCTGTGTACCGATGATGTTTGTTTTCAAAAATTCGTCTGCTGAAAGAATGCTTCGGTCAACGTGCGACTCAGCGGCGAAATTTACTATTGCATCGGTTTCGTCGGGCAAAGAGACCAGGACTTTTTCGCGCTCTGTTATATCGCCGTGAACAAAATGATGACGTGCGGAATCGAGACCTTCCAGATTATCGGGATTGCCTGCATATGTAAGCGCGTCGTAATTGGTAATTTCGGTTTCGGGAAATTCTTCTAGGATAAGACGAATAAAAGCAGAGCCGATAAAACCCGCTCCGCCCGTAACAAATAACTTTTTCATAAAAATTTGCGGATAGTAAAATTAGAAAACTTGTGCAGTCTATTTGTCGCCCTCTGAATGAGTCAAGACAGATGAGAAAGTAAAAAGTAAAAAGTAAAAAGTAAAAAGTAAAAAAGGATTGAGCTTGATGGTTTTTAAGTTTGCTGTTTTGGTACACATATCAGGCTGTGCTTTTTACTTTTTACTTCCGGCGTACTTTCTTGAATCAAACGGCGGAAAAGTGTATTGTTTGACCATAAATTTCTGCGTTGAGTTTTGTGTTAAAAGTTCGATGCTTACATTTTCTAATCTGTTCCGTTGAGAATTAAGTTTCTCGTTACGGATTGGCTGACTGCCCCGATATTTTATTTGTCAGCTTATTTTTGCTCCAAAGAGGTTTTAAGTTTTATGGCTGAAGACAATCGTTTGTTACCTGTCCCTTCTATTGATCAACCGTCTCCGCTTCAACCACGCGATTACAGACGTGATTATCGTTACAACAATTCCTACGGTGCCGACCCGTTGGGCGAAAAGAATTACTTGCGCGAATACGCAAACATTATTCTTAAACGCAAGTGGATTATCCTGAGCATCGTCTTAATCGTTACAAGTGCGTCGGCGTTGTATATGTACCGCATTCCTTCATGGTACGAATCGCAGACGACGATTTTAATAGAACGAAAACCTACCGCATCGTTGGAAACAAAAGAGATAACAATCAATATGTCTGACGACCCGACATATTGGGCTACGCAACTTAGGCTTCTTGCAAACCCCGAATTGATGCGTAATGTTGTAATTAAATTAAATCTTCACAATAACCCCGCTTTTGACGGCGAGCAGATGGGACCCGGTCTTTGGTCTGCCATAAAAGGTTATGTTTCCGGGAAAGGTCAAAATGCGACTGCACCGTCTGCTGTTCCGGTCGTTAATGATTCGACAAACGTAAGTGTCGTAACGGATATTGACAAACTCACGCCTGAACAAAGAGAGAAAGTTGACGGATATGCAAGCGCAATCTTAAGCGGTTTGAGCATTGAGCCAATCGACGGAACAAACCTTGTAACTTTGAAGTACACCCATACACGGCCTGAAATGGCTATGATTGTTGTTGAAGGCGTTGCAAAAGTTTTTATTGAAAATAATTACAAACAAGAATCATACAGCTCTGAGAAAAACAAGGAAGACGTTGCAAAAACTGCTACCGAACTCAAGCAAAAAATCGAAAAGCTGGAAGAAGAAAGACTTGCTGTTTTGAGAGGGGCAAATATCCCGCTTGGCTCAGAAAAGGGAGTAAGTGTTCAGTTAGAAAAACTTTCGGCTCTCAGCGGGCAATATCTTGACGCAGAAAATCAACTCAAATTGTTGCGTGCTTCCTATACCGCCGCCGCATCCTCGCGCGATAGACTGTCTGTTCCGGAAGTCCAAGCCGACAAAGATATTCAAGATACACAAAAACGTATCTCTGAATTAGAAGAAAAGCGTGACCAACTGCTCGTTAAATATACAGACCAACATCCCGAAGTTTTGGCAATAAAAGAACAAATCAACAGAGCAAAAGACTTTTTGAATAAAGCTGTTGACCACGCTATTTCATCTTTGAAAGCACGCTATGAAGCGGCGCAAAAACGCAGAGATGAACTTTACGAGGACTATCAACGCGAACTTTCCAAAGCGAATGTTGACGGACAAGTTGTAACAAGGCTCGGAACTCTCAATCAAGAGATTGAAACGACGAAACAACTTTACAATCAAGTCATTCAAAGACAGGTTCAGAACCAAATCGGCGACGACGGAAAGGCTCAGAATAATATCAAAATCGCCAACCCCGCGAAGATGCCTCTTGGACCCGTCGGACCACAACGTTCACGCTCAATCCTGATTGCATTTTTGCTTTCTCTCTTTGGTGGAATCGGTTTGGCGTTTCTGCTTGATTTTATTGACGATTCGCTTAAATCAATGGATGACGTTAGTCGTTATCTGCAACTCCCGACCTTGGCTTTGATTCCGCACTCGCGCGAGGACAGAAAGCTTTTCTTGCGTTCAAAGAACAAAGACCCTTTGGAAGGAAATTCAACTGCTCTTGTGACAATGGAAGACGTGAAATCACCTTTGTCCGAAGCATATCGTCACTTGAGAACTTCGCTATTGTTCTCTTCTGCGGGGCGTCCGCCAAAGACAATTTTGATTACTTCGGGTCAGCCGATGGAAGGTAAGACCACAACTGCAATCAACACGGCAATTACATTGGCGCAAACGGGTGCAGACGTTTTGATTGTTGATTGCGATTTGCGCCGTCCGCGCGTTCACGCTTATTTCGGAATGGAGAACGAAAAGGGAATTACCAATTATCTTTCGGGCGAACGTGATTTGGCAGGGCTTATACAGGTTTATGACAAACTGCCGAGCTTGAAAGTTTTGGCTTGCGGTCCGATTTCACCAAACCCTGCTGAACTCCTTGGTTCTGAAGAGATGCGCGGGCTTTTGGAAACCGTCAAAGAAAGCTTTACGCATATTGTGATTGATACGCCGCCCGTTCTTTCATTTACGGACGCGGCTATTTTATCAACGCAGGCTGACGGCGTTTTGATTGTGGCAATGAGCGGCAGAAGTTCACGCGCTTTGGTTCGTCGCGTCAAACAACGCCTGACGGATGTGGGTGCGCGAATCTTCGGCGTAGTTCTAAATGGTATGAGAGCAAATTCCGGCGATTACGGATACGGTTACTACGGCGGTTACTATTCTCGTTATTACGCCGAAGGCGAATCATCGTCATCATCAGCAAGAAGGTAGAAAATAAGTTTTGAAATCAAAAAGCCGCTAAGTTTGTTTATGAACTTAGCGGCTTTTTTGTTATTGATGTTTTGTTGTTTAGTAAAGAACTCTTGTAGGTAGTGTGCCGAAACCTGAAACAGCTTGCGTCAAACCGCCACCAAGCATCCCAAGCAATGTTTTACCGATTTGTCCTTTGCTAAAAGCACCCGCTTCGTCAACTTCGACAATGTCATATGGTTGAAGAACTATATCTTTTTGTTTACCTTTTTTAATGTCGCCATAGTTGATGGTAATAATTTCCTTTTCAATAGTCCCTTGTTTCTCACGCCTTATGGTTATCTTGTCTGATTTTGCGTCCTTACTGAGTCCGCCGACCATTGCCAGTGCGTTGGTCAATGTTAATTTTTCATTCCAATAGATATTTTGCGGATTGCCTACCCTGCCAACGATATAAACGGGGGAAGCAGAGTGAACGAGAATAATATCACCGGGATAGATGTAGGGATTTCCGTCAGTTTTCCCCTGTGCAGAGTCATTTAGATTGTACGTCGCTGAAGGAACATTACCATCTTCGCTTATATCTATTTTAGCAAGTTCTTCTTCGCCTTTAGCCGGACAAAGAACAGGAGTTGTATGAAATACCTGAACCAAACCACCTGCTTCTCCTTTATTTGCGCCACCTGCATAAGAGAGTATCTCTAAGAGACGAACGCGACGGTAAAATAAGAGTCTTTGAGGGTCTTTAACTGCACCGATAATCACCGCGGGCGGACGGCTGTTTCTTTCAGTAACACGAACTACGACTTGTGGGTTGCGTATTATTGTTTTTAACGCCGCAATAACATCAGACTTTACGTCACGGTCTGTGCGACAACGTGCTGCAATCGGTCCCCCGATGGGAAAGTCAATAAAACCTTCGCCGTTGACATCATATATCCCGTCGTAATCTTTTTCGCCAACAACTTTAATTTCTACCAAGTCACCGGGTCCGAGTTGATATGCGGTATTACCTATGCCTGCCATTGCACTGCCGCCGCCTGTTGACGCGCCGCCTCCGGTGCCTGTGTTTCCCTGTTGAGCGAAAGATAGAACTGCGAATGCACAAACAAATATGCAAAGTAAGAGAAACCGAATTGCTTTCATAATCAAAACTCCTTTATCGAAAGTCACTGAAAATTATTTTTAATTTTGCTGACCCCTGAATGTTATTAAGGCTAACGCAAAGATGCTCTGTGTTCAAGTTGAGTTTTCTATCAAAGTTTTGAGTACCAATTTTAGTTGGTGTGTGTCCTAAACTCAGCCAACTAAAGTTGGTACTCAAAACTTTTTAGTAGCGGTACAAATCGAGAATTGCCTTTTCTACATTTTGGCTTTGCGGCAAGATAAAGTCTTCAACCTGCGGAGCATATGCGACAAATGTATCCGTCGCGGCAACACGGCGAACGGGAGCGTCCAAATATTCAAACAAATCGTTACTTATCCGCGCAGCTATCTCAGCACCGTAGCCGAACGATAAAGAATCTTCGTGCGCGACGATTACGCGGTTTGTTTTCTTAACCGTTTTTTCGATTGCATCCCAATCAAACGGATTTAATGAACGAAGGTCAATAATTTCGACGCTGATGCCGTGTTGTTGTTCCGCTTGTTTTGCCGCAACCAAAGAACGCTGAACAAGTGCGCCGTAAGTTATGATTGAAATATCCGAACCTTCGCGCACTGTTTTTGCTTTGCCGAAGGGAATCATAAAACCGTCGGGCGGATATTGCGATTTGTTGTAAGCCTGACGATAAAGATGTTTGTGTTCAAGAAACAAAACAGGGTCATCGCAACGAATAGCCGTTCTTAAAAGACCGTTTGCGTCCAGAGCATTCGACGGATAAACGACACGCAAACCCGGAATCTGTGTGAACGTAGAGACGCCCGATTGTGAGTGATAAACGGCACCGCCTTTCAAATAACCGCCGACGGGAACGCGCATTACAACAGGACATTTCCATTCGTTAGCCGAACGCCAGCGAATCAATGCTAGTTCATTTCTGATTTGATGAAACGCGGGCCAGATGTAATCAAAGAACTGAATCTCAACAACGGGTTTCATTCCTCGCGTAGCCATGCCGATTGCGCGACCTACGATATTTGCCTCTGCCAACGGGGAGTTGAAAACACGATGTGAGCCAAACTTTCTTTGAAGGTTTGCAGTGACTTTGAAAACGCCGCCCTTGCCTTTTACTTTTTCCAGATGTTCTTCGCGTGAACAATCCGCAACGTCTTCACCAAAAACCACTATGCGCGAATCTCTTGCCATCTCTTCATGCAAACAGCGGTTAATCAAATCAACCATCGTTCCCGCGTTGCTGCTCAGGTTTTGTCCAAGCACATCTTCGTTGTCGAAATCTTTTGATGTAGGGTCAACATCAGGTGAATAAACATAAAGCAAAGCCGATTCGGGCGCAGGTTGCGGCGACGCAAGAGCAATATCTGCGGCTTCGTTTATTTGTTTATCAACTTCATCGCGCAAAGCCTTTAATTCTTCTTCCTTGATGAATCCTTCTTTAAGAAGCAATGCGCCGAATTTTGTTATAGGGTCTATTTGTTCTTCCGCTTTACGTTCCGCTTCGATGCGATATAGTTTTTCATCGTCGGACAATGAATGTGAATAAGGACGTATAACTTTCGCGTGTACAAGCGCGGGACCTTTTCGTTCGCGTACAAACGAGGCTGCGCGTTGCATCGTCTCTAAAGATTCGAGCGGGTCTGTTCCATCACATCGTTGAATGTAAAGATTCGGAAATCCTTCAATCAGTTTTGAAACGCTTCCGCCTGCCGTTTGAACTTCTACGGGGACGCTGATGGCGTAACCGTTATCTTCAATCATAAACAGAACGGGAAGTTTTAAGTTGCAAGCCGTATTCATTGCTTCCCAAAACTCGCCTTCGCTTGTCGTGCCGTCGCCCGAGGAAACGTAAACGACTTCATCACCTTTGAAACCCGCGACCTTATCTTTTAATTCGTCAATCAACGAAGCGCGATGCGATGCCTCTGCTGCACCGACCGCTTGCAAAAATTGTGTCCCTGTCGGAGATGATGAAGTGACTATATTGGATTTTTTATGCCCCCAATGCGAAGGCATCTGACGCCCGTGCGAATTCGGGTCTTCTTCTGCGCCAACAGCCGACATCAACATCTCAAGCGGCGTCATGCCCAACTGCAAACAAAGTGCGCGGTCACGATAATGCGGATAAAACCAATCATAACCCGACTTCAAAACCATTCCTGCCGCAGTCAAAATCGCTTCGTGTCCCGCACCGCTGATTTGAAAGTAGATTTTGTTCTGACCTTTTAGCTGAATCTCTTTGTCATCAATCTTGCGCGAAAGATACATCGTTCGATAAATCGAAATCATCGTTTCGCGGTCAATGCTGTTATCAATTTCTTTTTTTAATACAGTCGCCATTCTTAAAACATATCTCCTATAAAAACTTTATTCAATTCGATAAATTATTTTTTGCGAAAAGTGAAGGCAGATAATACGCGGATTTTTATATTCTTCAAAATGATTATTCTTTGTGGGGTCAATTACTTTTCCATCTGACCGTCTCTTACGCTTGCAGGATTGCCCTTTTTATCTGCACCGCGAATCACACCCGATTCATCAATATAAAAAGATGTGCGCCCTGTTTTGCCGTATTCAAACGGAATAGCAATCAAACCAAAACTCGCCGGAGATTCGTTTGTAACAAATTCGTTTTTGATTATCTTAAAACGATAGCCGCATTTTAAGCCTTGTCCCAATTCAACATTTATCATGTTGGTTTTGGCAAGTTGTTTCAAACTTCCGTAATTACCTGCGCCCTCAGTTGATTGATACGTGATTTGTGCGCGGTGGATTGTGCGTAATGCCGAGATGGCTTCTTTTTCGTTTATGGTTATTGCGTCCTTGAATTCAACACTGCAATCTTCTGTGAATTTGTATATGCCGCAATCTTCGACAGGTCTGTCATTTTTGCCAGCAACAAAACCTTTGTTATCTGCGCCGCGAACAACGCCCCATTCGTTTAGATAAAAAGACCTTCGCCCCGTTTCGCCATATTTCAACGGAACTGCAACAACTTCAAACGAAGACTGCGTTTTTTCACTCCGCAACTCAACTCTTGTGATACCAAAACGATAGCCGCATTTCACGCCTTGAGCCAGTGACGCAGGAATCAACTCTTTTTCGATTAACTGTTCAAGCGTGCCAAAATTTCCGTTGCCTTCAGTTGCGTTATAGGTAGCCTGCGCGCCGTGTATTGTTTTCAAAATTGAAATAGCAGTTGATTCGTTTGCTATTATGCTTTCCTTGAAATTGTTTGATTCTGCGGGTTGGATTTTTTGCGCCAAAGCATAGCCGCAAAGAAAAAAACAAATCAGAATTGCATAAAAGCCTGCCATCATATTGAAACCAATTTCTTTCGATTTACTCTGCGTAATCCAACTCCAAGGTCATCTTGTAATCGTTCGCCATTGAAGGGTGTCCATGACGCGAAGCTGCTTCTATTCCGCGTTCGTAAGTCTCTTTCGCTTTGTCGCGTTGTCCTGAATTTTCGTAAGCCTTAGCAAGCATTCCGTAAGCGTTGCCTTCATCATCGGTTTTTGCGAGATAGTTTTCCAAAAGCCCAACGACTTCTTTCGTTTCACCTGTTTTTTCGTACTCTTTTGCCAGCCCGAACATGACCATTGTGTTGTCAGGTTCAGTTTCTAACATTTGCTTGAAAATTTCTATTCTTGATTGCATGAGGCAAAGTTATCATTTCAAGTCAATTCAAACAAACTTTGTTGAATCGGCTCTTGTTTAGCTTCAACGAGTTTCTTCTCTTCAAACTTTTCAAACCCAAGACGTTTGTGATGCAGCTTAAACAACTTCACAGCCATTTTATATTGTTCACTCACGCCGCGCATACGTTTTCCGAATTCGTGTTCGTGAAGTTTGCCGCCGTGTTCGCGTTTTATTTGATGAAGAATTTTGTCCGATTGCGTAGGGAGTTTTTCTTCTAACCTCTGCACAAAATAAGAGCGTATTGATTCCGTATTCAAATGCAGCAAATTCATAAACGCTCTGCTCGCGCCGTGTTGTTTTGCTTTCTCCAAAAGCGCGGGAATGTCTGCGTCGTTGTACTTCAAAATCACAGGAGCAACAGCGATTCCGACTTTCAAACCCGCATCAGCCAAAACTTTCATCGCACGAAAACGCGCATCGGGCGTAGGCGTGAAAGGCTCAAATGGTTTTGATTTTTCAGTTGTGAGAAAAGGAATTGAAAAGAAAACGCTCGCGTCCATTTTCGTCAATACGTCAATGTCCCGCGTTACTAAAGGCGATTTCGTCAAGATGCCAACGGGAACACGAAAATCTCTGCACACTTCCAAACATTTTCTTGTCAATTCATAACTCGCTTCCATTGGAAGATAAGGGTCAGTTGTCATCGAAAACGAAAGCCAATCAATCTTCCGTCGCATTCGTTTCAATTCTTCTCTTAGAAGTTTCGGCGCGTTTATCTTCGCAACAATCTTTGTCTCGAAGTCCGTACCGGCACCGTAGCCCAAAAACTCGTGATACGAACGAGCAAAACAATATGTGCAAGCGTGTATGCAGCCGCGATAACAGTTCACTGAAAACTCAAAACCAATATCAGGCGACTTGTTTTTCGTGATGATTGTTTTCGTCGTTGTCTCTTCAAATATCTCAAGCTTTGCAGTCGGCGGTTCTCCAATGAATTCCGCATCGTATTTAAGATAAGGATTTGGGGGGTTATTAATATATCTCATGTATGACACAATAGCCCATACACAGAATTATTTCAAGATTTTTGTTTAATCCGCATTGACAAATTATATTTGTCAGGTAAACCTCATCTTGAATAGAACTCTATGGTCGTTTAGCGTCGGGTTTCCAATTTTTGTATGCCGAAAAAGGGTTACAATTATTTTGGGGGACAAAAATGCAGGGTCAAAGCTAAATCTAAATCGGGCAGACATATTTTACAAAAGAGGAAAGACAGAATGTATCTAACGCGAATAAAGTTTCTGTTTATCATAGCCTTGGTGCTATTGAGTTTTTCTGCCGCTCTTTCTCAAGAGATTCTTCTTATCAAAGGAAACCACCAGTGCAAAGCCCGAACGCAACAAGAGAAAGTCTTTATAGACTCTGTGAGAAACAACGATGTCGTATCCGTCGGGCGGTTTCTCAGACAAGGCAGTAATCCTAATTCGACGGATGATTGCGGAGTTCCTGTTATTACCTACGCTTCCGCTCATGTAAGTCCTGATTTAGTAAAACTACTTATCACTGCCGGAGCAGATGTAAATGTTATAGACGACTTCAAGAACAAACAGCCCTTGTTGTGGGCTCTTGATTCTGTGGATAAAGAAAAAGAATCCGAGGTTGTTGCTGTAGTCAAATTGTTCGTAAGCGCAAAAGTAAACGTCAACAAAAGAGGCAAGTATGACGAACCTGCTTTAACCATCGCAGTGGAAAAAGAGTTGGAGCAAGTTGTAAAAGTCTTGATTGAAAGCAACGCTTATATTAATGCAAAAGACGGCGCGGACTTGACCGCTTACAGCTATGCGGCACGGATAGGCAATCGGAAACTAAAGAGCGTGTTAATTGCTGCAGGCGCAGACATCACTATCGGTGTAAATGAATACAAGAATATGTACGGAGAGAATGCTTTCTTTCAGGCAGCCGCTGATAGTCGCACTGATGTTGTTGAAGCCATGCTTGCAAGCGGCACGAATGTAAACATGGTGAATGGAAGTAAAATGACTGCTTTGATGAGGGCTGTGGCAGATAGTACATTTGAGGCATTATTGGCTGCGGGTGCTGATGTCAATATGAAAGATGATGCAGGTTATACGGCTCTCATTTGGGCTGTGTTATTTGGCAGAACAAGTCATGTCGCCATGTTGATAGCCGCCGGAGCAGATGCGAACGCAACGGGACCTGAGGGACAAACCGCGCTTGAATTGGCAAGAAATCCAGAGACAAAAAAAATCCTGATTGACGCCGGAGCAAAACCGAATTGATAGAACTCTCAAACTCTGCTCAGGAAATTCTCTAATACAAAAATTTTCCGAATACGAAAGCGCAGAGGGCTTTGAACTATTGCTGTTGCTTTTAAGTTTTCCAAGCCGGAGACAAAATAAGGTTCACGACAGGCAGGAACTTTTGATAACCAATTGGGTGGGTCTTGTTTTAATTCATCACACAAACTTTCAGCGACCGAGGCGAGAAGTGCGTCCGTTTCGTTGTCGCTCAAATCGAACGGTTCATTTACCGCGCTGATCTCTTTGTGATAACGAAAATCATCAACGAAATCCATTAAATGAATCTTCCGCCATTGGGGTTCAGTTTCGATTTTCTGTTTTGTCTCTTTGAGCGTTATCACTTTCGCCTCTCAAATAATTCTTCGAGTTGAAACACGGTTTCGGGTTTGATTTGTTTATGCGGATAGTAGTTTTTGACTATCTCTAATACCTGTCTGATGCTTTGCAGTTTTAATTTGTCAATCAAAAAATCTATGTCTTCCAAATCCATCGTGTCCGCACGCGCAGCCAAAACTTTCATTGCCAAAAGATAATCGCTTTCAGGAATGAAAACTTTTAGATGTGACATATCGAACAAAACTCTCTTTTCATGTTCGACCAAGAACATCTTAACGCCGTTGTTTAGCCAATCAACTGCAAGGTTATGACGCTCTGCGATTCTGTTTGCGGCTTGCCCGATGACGCACACGGGTTCAAAGACCGCATCAACATCCTTCGTTGCCGGACGCGCATTGAAAGCAATGCACATCACAGAGCCGCCGTACAAACAAACCTCGCCTTTGACGTTAATCGCTGAAAGTTCGTCATTGAGTTCGGACAAGTATTGTTTGATTTCCTCTACGGTCATCTTTCAAAAGAGTTCATCAACTTTGCTTTGTCGCCAAGTTTTCTTTTTACTAATTCTCTCAACTGATTTTGTTGCTCCTCGCTTGAAAAACATCTTTTGGGAACAAACATCGCAAACTTTTTGGCTGTGTAAAAATAGAAGTCCTCTTTTGATTCAACAACCTCAATTATAGCCCCCCATTTTGCTTCTCCACTTCCTAGTAAGTTCTGGATGTTGATACCATCGTCATCAAACAACACTTGCTGTGTTTGTTGAGCCGTAGGAGCAGAGTTGATTTGTCTGGAGAGATTCCATCTAACAAAAGGATTCGGCAAAAACCTGATAGCCAATAAAACACAAAAAATTAAGAAACAGATTATGAAAATGACTAAAGCAGTTTGTAGAAATGGTTGATTGCCACGAGCAGAGCTTTTGGTTACAAAAAAGGAATAAAGAACTAGCGAGAAAAATGCTATTGCAGGAAAAATAATAAAACCGTACCTGCTGAAAAAAGTGTGCTTTTGAACAAAAGACGATGAACGAACATAATCGTCAACTGTATATTTAACTTCTAATTCAATTTTTTCATCCATATCTTGATTTATCTTGAATTAGCCCAAGACTCCCTCTATCATCCGCTTTGGGATTTAGAGGGAGATGTAGGGCGTTGCCGCCGCCGCCGTGCTTTCAAACGGCGGTTTAAGCCTCTGAATCAATCGGC
>Ga0187894_10002964_pt1 | contig 19548 bp, 17 predicted proteins | sample GBC1701081metaG_FD_136650 | JGI IMG/M metagenome (GOLD analysis project Ga0187894, IMG submission 136650) | White microbial mat communities from a lava cave in the Kipuka Kanohina Cave System on the Island of Hawaii, USA - GBC170108-1 metaG ...
AGAGAGGGGGCCTCGGGGGCACGCCCTTGCCCTGACGAGCCTAGTCCGCGGCGGTCTCGTCCTCGCGCGACCGCTTGATCTCGGCCTTCGCGCGGTCGGCGTTCTCCTGCGCGACGAGGATCTTGACCGGCTGGAGGGCCCCGGCGCCCGGCTCGGCGTCGAGCCAGCAGGCGATGTCCGCCTCCGCGAGGATGAACCGGACGAGGTCGGCCTCCGCCGCCCGGCCGGTGAAGACGACCGCGACGTTCCTCGGGCGTTCCTCTTTCGCCATCCGCGGATAGCGTAACAAGCGCCGGAGGTCGATACCGGGTTTCTTCCTCCGGGGAGTCAGCCTGCCGGCGAGTCGAACCCGGTACGGAGTTCTTTCGAACCGGACGCCCCGGTTCCCGTCCAAGAAATCGGCGCCTTCCGCGTGGAGAAGATGGAGGCCATGGCACCGAGCCGTGAAACCTGGGTCATGGAAGCGTTGAACCGCTACGAGACGCCGCTCGTCCGGTATGCCGCGCGACTGCTCGACGACCCGGAGACGGCCCGCGACGTGGTCCAGGACTGCTTCGTGCGGCTCTGCCAGCAGAAGCCCGAGACCCTCGACGGCCACCTCGGCGAGTGGCTCTACACGGTCTGCCGCCGCCGCGCCATCGACCACCTGAGGAGGAACGGACGGATGCACCGCCTCGACGAGCACGAGCCCGCCGTGGAGACCGACGATCCCGTCGAGCGGCGCGAGCAGGAGGCAACGCTCATGGAACGCGTGGCGCGACTTCCGAGGCGCCAGCAGGAGGTCCTGCTCCTGAAGTTCCAGGACGGGCTCTCCTACAAGCAGATCGCGGCGATCACTTCCACCTCGAGTGGCAACGTCGGCTACCTCCTCCACCACGCGCTCCGGACCCTCCGGAGCCAGCTTGCCCCCGGAAGGAGCGAACGATGATCGACAGGAACGACCCCCGCCTGACCGCCTTCGCCTTGGGCGAGATGGATCCGTCGGAACGCGCGGAGTTCGAGAGGCTGCTCGCCGACGACCCGGCCGCCCGGGCCGAGGTCGAGACGATCCGCGCGCTGGGCGGCAGGCTCCGCGCCGAGTTCGCGAGCTCGTCCGCCCCCGCGCTGACGGAGGCCCAGCGCGCCTCGGTCGCGAGGGCCGCACGGCGCCGCGTGCCGATCTTCCTGATGCCGCTCCCGATCCTTCTGCCGGCCGCCGCGTGTCTCCTCGGGATCGTCGTGTACTACGCGACGCGGGAGCCGGTCGCCCTTGACGCCCCGCGGGTCCATGAGGCGGCCGAGCGCGCGCCCGAAACCGAGCGCGGCTCCGATTCCTTGGCTCTGGCCGCGGGGCGCAGACTCAACGACGACGCCGTCCGCGAGGATGAGTCTGGGCCCGTGTCAGCGCCCGCGGCGTCCGACGTCCTCCGAGGCCCGAGCGGCGGCGGGGTTCCCGGACCGCGGGAGGGTTCGGAGCCCGCCCCCGAAGCCAAGCGCACGGATGCCTTCGAGGCGCCGCCGATCACGCTGGTCGGTGTCGACGAGGAGTGCGAGGCGCCCTTGTTCGGCGAGAAGCCGAAGGACCCCGCCGCGACCGCGCCGACGACTCCCGTCGGACCGTCTATCAACGGTGCGATCGGTCTCGGCGCGGGCGGCGGGGCGATCGCCGGCAGCAAGACGGACGGATACACGAAGGCGCTTGAGCTGCTGACCAAGGCGCGCGGGGACCACGATGGGCCGGAGACGACTCCGGCCCCCCACGACAGGGAAGGCTACGACCGGATCCGCGACAACCCGTTCGTCCGGGTCTCCGAGGAGGACTCGAGCACGTTCAGCATCGACGTCGATACGGCGTCCTATGCGAACGTCCGACGGTTCCTCGCGCAGGAGCACCGGCTCCCGCCGCCGGACGCGGTCCGCGTCGAGGAGATGGTCAACTACTTCGCGTACGGCTACGAGCCGCCGGCCGCCGGGTCCCCGCACCCCTTCCGCATCCATGTCGAGGTGGCCCAGTGCCCGTGGGACGCGACGCACCGCCTCGCGCGGGTCGCGATCAAGGGCAAGGTGATCGACCACCGCGAGCGCCCGGCTTCGAACCTCGTCTTCCTCGTGGACGTCTCGGGCTCGATGGACCAGCCGAACAAGCTCCCGCTCGTCCAGGCTTCGTTGCGCCTGCTCGCGGGGAACCTCGGCGAGCGCGACCGGGTGGCGATCGTCGTCTACGCGGGCGCCGCGGGCCTCGTGCTCCCCTCGACCGGGGACCGGCGGCAGGTCGTCGAGGCGATCGAGCGGCTCCGGGCCGGCGGCTCGACGGCCGGCGCGGCCGGGATCGAGCTCGCGTACCGGGTGGCCGCGGAGAGCTTCGTCAAGGACGGCACGAACCGCGTGATCCTCTGCACCGACGGCGACTTCAACGTCGGGATCAGCGACGACGGCTCGCTCACCCGCTTGATCGAGGAGAAGGCGAAGACCGGCGTCTTCCTGAGCGTGCTCGGCTTCGGCACGGGCAACTACCAGGACGGGAAGATGCAGCAGCTCGCGGACAAGGGCAACGGCAACCACGCCTACATCGACTCGATCCTCGAGGCGCGGAAGGTCCTCGGCGAGGAGATGTCGGCCACCCTCGTGACGATCGCGAAGGACGTGAAGATCCAGCTCTTCTTCAACCCGAAGACGGTCGCGGGCTTCCGGCTGATCGGATACGAGAACCGGCTCCTCGCGAAGCAGGACTTCAACGACGACACGAAGGACGCGGGCGAGATCGGCGCCGGCCACGCCGTGACCGCGCTCTACGAGATCGTTCCCGAGGGCAGCGAGGTCCCCGGCCCGCCCGCCGTGGACAAGAACCCCTTCATCGCGAAGGCCGAGGCGGCGATCGACACGGAAGCGCTCTTCCAGCTCGGGCTCCGATACAAGCAGCCCGACGGCGACAAGAGCGAGCTCCTCGTGCAGGTGGTGCGTGACGGCGCCGGCACGTTCGACGGCGCGACGCCGGACTTCCGCTGGGCCGCCGCGGTCGCCGCCTTCGGGATGAACCTCCGCGGCACGGCCGGGATGGGCCTCGACGCGGTGGCGGAGATCGCGAAGGGCGCCGCGGGCGACGACAAGTACCGGCTCGAGTTCCTCCAGCTCGTGGAGACGGCGCAGCTGCTCAGGCGCTGAGGAGGAACCCGATCGCGCGGCGGCACAGCTCCGCGAGGTCCTCGGGCGCGGGCGGATCGTTGCCGAGCTTCCGGCTGAAGAAGTGGTTGAGGCCGGGCAAGAGCACCGGCTCGACGCCGCGGGACCGGTACTCGTCCGGCTCCACGAGCGGGTCCTTCTCCCCGGCGATGATCAGAAGGGGCTTCGGGGACGTGGCCGCGAGCTCCGGCTCCGTGTAGGGCTGGAACTCCTCCGTCTTGATCCGCCGGCCGAGGAAGAGGTTCGCCATCGCCGCGGCGTTCCTCGGAGACCGCGTCGGAAGCCCCGCGAGGACCGCGCGCTCGATCGACGCGCCCGCGTGGATCGCGTGGAGCGTCGTCCGCGCGCCGTAGCTGTAGCCGATCGCGAGCACCGGGCCCTTGCCGAGGAAGTCGATCGCGCCAAGGAGGTCGGCGATCGCGAGGGGGGACTTGGCGTTGAGCTCGCCCGTGGACTCCCCGACGCCGCGGAAGTTGTACCGGAGCGCGCAGAGCCCCGCCTCCGCCGCGGCCCGCCAGAGCCCCTCGACGACCGGGTGGTGCATCGTCCCCGCGGCGAGCGGGTGGGGGTGGCTCACGACGCAGGCCCTCCCTCCCCCCGCGCCCCCCTCCTTCTCCAGCAATTCGCCCTCGAGGCGGATCCCCGGCATGTGCCGCGGCGGGAAGAAAACGCGCGAGGTCTTCACTCGGGCTTCACCCGGACTTCGAGCGCATCCGGCCCGAGCCCACCCCGGTCAGCTCGACGGCGGCTCGACGCGCGCGAGGATGTCATCGACCCGGATCTCCGGCTCGAGCGGCGCGATGATCCGGTGGGGCACGTCCATCACGTCCACCTCCTGCGCGAGCGCCGCGTAGTCCTCGGCCCCCGCCGACCCCGGCGCGTACGCGAAGATCGACTGGCCGTGGCTCGGCGCCTCGGCGAGCTTCACGTTGCTCCGGATCTTCGTCTTGAAGACCTTCGAGCCGAAGTGGCGGGCGATCTCCTCCTGCACCTCGCGGGCGAGGAGCGTGCCCGTGCGCGCGAGCGTCGGGAGGATGCCCGAGATGTGGACGCCCGGGTTGAGCCGGCGGCGCACCAGCGTGACCACGTCCACGAGCTTGCCGACGCCGCGGAGCGCGAGGAACTCGGTCTGGAGCGGCACGAAGACCTCGTCGGCCGCCGCGAGCGCGTTGACCGTGAGGATGCCGAGCGAGGGGGGGCAGTCGAAGAGGACGTAGTCGATCCCCTTCGCCTCCTGCAGGTAGCGCTCGATCGCGTCGCGGAGGAGGCGCTCGCGGCCCATCGTGGTCGCCAGCTCGAGCTCGGCGCCCGCGAGGTCGAGATGGCTCGGCACGCCGAGCAGCTTCTGGCCCTCCAGCTCGCGGACCGCCTCCCGGAACGGCAGGTCGCGGCAGAGGACGTCGTAGATCGTCTTCTCCGCGCGCTCGGGGTCGAGGCCGAAGTGGACGGTGAGGCAGGCCTGCGGGTCCACGTCGACGAGGAGGACCCCATGTCCGCGCCGCGCAAGCCCCGCGCCGAGGTTCGCGACGGTGGTCGTCTTCCCGACGCCGCCCTTGTGGTTGAAGACCGCGATCACGCGCACGGTCGCGCCTCCTGGAAGGGCTCGGTTTCGAAGAGCGGGATCACCCCGAACCAATCTACGGCAAGGGGGCGACTTCTGCAGCCGCCGCTAGCGCTGGAGCGCCGCCTTGAGCTCCTCGGGGCTCAGGACGTGGACCGCGCCGTCGCTCATTCCCACTAGTTGCTCGCCGTCAGCGCCCGGCTCCTTCTCCCAGAGCAGGGGGATCCCGGCCGCGCCACGGGTGTCCGAGCCGTCGCCGCGGTACCGCTCCCACGGGAAGTTCGTGTAGTCGCCGCGCTCGATCTCCTCGTCGGTCGGGCCCTGCCCCAAGCGCGCGCTGCGGAAGATGTCGTAGTGCGTGCGATCGATGTCGCCCGCGCGTACCAAGGCGTAGGGGTCGAGTGCCCCATCCTTCACCGCGGGCTTGTCGGCCACGATGAGGAGGCCCATGATCTGCCGCAGCCTGTTCACGTCTTCCATCGTGGCCGCCCGATCGCCGCGTCGCACGGGCTTGGCCGCGCGCGCCCCCTCGAGCTTGTCGAGCCGCGCCTTGAGCGCCGCGACCTCCTTCTCGAGCGTCGCGACGCGGGCGTCGAGAGCGGGCTCGTCGGCGCGCAGTTGGGACAAAAGGCCCAGCGAGATGAGCGCGCAGCAGGCCATGATGACGAGGAGAAGCCGCATGGTTCCTTCCTTTCAGCCGGAGATCGGGGGGGCTTCGGGGGCCTCGGCGTCCACCGGGGCCTTCACGATCTCCCGGAGCACGGCGGTCGCGAAGGAACCCGAGGGGAGCACGAAATCGACCCGGAAGGCGTGCCGGTCGAGGGGGGTCAGCACGGCCTCCCGGATCGCGATCCGCAGGGAGCGGCGCGAGCCGTCGAAGCGCAGCCCGCCGTGCGGCTCGAAGTGGGAGAGGTCGAGGTCCGAGTCCGCGAGGATCGCGGCCTCCATGGCCCCCGGAGCCCCCCCTGGCAACGGCGTCCGGCTGCCGAAGATCGGCCCGGACGGCGAGATCTCGAAGGCCGTGCAGCGCGGCTGCTCGCTGGCCGCCTCCGCCACCGGAAAGAACCGGTAGCTCCGGTGGACGAACGCGAGATCCCCGTCCTCGAGGCGGTCGATCGCGAGGACGCGACGCTCGAGGGCCCGGTTGAAGAGCGCGGACTGGAAGGAGGAGACGTACATCTGCCGCATGCGTTTCGGGATCGCCATGCACGCGCGTTCGGCGTCGCGGAAGCGGAGGAGAGCGTGGAGGCACTTCTTCTCGGCCCGGCGCCTCGTCGGCATCGCCTCGAACGCCTCCTCGAACCGCCCCTCGTCGAACGCGGTGCGCGCGGCGAGGATGCGCGGATCCCGCTCGCCGCCCGCCGGCCCGCCGAGGAACCGCTTCAGGAACGTGTCGTAGTCGCGGCGGAGGATCGACTCGCCGTAGAGGTGTGACGCCCCGCGCGCGCCGAACCGCTGCTCCCCGAAGTAGTTGGGCGCGCCGCGGCGCAGGAGGACGTCGAGGGCGGCCGCCGCTCGCCCGGCCCCGCCCGGCGGCGCGCCGCGGACGACGATCGAGAAGCGGTTGCCGCGCAGGTGGCCGATGCGCAGCTTGTTCCCGTGGCGGCGGGCCTCGAGCACCTGGATCCCCTGCACGTCGAGCGAACGCGCCCTCTCCTCGCACGCCGCGGGCACGCTCAGCCATTGCGTCGTGACCGCGCGGGCGTCCTTGAGCCCCGCGTAGCCGATCTCGCGTTCGGGCACCTTGAGCGCGTTGCCGAGCCGGCGGACGGCCTCGAACGTCCCCATCCCGCGCTTCCGCACGAGCAGGTAGAGGAACTCGCCTTCGCCGGATGCTCCGTAGAGCGGGAGCTCCGTCACCTCGAAGTCCTCGGGCGTCTTGCGGATCGTGCCGCCGCTCCCGGGCAGGTCTGCGGTCAAGTACGCGAGGTCCATCAGGCGACCGAAGTGTACGGCCGGCGCTCCGGTGCGCCACGACTGGCGCACCTCGCCGCGCGTAACCGGTTGTCCTCGATGCGGTTATGCCGCTCGCGGACCCTAACGGTTAACCTCAAATGCGATCGGGGGGGCGGGGCCGGTGGTCCGGGTGCGCAGGCAGAAGATGCGACCGCCCGCGGCCCGGACGAAGAGCACCAGCTCCTCCACCCGATGGCCGTCGCGATCGCCCGTGAACCGCTCGGCGAGCGTTTCCGCGGAGCCCGGGACCGCGGGCGCCTCCGCGGGCGCGCGCTCGGCCTTCCCGACGTGCTCCCCGAAGCCGCCGAAGAAGAGGTCCATCCACGCCTGCGCCGGGATGTCCTCGCGGACGCCATACTCGAAGAGGCGCACGAGCACGCGGGAGGGCTCGAGAGGTCTGGACTCGAACGCGACCCGCAGACCCGGGTCGGCGACGAGGTCGACCTCCTTCCGGACGAACCCCTTCGGCTTCACCAGTCGGAAGCCGAACTCGGCGCTCTCGATGCTCCTCTCCTCGAAGTCGCTGCTCGCGTCGCGCGGGAGCGGCTCGACGAGGAGGCGGAACCCCTTGCGGAAGACGTCGAGCCCCTCGCGGCACGCCGCGATCTCCTCGGTCGTCTCCCCGTAGACGGTCTCGATCCGCTCGTACCAGATGCCCCCCGCCGCCATGGCCTCGACCCGTCGCCGGCAGCGGACGCCGTTGACCGTCGCCTCGTGCTCGAGAAGGACCGCCTCGTGTCCCGCCCAGGACGTCTTGCTCGCCGTTTCCGTCCCGGCCGGCGCCCCGGGGAAGCGGTAGTGCGCGGCGCGCTGCTTCATCTGCGCTTCGGCGTCCACCTCTCCCTCGAGCCGGTCGCGCACGAGGTGGACGTAGGCGTGCGGGATCCCGTCCGCCGAGAAGACGAACGCGAGCGCGTCGTCGCGTCGCTTCCAGCCTCGCGGCAGCTCGCCGACGACGCGGTAGTTGAACGCCTCTTCGCGCAGGAGCTCCGGGCCGGGCGCCGCGCGCGCCGGCGCGACGAGCAGGAGGAGGGAGAGGAGCAGGGGCGACGGGGCCGTCGGCACGGGAGCGGGCGGCAGGAGGGGCATCGGCGCGGCCGCGGCGGCGGGATCAGTCGTCGAGCGGCTTGAAGCTCTTCATGAAGTCGTCGACCTGGTTCTTCCAGGTCTTCTCGCCCTCGGAGCCGGTCATCATGATCTCGATCTGGTACTGGCGGCCGTTCTTGCACTGCGCGATGTACCAGAGCGTCAGCTCGGGCACCGTGCGCCGGCCGATCAGCTTCAGCGTGATTGCGCTCTTGGCGAGCGGGAACTTCTTGTAGTCCTTGTCGATCTCCGGCGGCTTGCGGCTCTTCTCGTTGTACTTCTGGTTGAAGTACTTGACGCAGTTCTCCGCGAGCACCTCGATCGTGTACCTCTGCGCCTTCTCGAGCTGCGCGTAGACGCGGATCATGAGGTACGTCTGTTCGCCCATCCGCGTGAACTTCGCGATCACGTGGTTCGCGACCTCCGACTCGTCGAACTTGTCGGGCGGCGTCTCGACGAGCCCCTCGGGCTTCACGAACTTGACCTTCCAGTGGTCGAACTTCTTTTCCGTGCGAACGAGCAGCGTGGGGTCGGGTCCCTTCGGCTCGCCTCCCGAGCCCGCGCCCGCGGGGCCGGCCGGCGTCGCGTCCCCCTTGGCCTTCGGGTCGGCGGCCACCTGCTCGATCCTCAGGAACTTGAACGAGTCCCGGATCCTTCCGATCTCCTCCTCGAGGCCCTCGTCGCCCACGGCCTTGTAGGTGCGGACCACGTGGAAGACGTAGAGGAACTTGCCCATCCGCGCGAGGTGCCACGTCACGTGTCCTGCGCCGAGGTCGGTCATGAGGTCGCCCTTGACGTCCCGGAAGTAGGCCTCCTGGGCGCCGAGCGTCGTCTTCCCCTCCTTGAGGTCGCGCGGGTTCGTGAGCGACCCTTCCATGAGCGAGGACCACTGCGCGGCGATCGCTTCGAGCGCCCGCCCCGCGAGGTCCTTCCGGAGCGGGAAGAGGATCACCTGAACCTCGGCCGCCGCGAGGGGCTCGGTGTCGGTGAACTCGGTCCTGAAGTGCGCCTTGACGTCCTTCCGCTTGTCGTCCGGCGGCACCCGGTCCCAGTCGGTGGCCTTCTCGGGCGGGATCGCCATCTCGAAATTGGAGGCCTCGTCGCGCACGGACTTGTCGTCCGCGGCGGCGGCGGCGCCCCCGAGGAGCGCGGGGACGAGGGCGAGGCGGAGAAACCTGCGCATCGTCACTTCTTCGTGGCCTTGAACTTTTTCATGAACGTCTCGATCTGCTTCGCGAAGGTCTTCGCGCCTGTGCCGCGGGTCTTCATCTGAAACTCGATGCGCCAGCCGCCCTCGTCCGTGACCATGTCGACCTCGGTCGCCGTGAACCCGTTGATCTTCCCCCCGAGCTCGCAACCGTCGCCCTCGAGCGTGCCGATCCGGATCTTCGCCGGCTTCTTCGGCATCTTGCCCGCTCCGCGCGCCAGCGACTCGAAGTTGCTGACCCAGCCCTCGAACACCTGCTTCTTCTCCATGAACTTCTCGTTGGAGCCGAGCGACTTCGAGCTGACGGCCAGCACCTTGATCCAGACCCAGCCGTTGTTCGCGTCCTGCGCGACGACCTGCACCGCCCACTGCGACCCGATCGCGGAGATCCCTGCTCCCGCGGGATCCTTGACGTGCTCCGCGATCTGGAAACCGGGAGGCAGGACGTAGTCGAACTTCATCGCGGCGGCGACCTTCGCGCCCTTCTTGTACTCGTGGAGCTTGGTTTCCTTCCGCTCGGCCGCGTTCTTGGGGTCCGCGAGCGTGTTGCCGAAGGGGCCTTCGCCGCTCTCGAGCGCGGGCGGCATCCCCTCGGTCGACTCGAACTCGAAGGAGTCGTGGATCTGGTTGAGCGCGGCGACGATCTGCTCGTTGTCCTCGAGGCCCCGACGGGTATAGGTCACGGTAAAGTAGAGGCACGGCGACAGCATCGCGAGGCGGCCGCGCACGACCAGCTGCTTGAACTCCGGCACCGTGACCGACGTGTCGCCGCGCTGGATGAGCTTCTTCGCCTCGTCGATCTTCGCGTCCTCCGAAAGGGGAAGGCCGCGCAGCTCGTAGCCGCACATCTTGTCCGCGGCGCCCAGTTTGGCGCGCGCGTCGATCGTGGGGCGGATCCGCTTCGCCGATTCCGGCTCGTAGAACTGCTCGAAGAACTTCTCTTCCTCGTTGAGGAACGTCTCGACAACATCGCCGGCCTCGTTCTGTTCGAAGAAACCCGGCCGCGCAATGCTGACGCGAAACACCTGGATCCATGCCACGTCCTGGCCGTCCACGCTGCAGGTTGCCGACACGCGGAGCTGCGCGGTGTCATCCTCCTGCGGCGCGCGGTCGAGCGACCAGCCCGGCGGAAGGCTGACCTTGAAATTGCCGGCCTTGTCCTCGATGACCAGCGGCTCGCCCTGGGGCGCGGAAGCCTCGGCCTCGCCGCCGCCCGCGGCGTCCCCGCCGTTCGAGCCCCCTGCCTCCTCCCCGCACCCCTCCTCCTTCTCATCCTCCGCGAACGGGTTCGCCTCCTCGAACGTCACCGCCTCCCAGATGCTCTTGAGCGCGTCGGCCGCCTCTTCGTGGGCCCGGCTGTACGAGTACTCGGCGACGCGGAAGAGGGTGTCGTTCCGGACGATCCCGCAGGCGCGGATGCGCAGATCGAACTCCTTCTCGGCGTTCGCCTTGCCGCCGACCGTATAGCGCACCGCGCGCGCGCCGCCGATCATGATCGGCTCGGTCGTCCACGGCGTGTCCGTCGTCTTCAGGTACTTCGTCGCCGACGCCTTCTCGTTCGCGAGCCACACCGCCTCGTCGAATCCGCCCCCGGGGCCGGTCTCGACCGTGAAGAGGACGTACCTCGACGGGGTGAGATCGTAGAGCCCGGCGAACTTCACCGCGCCCTTCTCGCGCGACGACTCGCGGCTCCACCCGTCCGGCATCTGGACGACGAGGCCGCTCTTCTTGTCCTCGATCCTCTCGCCCCCCTCGTCCGCCCCGAGGGGCACCGCGATGAAGGTCAGGAGAAGAAACGGCAGTCTGCGCATGATCTCTCCTTCGGCCGGTCGAAGACCCCGGCCTTCCAGCCGAACGGGGCCATTGTACCGTTGATGTGGGGGGGTGCGGGGGCCTAGGCGGGCGGCCCGGACGGGGGCGTGCCGTCGGCCCCAGGCACGGCTTCCTGGGGCGGAACGACCGCGCACGCGAGGAGGCGGTCCCCGGGCTTCGGGTTCATGACCTTGACGCCCTGGGTGTTCCGCCCGATCAGCGAGATCTCCGCCACGCGCGTCCGGACGATCATGCCCTTCGCGCTGATGAGGACGATCTCGTCCCCCTCGTCCACGACGCAGGTAGCCACGACGTTGCCGTTGCGCTCGCTCGTCTGGATGTCCTTCAGGCCGAGCCCGCCGCGCGTCTGCGGCCGGTACTCCGAGACCAGCGTGCGCTTCCCGTAGCCGTTCTCGCAGAGCGTGAGGAGTGCGGCGCCGTCGCGGGCGATGGCGAGACCCACGACCTCGTCCCCCTCGCGCAGCTTGATGCCGCGCACGCCGCGCGCGGTGCGGCCCATGCGCCGCACGTCGCCCTCCGGGAAGCGGATCGCCATGCCGTGGGCCGTCGCGAGGATGACCCCCTCGTCGCCCTTCAGGAGCGCGGCGCCGAGGAGCGCGTCGCCCTCGTCCAGCTCGCACGCGATGATGCCCGTCTGCCGGGCCGCGTTGCGGAGCAGCGACAGCGTCACCTTCTTCACCACGCCCTGCCGCGTCGCGAAGAGGATGTCCCGGTCGTCGAAGTCCTTGATGGCGAAGGCGGAGCTGACCCCCTCGCCCTCGCGCAGCTCGACGAAGTTCCGGATGGCGCGCCCCGCGCTCTCGCGGGAGAGCTCCGGCACCTCGAAGACCCGCTTCGCGAAGGCGCGGCCCTGCGTCGTGAGGAAGAGCAGCGTGTCGTGCGTGTGCGCCGACCAGAGCTGCGTGATGAAGTCCTCCTCCTTGGTCGCCGCGCCGATGATCCCGCGCCCGCCCCGCCCCTGCGCGCGGTAGGTGTCGAGTTTCACGCGCTTCAGGTACCCGCCGCGGCTCAGGGTCACGACGACGTCCTCGGGGGTCACGAGGTCGTCGCGCGCGAACTCGACCGCCTCCCCGGTGATCTCGGTCGCGCGCGGGCGCCCGTGCCGGCTCTTGATCTCCTGGAGCTCCCCGACGATCACGTCGAGCACCTTGCGTTCGGAGGCGAGGATCGCCTTGTACTCCGCGATCTTCCTCCGCAGCTCGTCGAGCTCGTCCACGAGCTTCTTCCGCTCGAGGCCGGTGAGCCGCGCGAGCGTCATCCGGAGGATCGCCTCCGACTGCTTCTCGGTGAACTGGAACCGGTCCATGAGGCGCGCCTGCGCCATCTCCGGGCTCTCGCTCTTCCGGATCGTGTCGATCACCTGGTCGATGATGTCGAGCGCCTTCAGGAGCCCCTCGACGATGTGCGCGCGCGCCTCGGCCTTGGCGAGCAGGAAGCGAGTGCGCCGGCGGACGACGTCGATCCGGTAGTCGCGGTAGTTCCGGAGCAGCTCCTTCAAGCCGAGCGTCTCGGGCCGCCCGTCCACGAGCGCGATCGCGTTGACGCCGAACGTCTCTTGGAGCGGCGTGTGCTGGTAGAGGAGGTTCTCCGTGACCTGAGGGTCCTCGCCCTTCTTGAGCTGGATGTGGATCCGGTAGGGGTTCGTGCGGTCCGCGAAGTCGTCGATGCGCGAGATGCCCTCGAGCACCCCCTCCTTCACCAGCTCCGCGATGCGCTCGATGATCAGGTCGCGCCGCGGAGGGTAGGGGATCTCCTCGATGATCAGGGACCAGCGTCCCTCCTTCTCCTCCTCGGCCCGGATCCGCCCGCGAACGATCAAACGGCCGCGCCCCGTCGCGTAGGCGTCGAGGATCCCCTGCCGGCCGCAGATCACGCCCCCGGTCGGGAAGTCGGGGCCGGGCATCACCTCCATCAGCTCCGGCAGATCGCACTCCGGGTTGTTGATGTACCGGATGAGCGCGTCGCACACCTCGCCCGGGTTGTGCGGCGGGATGTTGCTCGCCATGCCGACCGCGATGCCGATCGAACCGTTGACGAGCAGGTTCGGGAACTTCCCCGGGAGCACCGTCGGCTCCGTCCGCGACTCGTCGTAGTTCGCGATGTAGTCGACCGTCTCCAGCTCCAGGTCGGCGAGGAGGTCCACGGCCGCGCTCGTGAGCCGCGCCTCCGTGTACCGCATCGCCGCCGGCGGGTCGCCATCGACCGAGCCGAAGTTCCCCTGCCCGTCCACGAGCGGGACCCGCATGTTGAACGACTGCGCGAGCCGCACGAGCGTGGGGTAGATCACCGCCTCGCCGTGCGGGTGGTAGTTGCCCGACGTGTCGCCCGCGATCTTCGCGCACTTCCGGTACTTGGCGCCCGGCGTGAGGTTCAGGTCGTGCATCGCGACGAGGATGCGCCGCTGGGAGGGCTTCAGTCCGTCGCGCGCGTCGGGGAGCGCCCGCGCCACGATGACGCTCATCGCGTAGCGCAGGTAGCTCGTCTTCATCTCCTCCTCGATCAGGAGGTCCCGGATCTTGTCCGGGGGGTCCCGTCCGAAGGAGGCGGCGCCGCTCGGCGTCTCAGGCGTGTCGCTGGGCTCCATGGTCTAGAGAAACCCCGTACGCTAACATGCGCCCGCGGGACCGTCAAGGTGGGCATTCGACGTAACCTATTGTCAAAAAAAGACTTACATGCACCGTTGGCTTGCGGTCGCGGTTGTCTTGCTCGCGCTTCTCGCGACGGGCTATTGGGCCTCGCGCGGGGGGGCCGGGGGGGCCGAGGCGCCCTTCTGCCGCCTCGAAGAGCACGGCGGGATCACCGTGGTCTTTGTCTCCGGAACTCCGCGCGGGAAGGGGCGCGCAATCGGGGCGGCCTTGAAGGCCCGCATCCGGACGGAGCTCGACCGCGCGCTGCCCGAGGACCCGGGCCTCCGGGACTTCGTCGTGCGCACGGCGGGCGAGAGGCTCGGCAGGTTCGTGCCCCCGAGGTGCCGCGAGGAGATCGAGGGCATCGCGGAGGGAGCGGGCATCCTGTTCGGCGAAGCGCTCTTCCTCGACACGCGGTACGAGCTCGCCGCCCATCGGCTCGCGAGGGAGGAGGGGGATCTCGCGGGGGAGGCGGCCGTCGGGCCCGGGCCCGAGGCCGGGCGTCTCTTCCCCGACGGCGTGGAAGAGGACCTCGTGGTGGTCGTCCATGAGGACACGGAACCGCCGCTCGCTCTCCTCGCACGGCCCGGGATGGCGGGCGGCTTCCTCGGCGTCAAGGGCAACATCGCTGCCGCGGCGCGCCCGATGCCGTCCGAGACCCCGCCCGACCTCGGCGGGCTCGTGTGGACGCTCCTCCTCCGGCGGCTGCTCGAGGCCCAGGCCCTCGAAGACCCCCCCGACGTGACCGGCCCTCTTTCCGTCGCCATGGCGCTCCCCGACGGGTCGGCGGTCACGCTGGCCCTCGCCGTGTCGGGCACCACGCGGTACGCGGCGGGCGGCGGACATTCGATCACGGAGGATGCGCCGCCGTCCGCCGGAGCGACGGCGGCCGGCCGCGACCCCGCCGAGCGGGCCAGCCTCGCCGGCAGGGCGGCGCGGCTCCTCGCCGATCCGCCGCCGCCCGGCCGGACGCTCGTGGGCCTTCGGGCAGGCCATGGGCTCTGGCTCGTGGTCGTGGGGCCGGGGGGACGCCGCGAGTCGAGACTTCTCGGCGAGTAGCGGCCCCCGAAGCCCCCCCGAAACCCCGCCCCGTAGCGGCCTCGCGGGCGTGGTGCTAAGTTCTAGCCGATGTACCGCTGCGCCGTCGCCCTCGGCCTGATCCTCGCCCTCGCGGCCGTCGCGCGGACCCAGGAGCCGGCCAAACCCACGCCGGCCCCGGCCGCGGACCCGAAGCCCGCGGCGGGGGCGTCCGCCTCGACCGCGTACGAGAACGCGGAGCTGGGGCTCGCCTTCACGGGCGTCTACGGCTGGCCGAGCCAGGTCGCGTCCGGGTCCGGCGCATGGACCGAGCTCGCGCGCTACGACAGCGACGCGCAGAACGACTCGTACGTGTCGCTGCTCGTCCGCGACAACCCCTACGCGGGGCTCTCGGAGCTGCGCACGGCGCTCGGCCAGGAGTTCAAGGAGGCGGCGGAACCTTCCCCCGGAAAGCCCGCGTTCAAGGAGATCGCCTTCAAGGACGTCGAGATGAAGCGGGGGATCAACCTCCCCGGCGTCGAGGTCGAGTGCGTGGCGGTCGAGCTGACCGAGGACGCGAAGAAGCGCGAGCGGTCGCTCCTCGTCCGCACCTACTACGGCCAGAACCGGCTCTTCCGCGTCTATTGCTCCGCGCGCCGGGCCCGCGTCAAGAAGGTGCGCGACCTCTTCGAGCGGGCGGTCAACGGGCTCACGATCAACGCGGTCGAGGAGAAGACCGTGCGGGGCGTCGCGTTCCGCAGCGTGCAGGGCGCCTACGCGTGCACCGTGCCCGACGGCTTCGGGATCGTCCGGCCGCCGGACGCCTCGCTCGCGGACGCCCGGTTCGAGAGCCGGCAGGGCATCGTGATCAGCGTGATCAGCTCGCCGTACGACGGCGAGCTCGCCGAGCAGATCCAGGAGATGAACGACTACTACCGGGACGCGATCAAGATCGAGGAGGGGCAGGTCCTCGGGGGCGAAGGGTTCACAGGGACGGTCACGAAGCCCGACTCCGTGACGCTCATCGCGGGGACGGTGCGCGACCGGCGCGTCTACCGGATCCACACCGCGTCGCCGCCGAAGGCCGCCGAGGAGGCGAAGCGCGTCCACGACCAGTTCCTGAAGGGCTTCCGCTCCGGCCGCCAGTCATGAAGCTTGCGGTCGCGTTCGTGTTCGGTCTTGCGGGGGGCGTCGCCGGCGTGCTGATCCTCCGCGCGGTGGAGCCCGCCCCGACGCCGGTGCGCGTCTCCGGGCCCGAGCGGGCGGCCGCGCCCGCGCCCGCGCTCGACGAGGCCGGGCTCCAGCGGTTGGTCGCGGCGGAGGTGCAGCGCCAGCTCGCGACCTCGGCGCCCGCGTCCTCGGCGACCTCGCCCGAGCGCGCCGGGGCGCCTGCGCGGCCGCAAGGGGAGGGGTCCGGGGAGGGGGAGGCGGGGGCCGCCGCCGGGCAGGCCGTCGAGGAGGTGATCCGCGGGCTCAAGGGCAAGAAGCTCGTCCCGGCGGACACGGACAACCTCTTCGAGTGGCTCACGAACCACACGGACCGCATCTCCGACGTGATCGCGGCGATCGAGAAGGAGATCGCCGGCGACCCGACGAACCCGGAGCTCCAGGTCGCGCTCGCGACCGCCTACATCGCCGAGCTCTGGAACAACACGCCCCAGGGTCCGCAGCAGGGCATCGTCTGGATGAAGGCAGCGGCCGCGTACGACGCCGCGATCAAGCTCGACCCCGAGCACTGGACGGCGCGCTACGGAAAGGCCTTCGGCGAGAGCATGGCGCCGGAGTTCCTGGGGATGAGGCCGGGGGCGATCCGGCAGTTCGAGGAGCTGCTCGCGATCCAGAAGCGGAAGGCGCCCGAGCCGCACTACGCGAGCACCTACTTCCGGCTCGGCACGCTCTACAAGGACGCCGGCAACGTCGAGAAGGCGCGCGAGCTCTGGACGGAGGGGCTGAGGCTCTTCCCGGACAACGAGGAACTGAAGGGGACCATCGAGGCGAGCACCAAGCGATGAAGAGCAGGGAAGAAGTCGCCGCGGCCGTGAAGGAGATCTTCCACAAGACGCTCAAGGTCGAGCCCCAGCGCCTCGACTTCGGCGTCAACTTGAAGGACGACCTGAAGCTCGACTCCCTCGACATGATCGAGGTGGTCTACGAGGTCGAGGAGCAGTTCGACGTCCAGATCCCCGAGGAGCGCCTGAAGGAGATCACGACCTTCGGCCAGATCGTCGACGGCCTCCACGCCGCCCTCCAGTCGAAGGGGGCATGAGGGCTCCGAGCTTGTGAGATCCCTGCTGCCCGACGCCGGGATTTCTCTCACCCCGCCCGGGACAGGACCAGCACGGCGTTCTGGCCGCCGAAGCCGAAGCTGTTCGTGAGCGCGTGGCGCATGGCGTGCGCGCGTGCCGCCGGGACATAGTCGAGGTCGCACCGCGGATCGCCGGGCACCACGAAGAGCGTCGGCGGCACGCGCTGCCGCGCGAGCGCGAGCGCCGTGACCGCGATCTCGATCGCGCCCGCGGCGCCCATCGTGTGGCCGAGATGCCCCTTGACGCTCGACACGGGGATCTCGCGGGCCCGCGCGCCCAGCGTCTGCTTGAGCACGGTCGTCTCGTTGGCGTCGTTCGCGTCGGTCGCGGTCCCGTGGGCGTTCACGTAGTCGATGTCCTTCGGCGAGAGGCCCGCGTCCTCGATCGCCGCGCGCACGGCCGCGGCCTCGCCCTCCACGTCGGGCCCGACGATGTTGGTCGCGTCGTTGGTGAGCCCGATCCCGGTCACCTCCGCGTGCACCCTCGCCCCGCGGCGGAGCGCCGCCTCGCGCTCCTCGAGGAGGAGGATCGCGCACCCCTCGCCGAGGACGAGGCCGTCGCGGTCGGCGCTGAACGGCCGGCTCGCGTCGGCCCCGCTGCGCCTCGCGAGCACACGGAGCGCGTTCCACACCGCGGCCGTGGACGCGTTGACCACGTAGTCCGCGCCGCCGGTGAAGCAGGCGTCGATCGCGCCGGCCCGGATCTGCTGCACCGCGAGCGCGGCCGCGATCGCTCCGGACGAGCACGCGGTCGAGACGGTGAAGTTGATCCCGCGCGCGCCGAACTGGATCGCGAGGTGGCTCGCGGGCGCGTTCGGCATGAGCCGGGGCACGCTGATGGGTTTCAGCCGCTTCCACCCCTTCTCCAGCCAGGTCTTGAATTGCTCCTCGAACTCGTACGTGCACCCGTAGCCGGTGCCGAGGATGACGCCGGTCCGCTCGCCCTGGATGCTCTCGCCGCGGGCGTCGTCACGGGCGAGGATTCCGCCCGTGACCGCGAGCTTCGAGAGGCGGCTCCAGAGCGCCGACCGCTGCGGATCGACGTACCGGTCGTAGTCGACCGCCGGGAGCTGCGCGTAGTGGGTGGCCGGCATGTCCGCGTTGTCGAATCCGTCGGCCGGCCGCACCGCCGAGCGGCCCTCCATCAGCGCGTTCCAGAGCGGATCGACGCCGACGCCGAAGGGCGTGACGAGGCCGAGCCCGGTGAGGACCACGCGACGCCGCTCCACACGGGCATTGGACCAAGAGCGCCCCCGGTTCGCAAAGCGTTCGCAAAGGCGCCGCCCGGAAGCCGGCTTCTTTGATAGCTTCTCCCGCCCATGCGGGTCCTCATCGTGGACGGCGGCGACAAGACCCCGTACCTCTCCCGCCTCGTCGCGCGGCTCGCCCGCACCGGCGCCGAGATGCACTACGCCGCGGACCCGCGCTGGAAGGACTTCGACGGGCTCGCGCGCGACGGGGTCTCGTGCCACCCGATCGAGATCCGGAGCAAGCTCGACTTCAAGGCCCGCTTCCGCATCCGCCGGCTGCTCCGCGATCACAAGATCGAGGTCCTCCACACGATGACGAGCCGCGACGCCTACGTCGGCATGCGCGCCCGCGGCCTCTTCCGCCGCGGCGTGAAGCTCCTCATCCGGCGCGGCGCCTACCCGCGCCTCTCGCGGTTCGACCCCGTGGACCGCTGGCTCTACGGACGCCTAGGCGCGGACCGGATCATCACGGTCTGCGAGGACCTCCGGCGCTACATGATCTCGAAGCGCGTGCCCGAGGAGCGCGTGACGACCGTCTACACGGGCATCTGGAGCGAGGAGCTGGTCGCGCAGAAGCGCGACCTGCGCAAGGAGCACGGCGTGAAGGCCGGGGCGCTGATGCTCGGCCTCGCGGGCAACCTCCGGTGGGTGAAGGGGTTCGACTACCTCGTCGCGGCGCTCAGGATCCTGAAGGAGCGCGGCGTTCCCTTCCACCTGCTCGTCGCGGGCGAGGGGTATGAGGGGGCCGCGGGGGCCGTCGAGGGGCTCGACGTGACGTTCCTCGGTCTCCTCCCCGACGTGCTCGCCTTCACGCCCAACCTCGACTGCCTCGTCGTCCCGTCGCGGCTCGACGCGCTCCCGCGGGTCGCGATCGAGGCGACGGTCCTCGGCACCCCGGTCATCGCGACGCGCGTCGGCGGCATCCCCGAGATCCTCGACGACGGCCGCGCGGGCGTGCTCGTGGACCCCGAGGACCCGAAGGACCTCGCCCGCGCGCTCGAGCGCGCCGCCCGGGAGCCGGCCGCGATGCGCGCCCTTGCCGCCGCGGCTCTCCCTCGGAACCGCGAGCTCTTCAGCCTCGACCGGTGCGTCGCCCGCCACGTGGAGCTCTATGGGGCGTAGGGCTCTCGTGGCCCTTGCGCTGGTCGCGTGCGTCGCGCTGGTCTTCCTCGTCAAGCGATCGACCTCCCCCCCGCGCGCACCCCCCCTTCGCGGCCTTCTCGAGGGCGAGACCCTTCGGGACGCGACGGCTGAGGGCTTGGCTGAGGACCTGCCCGACCGCGAGCCGACGGTCCTTGTGGGCCACGTCTACGGCCCCGACGGAAGGCCCGTCGAGAAGGCGGAGGTCAGGGTCGTCTACCCGAAGACCTACACGCTCGTGCGAACCGCCGAGGACGGCGCGTACGGGCTGCCGTTCGAGAAGAGCGGGCGCTTCCTGATCGAGGCGGCGCTGACGATCGAGTTCGCGCCCGAGCGCGCGTGGGCGGAGGTGCCCGAGCAGGGGGACCCGGCGCCGCTCGACTTCCGGCTGAAGCCCGCGGGCGCGA
>Ga0187894_10002965_pt1 | contig 19542 bp, 10 predicted proteins | sample GBC1701081metaG_FD_136650 | JGI IMG/M metagenome (GOLD analysis project Ga0187894, IMG submission 136650) | White microbial mat communities from a lava cave in the Kipuka Kanohina Cave System on the Island of Hawaii, USA - GBC170108-1 metaG ...
GAGTTAGCGCAGCGCATCCAGGAGCACACCGCTGAACTCGAACGACGGGAACAGGAACGAGCGGCTGAACTCGAGCAGCTGCGGGCAGCCCTACAAGCGGAGCTGGAGGAACGCCAACAGGCGGAAGAAGTCTTGCGACAGACGTATGCTGAACTTGAACAGCATGTACACGAGCGCACTGCCGAACTCGCACAAGTTAATCGTTCTCTGCAGGATGAGATTGCTGAACGAAGGCAAGCTGAGGAAGCACTTGCTCGGGCACTAAAAGAGCAAGAAAGTCTTATGACCGCGATCCCCGATATTGTTTTTGTCCTCGACATAGATGGAAACTTGCGGAAGTGGAACAAAGAGTTAGAAATCGCTTCAGGGCTCACTCCTGAACACTTGCTTGACCATTCTGCGATCGAATTCTTTCCCGAGGAGGAACATGCAAAAATTGCGCAGTCCATTAAAGAAGGCTTTGAAAAGGGCGAGGCTGCGGTCGAAGGTCATCTCCTTAGAAAAGACGGGACTGCCGTTCTTTATCACTGGAAGAGTGCCACGCTCAAAGATGAGGCTGGACATGTTATTGGCTTGACCGGTACTGGTCGGGACATCGCTGACCGTAAGAAGGTTGAAGCTACCCTGCAACAAGCCAAAGAAGTGGCCGAGCATTCGAATCGAGCAAAATCAGAATTCCTCGCCAACATGAGCCATGAGATTCGCACACCGATGAATGGCATCATTGGTATGAACGAACTCTTGCTCGATACTCAGCTAACGTCAGAGCAAAGAGAGTATGCAGAAACGGTCAAGAGTTCAGCTGAAGCGCTGCTTTCTCTACTCAATGACATTCTTGATTTTTCTAAGATCGAAGCACGAAAGCTTGATCTCGACAAAGTAGATTTTTCTTTGCGAGAAGACCTAGTTGACGCGATGAAAGCCCTTGCTTTCCGGGCGCATCAAAAGGGATTGGAACTCCTCTATGAAGTAGCTCCTGACGTGCCAGATACTGTGGTAGGAGATCCAGGGCGGCTACGACAAGTTCTTATTAATCTTGTCGGCAATGCCCTCAAGTTTACAGAACGGGGAGAAGTCGCAGTACGAGTTGAAAAAGAAGAGGATAGCGAAGATGAAGTCACGCTTCGTTTCGCTGTTCGAGACACAGGCATTGGCATTCCTAAGGAAAAACAACAACTTGTTTTTGAAGCCTTTTCTCAAGCCGATGCTTCTATCCCTCGCAGATATGGAGGCACGGGCCTTGGTCTTGCCATTTCCGCGCAGCTGGCACGGCTAATGAACGGGCACTTATGGCTCGAAAGCGAAGAGGGGAAAGGATCGACTTTCTTCTTCACTGCATGCTTTGGTAAAGGAATACACAAAGATGAAACCGTAGCCGCAGCGGTCGAGGAGTTGCGAGGGATGCGCGTGCTGGTCGTCGATGATAACTCGACGAATCGGCGAATTCTCAATGATATGCTGGCTCTTTGGCAAATGGAGCCTTCTCTTGCCGAGAACGCACTAAGTGCCTTAGCCATCATGCAAAAAGAAAAAGCACAGGGCCGGCCTTTTGACTTCGTACTCATTGATGGCCACATGCCGAATGTGGATGGCTTCTCGCTTGCTCGTAAGATCAAAGAAGATTCCTCTCTCGCCAGCGCTATTCTCATGATGTTGACTTCTTCCGATCACAAAGAAGATCGTGAACTGTGTCAACAGCTCGGAATGGCCGGCTTTATGATCAAGCCCATTCGTCCTTCCGAGCTGCTAGAAACTCTCCTGAGAGCGCTCGGGAAGACAACGAACGAGGCAAGGAAAACGAAAAAACCATTTACGCAAAAGGGCCCTAAGTCGCTTCGTCTTCTCGTTGCTGAAGATAATACCGTTAATCAAAAACTCGCAGTTCGCTTCCTGGAGAAATGGGGTCATGAAGCAGTGGTCACCGGAAATGGCAAAGAGGCCTATGACCTCCTACTCCACGGCAGTCCTTTCGATGCTGTGTTGATGGATGTAGAAATGCCCGTCATGAATGGCTTTGAAGCAACTGCTGCCATTCGCCGGCATGAACAAACCACCAGCCTCCATATTCCCATTATTGCTATGACCGCACACGCTATGGTTGGCGACAGAGAACGCTGCTTCGAAGCGGGTATGGATGGGTACGTGACGAAACCACTCAGGGGTGAGGAGCTGTTTGAAGCGCTCGACCAAGTGACCAGTCAAGCTCGCCCATCAACAACAGACCTTCCCAGTGAAGAGATTATTGCTGAAGAAGAGATATTCGATCGGACGGAACTCCTCGCCCTACTGGATGGCGATGTCATGCTGCTCTCAGAACTCTCAGACCTTTTTTGGGAGAATTGTCCTAATCTTGTTTCTCAGATACGAGCGGCTATCGCCGACAAAGATCCCCATTCTCTGACCTATGCTACCCACGCGCTCAAGGGATCTGTAGGGAACTTCGCCGCCAAACGAACGCTCGCTACGATTGCTAGCTTAGAAAAAATCGGAACAAAGGGTGACTTCGCTGAGGCTCCAACGGCTCTAGACGCGCTAGAAATAGAGCTTTCTCGCTTAAAAATTGCCCTTTCCTCTCTCAGAGACGATCTTGCTGCTTAATGGCTCTGAGAAAAGTATGGACACTGCCGGGAGGGGACCAGTGGATAGACAAGGGCCGACGAGCAGAATCTTGATAATCCCCAATTTGCACCTCAACGAGCGGATGTAAAAATGCAAAAGTCATCTATAGCTCAGAGAAGACAGCCCCCCACCGTAAATAGACCAAATTCACGAGGTACGACCGAAAGCCGCACTCTCTTAAAGATCGGACTTGCTACATTACTGGCTATGACAGGAAGCGAGATTGTGAAGGGATACCTTCATCTGACAACTCTCTGGATGTCGCAAGCTTTTACTGTTTTTGTTGGAACTCTAGTTGCAATCGCGGGTGTCTTTTTCATCCTGCGAAGACAGAAACCCCTATGTCAGCAAATTACCGAAATGACTGTTGCTCGGCAGCGACTTGAACAGGCTCAGCAAGGGCTTATCGAGCGGACGAAACACCTTGAGCAGACGAACCGGGGATTGGTAAAACAGACAGCTTCTCACCAGCAAGCTGAAGAAGCGCTGCGCAAAGATTACACTGCACTTGTGGTACGTACTCAGGAATCGGCAGCAGAGCTGACTCGCGCAAATAATGCGCTACAGGATGAAATTACTGAACGAGTACAACTAGAAAAAGAATTGCAGCGCGCTAGCAAAGACGTTAACGAAGCGAACCGGACGAAGTCTGAGTTCTTGGCCAACATGAGCCATGAAATCCGCACCCCGATGAACGGGGTGATTGGAATGACGAAGCTATTGTTGGAAACTAATCTAACTTCCGAGCAACGAGACTATGCAGAAACCGTACGCGGAAGCGCAGATATTTTGCTCACCATCATTAATGGATTACTGGATTTTTCTGAACTTGAGGCTGGAAAGATTGAACTTGAAGTTCAGGATTTAGATTTACATCACACTGTTGCAGAAGTAACTGATCTTTTTGCTGAAATAGCATCCAATAAACAGTTGGAATTCGTCTCATTTATTCATCCGGATATTCCTCCCGCGCTTTGTGGTGATCTTATACGACTCCGCCAGATTCTGATGAACTTGCTCGGGAACGCCTTTAAGTTTACAGAAACAGGAAAAATCTCTCTTCAGACCCACCTCGTTGACCAAACCCTGACTCAAGCGACTCTCCGTTTCATAATTGCTGATACCGGCATCGGCATCCCCACCGACCGGTTACCTTGCCTCTTTCAGGCCTTCTCCCAGGTTGATACCTCTCCCACTCGTAAGTACGGAGGGACGGGACTTGGGCTGGCCATTAGCAAAAAAATCGTTGAGCTTATGGATGGAGAGATCGGCGCGGAGAGCATCCTCGGAGAAGGAAGTACTTTTTGGTTCACAGTACGGCTTGGCAAACAGACTCCGCGAATAGAGACTGTTTCCTCTTTTCCACCAAACTCACAGACTCAACCAGTTCAATGTCTACAGCTTCCCTCTCCTCTTCCAACGCCAGGTCAAGATAAGCCCTGCATCCTTGTTGCTGAAGATAACTTGGTCAATCAGAAGCTGATTAAACGACTTCTTGAAAAACTTGGGTATCATACCCATGTCGTACTTAATGGTCGAGAAGCGGTATACGAACTGGCATGCAACACCTATGCAGCAGTACTAATGGATTGTCAGATGCCAGAAATGGATGGATTAGCCGCCACTAAAGAAATTCGGGAGAGAGAAATCAACTTGAGTCTCCACCGTATTCCCATTATCGCTCTTACTGCGCATGTCATGCCAGGTGATAGGGAACGATGTCTCGCCGTGGGCATGGACGATTACCTCTCCAAACCTCTCAACCCAGATAAACTTAAACTCGTTTTGGATAATTGGCTTCACGAATCTAGTATTTTTGACGAAACCCAATCAAATTCTCAAACAGTTGCCTTTGTTACTGCTAATCAAGAACAAGGTCCGGAAAATGGAGAAAGGATTTCTTCGGATTCTAGGTCTGATATTGAATCGACACTCCCAACCTTTGTTGGTAACGACTCTAAAGTTCCTCGTGGGAACGGAGAAACCCTTAGTAATACTACCTCCCGTTTTCAGCCGTCAGATATAAAAGCTACTCAAAGTGAACATTTATCTCAAAACGATCAAGAGAAACCCTCGTACAGTCTTCTTCCTAACTCGCAATCACTTACTCCAGTCTTTGATATTAATGAAGTGCTCGCACGTGTTGATGGAGATAAGGAGCTCCTTAGTGAGATGGCCGAGCTTTTTCGCGAATCGTATCCAGATTATCTCTCTAGCATTAAAGAGGCACTAACATGTGCGGATCTCCAGGCTCTCACACAAGCTGCCCATGCACTGAAGGGGTCGGTTGGGAACTTCACACTGGGAGAACCCTTTGAAACCGCTCGAATACTTGAACAGCTGGGTCGCCAGGGCGATCTCCAACGTGCCTCTGAAGTTCTGGAGAAACTTGAGGAAGAACTTACACGTCTAATGTCTGCCTTGGAGAGTGTCAAGCTCGAGGTGGCAGCCTAGTCTGGTATTCTCTACACTGGAGACGGTTCATGGAGCCTCACATAAAGCCGAGAATTCTCTGTGTTGATGACGATAAGGTCACGCTGCGGGCCATAGAACGCTCGCTGATTACGAATGGATATTCCGTACTCACCGCAGAAAATGGTACTCGTGCCCTTCAGACACTACAAAGTGCAAGACCGGACCTCATCTTGCTAGATGCGATGATGCCAGGGATGGATGGTTATGAAGTGTGTTCCCGCCTACGACAAAACAAAGAGCTGAACAGTATTCCGGTTATATTCGTCACGTCTCTCGAACAGAAAGAAGACAAAGCAAAAGCTTTCGCTCTAGGTGCTGCCGACTATCTAACAAAACCGATTCAAAAAGATACCCTTCTAGGGAAAGTCGCTTCACATTTAGAGACCCATGCACGATGGCAAGAATTGGATCAAGAGTCAGTTCCGAAGAGCGCCGAGGGCACTCCTCTAGAACAAAATACGGAGTCGCCATCAAGAAGTGCTGGTCTTCTTCGCTCTGACTTTCCACAATTCAAGGTGTTTTTGACTAAACAGCCTTCGATTGCTTCTGGGAAACGGGACCGGCTTCTCTCACTGAACCCACGAGAACTTTATTCGTTATCCTCTGATCTAGGAGTGAGTGAAGATCAAATTGCTAAATGGGTGGCTGAGTTTTTGCAGCTGCCTTATCTCTCTCAGATTGGTCCCGAAAAGGTTGCACTTGGAGTTTTACCTCCGCCTTTCTGTAAAACGAATCTAGTCATTCCATTGACGGAAAATACTAAACGCGTCTTTGCTCTTAGTAATCCGTTTAACTGGGAGCTATTGCGGCTCCTCAAAAAATACGAAGAGCCAACGCAACCACTAAAATTGCTTGTCACTGAGCCTAAGAATATTCTTGCCCTCTTCAAGGGAGGTGGGACCACCAATCGAGAAATGCCTACCGCACAGGTAGCTATTTCCGACATCGAAAAGAAGCTTCGCGAACGCTACCAACCGGCGGAAGATACGAGTAATACTATTCTTGACGGTTCGACTGAAGAATCAGAGCCCCTTATCGTACTCGTCAATCAGCTCATCGAGAATGCTTACATCCAAGGTGCTTCGGATGTCCATATTGAGCCGTGGGAAAATGAAATCCTGGTTCGCTATCGGATTGACGGTGTACTCCGGATCGTCAACCGGTTTACGCCGCGTACGCTGATTCGCCCTCTGGTCGCACGTCTAAAAATCATGAGCGATCTTGATATCTCTGAGCGTCGCCTTCCTCAGGATGGCCGCATTATCTTCAAAAGGTACACAAGCAGGGGATTCGACTTTGATCTTCGTGTTGCAACCGCGCCGATGAATCACGGCGAAAAGGTAGTGATGCGTATTCTTGATAAACAAAAGGCAATCTTGCCACTGACTAGCTTGGGATTCTCTTCTCGCCATTTGGCCATTTATCGTGACAAAATTACCACTCCATATGGAATGATTTTACATGTCGGCCCCACGGGTTCTGGCAAGTCTATGACCCTCTATGCGGCCCTGAATGAGGTCCAAACTCCAGAAGTCAATATCCAGACGGTTGAGGATCCAATTGAGTACACGCTTCCGGGTATCAATCAAATGCAGATTCATCGTGAGATTGGCCTCACTTTCCAGCGCGCTCTTCGCAGTTATTTGCGCCAGGATCCTGATGTTATCCTCGTCGGTGAAGTTCGTGATAGAGAAACAGCGGAAATCGCTATCGAAGCGGCTTTGACTGGGCATTTACTTCTCTCGACCCTCCACACCAATGATGCTTCTTCTACTATCACCCGCTTTCTCGAAATGGGGATCGAGCCGTTCATGGTGAGCTCGTCTCTTGTTCTTGTCTGTGCGCAGCGTCTGCTACGGCGGCTTTGTAAGGAGTGTAAAGAGATCTATCAGCCGAACGATGACGAGAAACATTTGGTAGGTATTAGTTTGGACAGCGACATAACCTTATACCGAGCGAAAGGATGCGATGTTTGTAATGGCTCAGGATACAAAGGACGAATTGGTATTCATGAGATACTTATCCCAGATGACGCCATGCGGAAGGCAATTAATCAACCCGGCATTACCTCAGAGGCACTGAAGCGCATGGCAGTTGAGTACGGTGATATGACCACCCTCTATTGGGATGCCATGGAGAAAGTTCGTAACGGAATCTCCTCTATTGATGAAGCACTCGCTAATGTCAGGAGAGATGAGTTTGATGCTCGCCCGAGGTGGATGTTTGAAGAGCTTGGACTGGAACGACCAAAAAATGCCGAGAGGTCAGCAGCATAAATACTACATTTCCTTCTCAAAATGTCACTAAATCTTCAGGAACTGAATACGCAAGAAAGGAGGTCTTTTATGACTTCCTTAGAGCAATATTTGATTTTCACACTCGAAGGACATCATTACACTCTGCCGTTGTCTAGCATCGATAGAATTGTACCTGCGGTGTACGTCACACCCTTACCAAAAGCGCCAGAAGTTATTCTTGGCATAATCAATATACAAGGGCGAATCATCCCGGTCATCAATCTTCGCAAACGGTTTCGTTTCCCTGAGCATGAAATCGAACCAAGCGATCAGTTTATCGTTGCACATACGGCGCGTCGGATGGTCGCGCTTAGTGTCGATTCAGTCCTGGGAGTCTCGAATCTGCCAGGACAAATAGTGACACTGGGGAAAGACATTGCATCCAGCATAGAGTACATCGCTGGTATCGCTAAACAAGAAGATGGGGTGCTTCTTATCCATGACCTCGATACTTGCCTTTCCCTTGATGAGGAAAAAACGTTAGATTCTGCGCTCCCAAATGTCGAAGGGTAAGATGGAATCGCCTTGACCATCCCAGCGTCATTGCTAACTCAGCTCAGCAACTTTATTGCAACTCGCATGGGCTGGTATTTTCCACCAGAACGCTGGCATGACCTGGAACGGGGCATTGGTGCCGTTGCGCGGGAGCTTGGGGTTTCGGATGTCATCGCATATATCCAGTATCTGATTTCCTCCTCATTAACCCAGCACCAAATCGATGTACTTGCAGATCATTTTACTATCGGAGAAACATATTTTTTTCGTGAGAATCAGTCTCTAGAAGTCCTGGCTAACCATATCCTCCCTCCTCTTATCCGCTCCCGCCAAAACGTCGGTCGTCACCTACGAATCTGGAGTGCAGCCTGCTGTACGGGTGAAGAGCCGTATTCTATGGCGATCCTGCTCGATACTTTAATTCCTAAAATTCAGGATTGGCAAATCACGATCATTGGTACAGATATTAATCCTCGTTTTCTGCGGAAGGCTAAAGAGGGAATCTATAGTGAGTGGTCGTTTCGCACCACTCCCCAATCGATTAAGGAGCGTTACTTCCAGAAGACCACCGATGGTCGGTTTGTACTATGCCCTAGTATTCGTCAGATGGTCCGCTTTCATCCGCTCAATTTAGCGGATGAGGCTCATTTTTGTTCTCTTGATGACACCAACACGATGGATATTATATTATGCCGCAATGTTCTTATCTATTTCTCGCCGGAACGCGCACGGATTGTTATAGAGAATTTTTCTCAGGTGTTGAGAGATAATGGTTGGCTGATTGTCAGCCCCAGTGAGACCTCTTATCTCACGCGTTCATCCTTTGAGGCAGTCTCTTTCCTCGGCGCCATTGTCCACAAGAAAAGATCCTCCACCACGATCTTGCCAGAAATCGGACATGGATATTCTTTTCCCTCTTTGCCATACTCATCAACCCCTATTCTCTCTCCACCAGTCGCAACTCTCTCTCCTATAGAAGTCAGTGTTCGGCTGTCATCGCCGCCAACCACCGAGGGATTCGGAATAGAATCCTCTATCGCTTCCCAATCCTGCCAGACAGATTCAATCGTACCTCAGTCTCAACATGATCTTCAGGCAACTCTCTATGATGAGGCGATCCTCTTGTATGAGCAAGGACGATATGCGGAGGTGGGAGAAAAACTCGTTGGCCCTTTAAAACAAGAAGAGCAACAGGCCGTCCCTAGCACCCCTGCTATGATTCTTCTCATCCACTCTTATGCAAACCAAGGATCTCTCAACCAAGCAGTAGAATGGTGTCGTAGGGCGATTGAAGCGGATCAGCTAAATCCTCGCTTCTACTATCTTCTCGCGACATTACTCTTGGAGCAAGGGCAAGAGAATGAGGCAGTTCTCGCACTAAAGCGTACATTATTTCTCGATGCGGGATTCATATTAGCACATTTCGCTCTGGGTAATATCGCCCGACGACAGAAGAGAGTTAGAGTTTCTCGCAAACACTTTCAGAATGCGTTGAGGCTGCTTCATCAGTATCCTCATGAGGAGATTATCCCAGAATCGGAAGGGCTTACTGCCGGTAGACTTTCGGAGCTCATCTCGACAATGCTCTCACTTGAAGTCTAAACAGAGGGTGAAGAATGAACACAAGCGTACTGAGTAACATAGAGCAGCGAGCAACGACTGATTGGAAGGCCGTACATGATAAAATGGCAGGCATTCAAGCTGCAGCAGTCCAGGAAGCGACGCTCACCGCACAGGAAAAGCAGGCACTGTTGAAAACTAGAGCACAGGCGCTGGCGCGAATGACAGATCAGACAGAGTCAACCGGGGATCAGATTGCGCTAACCGAGTTTCTTCTAGCTAGCGAAACCTATGCATTTGAATCAGCCTCAGTCCACGAAGTGTACCCTTTGAAGGAACTCACTCCGCTCCCTTGCACCCCCTCATTTGTTTTAGGTGTTATGAGCGTTCGTAGCCGCATTTTTCCTGTTATCGATATCAAGCTATTGCTTGACCTTCCAAAGAAACAAACAGATACGCTAAGTAAAATCATCATCCTTCAAACTGGAAGGATGGAGGTTGGTATCCTTGCGGATATCATCCTTGGTGTCCATACCATCCTCACCAATACACTTTATCCTCCACCCCTTACGCTCAGAGAACCGTATGCTCAGTATTTGAAAGGGGTAACCGATGAAGGGGTCGCCGTGCTTGATGGATCTAGGCTTCTGACGAGCACCCGCCTCATTTCACAATAACGGAATAGGACATAGATTTTGAATAAAAGAAAGTTCTAAAAATACCCCAAGTCTGCCTTAATTGAGTCATGCATTTCTGTTGGTTCCTTTCAACCTATTAATCAGTCCTTCTTCAAGAGGGCGCGCAAAGAACAGACAGAAGAAGCATCTTGAAAACTTTACTGAGGTAAAGCCTAATACGGTTTCTTAATGAGCATTATCCATTGGGTGACCCTTCGACTGCGCTGCGCTACCTTTAGGGCGAACGGAACGGCCCCGCTCGTGCGGAGCGTAGCTGCGAGAGCAGCGGAGTCGAAGCATGTGCAAATGGATAGGCATCATGGAGAATCCGTATAAGACATGTAGACTTCGAAATTAGATTCTTTACCTATCCTATCGATTGCTATGCCCATATGCTAAAGAGAAGATACGCTCTCTTACTAGCACCTGTACCCGCCACTAATCGCAGAAGGAAGAGTCGTGCCTTCTCGGTGCTAAAGATTCGCTTTCTCTATTCGATAATAAACTTTGAGATCTCAAGGGGATATCCTGATCTTGATAAGGCCAATTCGCACGCGAGGATACAAGAAGAACTCACTGTCGTAAGGAAATCTACTATTTCTTCACACTAGTAGTGAATCTAACGAAGAAGTCGCAGGATCCCTATTTCTTAGAAGACGGCACGAACAAAAGCTTAAGGATAGACATGAGCAGCACGGTCAGTGATTTCTTAGGAAGACTTATCGAAACATTCCGGCTTGAGGCTGACGAGCACCTCAAATCTATGGTAACCGGACTGCTCACTCTCGAAAAGTCAGCTCTCCCTGACGAACGAGCACCAATTCTCGAAATTATCTTCCGTGAAGCACACAGTCTGAAAGGGGCTGCTCGTGCAGTTAATTTAGACGAGATTGAAGTCGTTTGCCAGTCTCTGGAAGGCGTCTTCGCTTTATTGAAACGAGAAGAAATCCAGCTGTCTTCTCAGGAATTCGATGTTGTTCATCGTGCATTGGACACGGTAGGAGCGTTGTTGAATGCACCTGATGAACACCACGCTACACAAGTCGCAGAGACCATCCAGGAACTAGCCCAGTTAGAGTTCGAAGGCCATCATAGCTCTTCAGAACAAAGACAAGAGACCACTGAAAAACAAACCAACGGAGATCCTCCGCCATCAACTCCACGGGCAGAAGAAGTTGGCTCAGAGACCACGTTGGAATTAGACCTAATGCTCCAACAGGAAGTATGGCAAGAAAAGCCCCAAGTGAAAGACGTGGTAGTTTCCTCCCGACGTGAAGATAGCAATTTTCACTTTGAACAGACCTCCTTCCAAGAGAAATCTGCGGGAGGAGAAACAATTCGTGTTTCCACTGCAAAACTTGATTCGCTGTTTTTACAAGTAGAAGAGCTTTTATCAGTAAAGCTTTCAGTCAACCAACATGCCCTTGACCTGAGAGAAGCAATGGTCCTCTTTGCCGAATGGAGGAAAGAGTGGGCGAAAGTCTTTTCGGAGATTCGTAAAATACAGCGTATCGCCGAAAATAAAAATGAAGCAAGACAGAGGCTTTCCTCTCTTCAGACCGTGCCTACCTTAGTAGAGTTCCTTGACTGGAATGAGCGACAATTCGTTACCCTTGAGAATCGCTTAAAAGGACTTAGTAAAGCCGCAGAACATAACCAACAGACAATTGAAACACTTATAGACAACCTACTCGAAGATACAAAAAGAGTATTAATGTTTCCTTTTTCATCGCTCTTGGAAATCTTTCCGAAGATGGTTCGAGATCTCTCACGAACCCTCGGTAAAGATGCCGAACTGATCATCCGCGGTGACAAAGTAGAAATAGACAAACGAATCCTCGAAGAGTTGAAAATCCCCCTTATTCACTTGCTGCGCAACAGCCTTGATCATGGTATCGAGGCTCCAGAAGTACGCATGTGTTATGAGAAACCTCCTCGTGGGACCATCGTCATCGCAGTCTCACAGGTGAATGGAAGCTCGGTTGAGATCCTTATTTCCGATGATGGAGGAGGAATTGACAGCACAAGAGTCAAGCAATCAGCTGTTAAGCAAGGAATACTATCTCCAGAGATAGCAGAAACGATCGACGAACAAGCTGCGCTCGCACTCATTTTTCAGTCTGAGGTCTCCACAAGCCCGATTGTCACAGATATTTCTGGACGAGGTCTCGGCATGGCTATTGTTCGAGAAAAGATCGAAAAACTCGGCGGCCAAATCTCTGTCGAGACCCATTGTCGTGAAGGCACTTCTTTCCGTATCATTCTACCACTAACTCTAGCAACCTTCCGCGGAGTCTTCGTTCAGGCAGGCGAGTATACTTTTGCTATTCCCACAACGAATGTTGAACGGGTTATTCGTATTAAACGAAACGAGATTAAAACAGTAGAGAACAAAGAGACTATTCTGTTCAAAGGGCGCCCGATTGCCTTGACTCATTTGGATGAGATACTACAGTTTTCCAGGAAAGCCCGTCGAGAAGAGGAAAACCCATTACTTGCCCTAGTGCTAGGTTCAGCAGAAAAGCGGATCGCATGCTGCGTCGATGAAGTGTTACATGAACAGGAAGTTTTATTTAAAAGTCTCGGTGCATACTTGACCCGGGTTCCTAATATTGCTGGGGCTACTATACTCGGATCAGGAAAAGTTGTTCCTATTCTCTACATTCCCGACTTATTGAAATCAGTAGCAGAAGGGACTAGCACTCATACCAACAGGAGTAACGGGGAAAAAGAAACTGAATCCTTCAACAGGTCGATCCTTGTTGCAGAAGACTCTGTCACTTCTCGGATGCTGCTAAAAGGTATTCTTGAGTCGGCTGGATATCAGGTCACCATCGCAGTTGATGGACTAGACGCTCTCAGTCTCCTGCAAAAAACTGAGTTTGATCTTGTTGTGTCAGACGTCGAGATGCCGCGGATGGACGGTTTTGAGTTGACTTCAAGAATTCGTGGCAGCGAACAGTTTGCCCAAGTACCAGTGGTTCTTGTGACAGGGCGTGATTCACGAGATGATCGAGAACGTGGAATCGCTGTGGGCGCAGATGCCTATATCGTCAAGACGCGATTCGACCAAAGCAACTTATTAGATGTCGTGCAAGGGCTCATTTAAAAAAGGAAAGACAATGGTGAAGGTTCTCATTGTTGAAGATTCCCCCGTACAACAAGCACTTCTGGGGCACATCTTAAGCTCAGATCCAAATGTGAACGTGATCGGCACCGCCGGTGACGGGGTAGAAGCGCTGAATTTTCTTGAGCGGCAGAAACCAGATATCGTGACAATGGATCTCAATATGCCGAAGATGAGTGGCCTCGAAGCGACACGCCGGATTATGGAAACGTATCCGGTTCCTATTGTCATCGTAAGTGCGAGTTGGGATCCTCAAGAAGTCGCAACAACTTTCCGCGCAATAGAAGCGGGAGCATTGACTGGTGTAGAGAAACCCCGTGGAATAGGGCATAAGAATTTTGAGACAACAGCCCAGCAATTAATACAGACTGTAAAACTTATGTCAGAAGTAAAAGTCGTACGTCGATGGCCGCATTTTCAAGCGGCGCCGCCCTATCCTCATACTCAGCCCCTAGGGGAGTTCAGACATTGGAATGCCGATATCAGGCTTGTTGTAATTGGCGCTTCGACAGGTGGCCCTCCTGTACTTCAGACAATTCTTTCTCGCCTTCCTAAAGACTTTTCAGTGCCTATCCTCATTGTACAACACATCACAACGGGGTTCCTTTTAGGTCTCACAGAATGGCTAGGTCACGCCTCAGGTTTTCCTGTTTGTGTTCCCGCTCATGGAGACTTCTTACGCTCCGGCCATGTTTATCTCGCCCCAGATGGGTTCCATCTCGGAGTGATGCAGGGCAACCGTGCATTACTCAGCCAGACTCAATTAGAGAACAATCTGCGTCCATCTGTATCATATCTCTTTCGCTCTGTCGCTGATCAGCTGGGTCCGCAAGCGGTTGGGGTTCTGCTCACCGGCATGGGGAGAGATGGGGCGGCAGAATTAAAATTAATGCGTGACAAAGGAGCTTTCACTGTTGCACAGGATAAGGAAAGTTCGGTAGTACATGGCATGCCGGGAGAAGCCATCCAGTTAGATGCAGCAATACAAGTACTACCCCCAGAGAAAATTGCTGAAGTATTGATTAAGCTAGTCCAGCGCGAGTAGTTGTACAGAAAAGGAAGCGCGCGTAGATTGAGGGACGTTCATGAGCAACGAGGTTGAGATTTTAATCGTTGAAGACAGCCCGACGCAGGCTGCACAATTGCGGCATATCCTCGAACAACACGATTACCGCGTATCCTTTGCTCGCAACGGTGCAGAAGCGTTTACTTCGATTCAGGAACATAAGCCGACAATCATTATTAGCGACATCATTATGCCGGAAATGGACGGCTATGAGCTCTGTCGCCGTATTAAAGAAACCTCACAGCTCGCGGACATTCCGATTATTCTTCTGACAACGCTCAACGATTCCAGAGATGTCATCAAGGCATTGGAGAATCGCGCAGACAATTTTATCACCAAGCCATGCAATGAACAGTTTTTGCTCTCGCGTCTTCAATACATCCTCGCGAATCAACAGTTACGAAAAAACCCTCCTACCGATGGTAGTATAGAAATTTTTTTCTCCGGACAGAAATACCGATTCGCTTCAGAACCCGTCCAAATTATCGATTTGCTTTTGTCAACCTTTGATAACGCTATTCAAAAGAATCTTGAGCTTGAGCGCGCGAATCGTGAGCAAGTCAAAATCCAACTGGAGTTAAAGAAGCTCAATGAGCAGCTCGAACAACGAGTCAAGGAGCGAACTCGGAAGCTGGCTATTTCTGAAGCGAATCACCGACGCCTGTTGGAGCGGAACGCTGACGCGATCATCGTTACAGACCAAGATGGTATTGTTCATTTCGTCAATCCCGCGGCGGAAGCTCTTTTGGAACGACCTGCTGAAGCACTGTTGAATACCCCACTCACTTTTCCGGTGACCGTTGGAAAAACTACAGAGGTGATGATCCCTCGAAAGAGTGGAGAGGTCGTTGTTGCGGAAATGCGTGTTGTGGAAACAACCTGGGAAGGAGAGACAACTTTTATCGCCTCACTGCGTGATATCACTGAACGCAAAAAGGCAGAAGAGGTATTACAACGTGCCAAGGAGGCAGCAGAGACGGCGGACCAAGCTAAATCAGACTTCCTCGCTAACATGAGCCATGAGATCCGTACCCCTATGAATGGTATTTTAGGAATGACGGGCTTACTCTTAGACTGCGATTTAACTTCTGAACAACGTGAACATGCGGAAACTGTCAACAACTGCGCCGAGTCCCTTTTGGGAATCATTAATGAGATTCTCGATTTTTCCAAGATTGAGACTGGGAAACTTGACCTGGAGAGCATCGATTTTGATTTGCATCCTGCTATTGAAGAAGTCGTGGAACTCTTCGCGAAGCAGGCTGACGATAAGAGACTTGAGCTTGCATGCCTGATTTATCACGATGTGCCCGCTGCTCTGCGTGGAGATCCGGGTCGTTTGCGTCAGATCCTCAATAACTTTCTGAGCAATGCCATCAAGTTCACTGACCACGGGGAGGTAGTCTTAAGAGTCACTCTTATCAATCAAACTGCCACACATGCGGCTATTCGGTTCGCCATCACTGATACAGGTATTGGCATTCCTCCCGAGCGTATGGATCGTCTTTTCCAGACCTTTTCCCAGGTGGATACCTCTTCTACCCGCAGGTATGGTGGCACTGGTCTCGGATTAGCCATTAGTAAGAGACTCACCGAACTTATGGGTGGAGAGATCGGGGTAGAAAGTACTCCTGGAAAGGGCAGCACTTTTTGGTTCACTGTTCCATTTGAAAAACAGGCACACGATGCGTTGCCTACGACTCCATCGAGAGCCAACCTCAATGGGCTACGCGCTCTTATTGTTGATGACAACCAAACAAATCGGACAATTCTTCGTCATCAACTTACCTCTTGGGGAATGAAACCACATACAGCAAAAGATGCGCACCAAGCGCTTGAGATGCTAGTTACTGCGGCCGAGGAAGAACGTGCCTACGACGTAGCAGTATTGGACTTTCAGATGCCCGAAATAGATGGGCTTGCCTTAGCCAGAACAATTCGTGACAATCCGGTCCTTTCTGGAACGCGATTGGTCCTTCTGACCTCGGTAGGGCGGCGAGGCGATGGCGAACGTGCGCGCGAAGTAGGTGTAGATGCGTATCTGACTAAGCCCGTACGCCAATCCCAGCTCTTTGAATGTCTACGTACTGTACTGGGGCAGTCTGCAAAGATGCAAGAAGCACGTGCCCAACTGATTACTCGACACACGCTAGCAGAAGTCCACCACCAAAGCCGCTCTCGGATTTTGGTAGTAGACGATAATCCGGTCAATCAGAAGCTTATTGCAAGGCTTCTCGAAAGAATGGATTACCGCACAGATGTCGCTGGTAATGGCTTGGAAGCGATCGAGGCCCTTAAACGTCTTCCTTATAGCGCCGTGCTTATGGACTGTCAGATGCCGGAAATGGATGGATTCGAGGCCACGGCCGAAATTCGTAAACGAGATCGCCAGCAAGGTACTTATACCCCTATCATCGCTGTTACAGCGCACGCCCTGAAAGGGGATCGAGAACGTTGTCTAGCTTCAGGTATGGACGACTACATCTCTAAACCTGTTAAATCCGACGATCTAAAAGTTGTACTAAATCGTCTTCTCAAACAAGAAAGAGAATCCTCTTCTTCGAGCGGTACTTTCGATCCCACTTCGCAGCAAGAGTATTTTCTTCAGTCGGAGTTTCAAGTTCCTCTTGAAGCACCAAAAAAAGACTTCACTCCTGAATCTGGGATTCCCAAGATTCCTGTAGATGTTATTACTCTTGCACCGCAAGTTCGCCGAGTTCCTAGGCTTCTTGTTGCCGAGGACAACCCAGTCAATCAAAAACTTATCGTACGCTTGCTTGAAAAATTGGGTCATAAAGCCGACGTCGCCGCTAATGGATTGGAGGCAGTAGAGGCGATATCGCAGCTTCCCTATAGTGCCGTGCTTATGGACTGTCAGATGCCGGAAATGGATGGATTCGAGGCCACGGCCGAAATTCGTAAACGAGATCAACAGGAAGGGACCCATACTCCAGTTATTGCGGTCACTGCGCACGCGATGAAAGGAGATCGAGAGCGCTGCTTAGCCGCAGGTATGGACGACTACGTCTCTAAACCAGTCAAATCTGAAGATCTTAAAGCTGCCTTAGAGCGATGGCTCCAAAAAACTCAAGCGTTCCCAGAAGCGGCGCCTGCTATTAGTACACCCCGACCAAAAGAGACCTTCAACATGCAGGAGGCTTTGGACCGCGTCGATGGGGATAGAGAACTTTTAAGTGAAATGGCCATGCTCTTTCTTGAAGAATATCCTCGCTTTCTTATGCAGATTCATGAGGCGATTATACAGAAAGATATGCCTGCTCTTTCCTACGCCGCTCACACGCTGAAGGGTTCAGTAGGAAATTTCGCTGCCGCCGACACGTTTGAAGCGGCACTTACCCTCGAAAAGATCGGTCGCCAGGGAGACCTCTTGCGTGCTCAGGATGCTCTAGCGCGATTAGAGACGGCTTTAGCTCAGCTCACTCCCGCTCTTTCTAAACTGACAATTACACCGGCAGCTTGAGATAGAAGCAGGATATGCAGCAAGGTCCATTGTAAACTAGGTAGCCTTAAGTCAAAAGAGGATCAACTTTCCGTCTTGTTTCCAGGTTAGGTATCGAGGAAAAGAATCTCCAGTTTCTCTTGAAGCTGCGGATGAGAGCTTGGGGTTTAGCGCTTTTCTGGAAGGACATGTTGTCCATGACCACGACATGAGTGTCATTAAGGAGAGGACAGAGTTCTTTTTCCCGCCACGCATTGAAAAGGGTCGTGTTGCAGGTGCCTGCAAAGAGGAGCGGAGCTGCGAAGGTCTTGCCGGTCTGTGCGGCGATCAACGATGTCCGTGGCTCTCGGTGTCGGGATCTCACAGTCCATACGCCCGCTGCCTTGTGGGCGCACAGGCATACCGTCGCATGGCCGTGGGGTAAAACCACTCTCGTCTATATAGGCAACCTCTTTGCCACGACGGTGATAGCGTTCACGAAGGCGTAAATATGGCTTTCTTTTCCGCGGGTCACGCTCTTGGTCCCCCACCATTTTTTACGGGACACCCTCATCCGCTGCAGCGCCTGCCAGAGACAATAGCGAGACACGCCGAAATGGTGAGCGCGCTCCTTTTGTGTAACCGGTCAAAGGACCTTTCTTTTACCCATATAGCCAAGCCCGGAAATATTGAGACAAGGGAAAGAGCACCTGCTAGAGTGGAGCCATGAGATGCAGCAGAGGTTTGCGCAGACGAGTGATCGAGTTTGTCCGGGGCGGAGGCAGCAAGGGGGACGCGGCGTGGCGGTTTCAGGTTGGCCGTGCCAGTGGGTATCGCTGGCTCATGGCGCCTGACGGGTTAAGCTACCAGCGGCCTGGGCCCCGAGGGTCAAGGCGGCGAGAGGGGGAAGCGCTGCGCAGGGAGGTGGAAAGACATCTGGATCGTACGCAAAAAGAGCGCGCCCGGCAGTTTGGGGTCTCCCGGCATTGTCTCTGGTATGGGCTCCAACGGCTGGGCGTATCGGGTAAAAAAATGTTGAGGGACACGGAGCGCGATCCGCTGAAAAGAAAAGCATATCTCTGCTTGCGGGAACGCTATCGCCGCCGTGGAAAAGCGGCTTTGCCCCATCGGTCACAAGCCGCCATGCCTATGCCCCTAAGGGACAGCACGTCTATGGAGTACGCTCTGGCCACCGAAATCCACGCACCTCTCTGATGGCCGCCCGAATTGGCACCCGCTTCGAAGCCCCTCTCTTGTTTGCAGGCACTTGCAATATGCCCCTCTTCAATCGCTGGCTAGAATCAGAATTCTGTCCGCTCTTGAACGATAATCATGGTGTGGTGATGGGCCATGTCGCCTTCCATAAATCGGAAACACCGCAGAAGCTCATCGCTGCCAAAGGCGCTACGCTTCGATTCCTGCCTCCGTACTCTCCCGACCTGAACCCCATCGAACACGCCTTCGCCACCCGCAAAAAAATCCGTGAATACCACGAACATGACACTCTGGACAACCTTATTAAGGCATATCAGTAATTATGGGCTTGGCTATAGCGGCAGTTTGTTAACTTCGGGTGAGATACAGGTTGAGAGGGTTGCCTTCTGCCAGCCAGTCTACCCTGGCTGGCAGTTCCGGTGGTGCGGGGCCGTGTGCCCCTGCTCGCCGGTTATGTCCTAGAATTCCTGTAACTGGAGGGGTGTAGACGGGAGGCACTTCTGGAGTAGGTAATCAGGTTGTGACGATGATTAACCACGAACCAGAAGGAGGGCTCCCGATGGAGAAGAGGA
>Ga0187894_10002966_pt1 | contig 19539 bp, 24 predicted proteins | sample GBC1701081metaG_FD_136650 | JGI IMG/M metagenome (GOLD analysis project Ga0187894, IMG submission 136650) | White microbial mat communities from a lava cave in the Kipuka Kanohina Cave System on the Island of Hawaii, USA - GBC170108-1 metaG ...
TAATTGAGGCACATGCCGATCTTGAAAAAATGGTTCTCACAAAGCATGAACTCAAGTTCAAATCGATGGTAGATGCCGAGTGGACTTGGTTAGTGTATTCTGGACTATGGCAAGACCCGTTAAAGTCAGATTTAGATATGTTTATCAATGCCACTCAGATGAGAGTTAGCGGAACTGTAAAGCTGAAGATGTTCAAAGGAAGTTTACGTGTTGTTGGAAGGAAATCAGATTACTCGTTGTACAGCCACGATCTGGCAACATACGGATCTGGTTCAATCTTTGACCAAACTCTTGCAAAAGGGTTTGTTGAGCTGTGGGGAATGCAGTCCACAGAAGCTAATAAATTACTAAAAAAGAGGTGAAAAAGTAAATAATGAATTGTCCAGAATGTGATGCAAAATTAAATATTCCAGATGACGCTTCGGTGGGAGAAATAATTTCATGTCCGGATTGCGGGTCAGACTTTGAGATTGCATCAAAAAATGGTTCTACGTGCCAGCTAAAACAAGCTGAGAAAGTCGGCGAAGATTGGGGAGAGTAAATGTCAAAGCTTCGCATATTGTTTGATAGAGTGAGGTCAGAGGAGAAAATGCTCGAGGAAAAAGCAATCGAGCTTGGTCATAATACCAAGATGGTTGATGCAAAGATAACGCAAGTTAACACTGAAAGCAAAAAAAGTGATTTTGATTTTGGTGATGTAGTATTGGAAAGGTGTGTGAGCTATTTTCGTGGCTTGCACTTTACCGCATGTTTAGAATTTCTTGGTGTGCCTGTCATAAACAGTTTTGAAGTTGCAAATAATTGTGGAAACAAGATGATAACATCGCTTTTGCTAAAAAAACACAATGTCCCAACTCCAAAAACATACTTTACATTCTCGTCTGAGGCAGCACTTGAGAATCTTGAGAAGACTGGATATCCAATGGTTATCAAACCAGTAGTTGGAAGCTGGGGCAGAGGAGTCATGCCACTTAAGGATAGGGACACAGCAGATGCAATAATCGAAGTTAGAGAGCTAAGTGATGGTCCTCTAGATAGGATCTATTATTTACAGGAGATGGTAAACAGACCTCCTCGCGATATACGTGTCATAGTTGTTGGAGACCAGGTGGTAGCTGCTATGTATCGAACTTCATCTGGTAGCTTTAAGACAAACATTGCATTAGGAGCCGAACCAGTTGTTTGTGAGATAACAAAAGAACTTGAAGATGTGTGTATGAAAGCAGCAAAGGCAGTAGGTGGAGGAATACTTGGTGTTGACGTAATGGAAGATAAAAAACGAGGACTGGTTGTGCATGAAGTGAATAACACGGTAGAGTTCAAGGGACTGGCAAAGGTAGCAAAAAAGGACATTCCAAAAGAAATGATAGACTTTGCCATCAAATCTGCTATAAAATAAATTATACCACGTTATGCTAGAGGGATATCAATGAAAGTAGGAGTCATAGGTGCATCTGGTTATGTCGGTGGAGAGATGCTAAGGTTACTTGTAAGTCATCCAAAAGTTGAGATTGCAATGGTTACATCAAGGCAATACGTAGGAGAATATGTTTCAAGAATTCAGCCTAGTTTAAAGGGATTTATTGATTCAACATTTTCCGAGCTTGATTATGATAAATTATCAGACAAGTGTGATATTGTCTTTACAGCTGTACCACATGGAACCGCTACTGAAATAGTCAAAGCATTATACGATCGCGGGATGAAAGTAATTGATCTAAGTGCAGACTATCGTCTTCACAATCCTTCTGACTATGACAAGTGGTACGGCTGGCAGCACCCGCATCCAGAGTTACTATTGAAGTCAGTCTTTGGAGTACCTGAAATTCACAGAGAAGAGATCAAAAAAGCACAGTTGGTATCATGTCCGGGATGCATGGCAGTAACATCACTTCTTGCGCTGTATCCATTGGTAAAAAAAGACATAATCGATACAGAGCATATCATAGTTGATTCTAAAATCGGTTCATCTGGTGCGGGAGCCGGATCAGTTGCTGGTACACACCATGCTATGAGATCTGGAGTAATCAGGCCATACAAGCCTGCAAAGCACAGACATACTGGAGAGATAGAGCAAGAGCTGAGCGAAGTCGCTGGTAAAAAGATCAGAGTGTCCATGAGTCCCCATGCAGTAGACATAGTTAGGGGAATCTTATGCACAAATCACACATTCCTTACAAAACAAGTAAGTGAGATAGATATCTGGAAAATATACCGAGAACAGTATCAGACTGAAAAATTCATCAGGCTGATTCGTGATAAAAAAGGATTCTACAAGTTTCCTGATCCCAAGTTTGTTGTAGGATCCAATTTCTGCGATGTGGGATTTGACATGGATGAAGACAACAATAGATTAGTAGTACTGTCAGCGTCAGATAATCTCATGAAAGGAGCTGCAGGCTCTGCCATACAAAACATGAATATCATGGCAGGTTTTGATGAGATGGAAGGACTTGCCTACTCACCGCTAACACCTGTGTAAAAAAATGATCACAATCAAGATAGGAGGAAGTGTTGTGGATGAGCTTCATTCATCAACTATTTCTGATCTTAAAAAAGTATCACAAAAAGAAAAAATAATCCTAGTACATGGTGGTGGAAAAGAAGTAACAAGAATTTCAGAAGCACTTGGTAAAGAACAAAAGTTCATTGTGTCACCAGGTGGAATAAAAAGTAGATATACAGACAAAGAAACTGTAGAAATTTTCACCATGGTAATGTCAGGTAAGATAAACAAAATGATAGTAGGCATGCTACAAAAAAATGGAATCAACGCAGTAGGACTTTCTGGTATAGATGGTCAGATCATCCAAGCAGAGCGTAAAAAGAAATTAGTTGTGATAAACGAAAAGGGTCGCAAGATGGTAATAGACGGCGGTTACACTGGAAAGATTAAGGATGTAAATTCAGATCTAGTAAAGTCAATTCTGGATCAAGGATATCTTCCTGTCATATCTCCTATTGCTATAAGTGAAGAGTTTGACTTTCTTAATGTGGACGGTGATAGAGCTGCGGCGTATGTTGCAGGAAAGATGCATTCTGACAAGATTCTCTTTTTGACAAATGTTGATGGATTATTGATGAACGACAAACTTGTTAAGAGTCTATCTTTAGCAGAAGCAAAGGAAATACTTCCAAAGATAGGTTTTGGCATGGAAAAAAAGATTCTTGCAGCAACTGAGGCCTTAGAAATGGGCGTAAAGCAAGCTCTAATTGCAAACGGTCAAAAAGAAAATCCAATATCAGCAGCCATTGCAAACGAGAACTGCACGGTGATTACAAAGTGACTGAAGACAACTTTATGGGAAACATCTACCAGCGGTTTGCCATCACCGTAGAACGTGGCCTTGGAAGCCATGTGTGGGACATAAATGGAAAAGAGTATATCGACTGCATGGGTGGCTATGGTGTTGCGCTTGTTGGACACTGCAATCCTCGTGTTGTTAAAGCCCTCAAAGATCAGCTTGAAAAGATAATCACTGTACACAGCTCACTTTACAACAAGACACGCGAAGAGTTTCTTGAGAATCTGATTAAGATTGCACCAAAAGGGCTAACCCAAGTTCACCTAAACAACAGTGGAACGGAGGCAGTAGAAGCTGCAATAAAATTTGCAAGAAAATTCACAGGCAAAAGCAATATGGTAGCTATGAATGGATCATACCATGGCAAATCATTTGGTTCTTTGTCATTGACCTTTAATCCAAAATATCGCAAGCCATTTGAACCTCTTGTAGAAAAAGTTTCTTTTTGCCCGTTTGGAGATATCGAAGCGTTAAGATCTACTGTAAACTCTGACACAGCATTTGTAATAATAGAACCTATCCAAGGAGAAAGTGGAATTCATGTTGCGCCTGATGGATTTCTCCAAGATGTTAGAAAGTTGTGTAATGAAAAAGGAATACTTTTGATCTTTGATGAAATCCAATCTGGACTTGGTAGAACTGGTAAGATGTGGGCAGGACAGCATTGGGACACTGCTCCTGACATCATGTGTCTTGCAAAAGGTATAGCCGGTGGCGTGCCTATGGGTGCTACACTTGTGCGTCCAGACATACTTGCAAGTATAAGTAAAGGAGAACATTCGTCCACCTTTGGTGGAAATCCTCTTTCATGTGCCGCAGGAATTGCTACAATACAAGCTCTCACCCAAGATGGCTTGGTAGAAAATGCAGTAAAAATGGGAAAGAAGTTTCGAGGTGGCTTAGAAGATTTAAAGAAAAAACATAAGATAATCAGAGAAATTCGTGGCAAAGGATTGATGGTTGGAGTAGAGTTGAAGTTCGAGGTAAAAGATATTTTGCTTGATGGAATAGCTAATGGCCTGTTGCTTTTGTATTCAGGAAGAAACATACTCAGGTTACTACCTCCACTTGTTATTTCAGAGTCAGACATAACCAAAGCTTTAGAAATACTTGATGTCTTATTAGAAAAAGAGGAAAAACGTAGAAATGTCTAGTGATAAAACGGATGAAGCAATAATTGAAATGTTAAAGAAAGATTCACGAGAATCCTTTGTAGAAATAGGACAAAAGCTTGGCCTTTCCGAATCTGCAGTGCGAAGAAGAGTAAAAAATCTTTTTGATGGTGGAATTATTAAAAAATTTACAATAGAAACTGGTGATGCGAATGCTACTAGTGCAATCATTTTGATTTCTGTTGATTCTGCAACGGATACTGCAAAAGTTTCGGCAAAGTTAACGAAGCTTAAAGGAGTCAATACTGTTTATGAAATAACGGGTCAATATGATATAGCAGTGGTAATACGAGCCCCGACAATTACTGACATTAATGTGTGTATTGATTCTCTGCGCAAAGTGCCAGGAGTATTCGATACTAACACTGTCATCATACTGCGCACTGTGACATAAAAAACGAAGCTCGGATCGTTTTAACAAACTATGACGTAAATCGTTACAAATATTTCAGAATTAGCCGATTTTAGTACGAATATGTTTATATTCGCCAATTTTTTGTACTAAATCAGCAATGAGTGATCCGAATTACTATGCATACCAGTATAACGCTATGGGAAATAAGCCAAAGAAGATTCATGTTTTAGACAGTACTCTAAGAGAGGGCGAACAGCATCCTGGTGTATCATTTTCAAACAAACAGCGAATCCAGATTGCATGGATGCTTGACTATTTTGGAGTTGATCAGATAGAAATTTCTCCCGTAGTATCTAGTGACCACAAAGAAGCTACGAGGACTATAATTAAACAGGGATTAAGAGCTGACATAGTAGCACATGTGCGGGCATTGAAAGAGGATGTAGATGTTGCACTTGACTGCGATGCAAAATGGATGGCAACATACCTTGGAATATCTGATATTCATCTAAAAGATAAACTTAGGATAACACACGAGGAAGCTTTACGACGCGCTGTTGAAACTGTAGAGCATGCAAAAGCACATGGTCTCAAGATGCGCTTTACTATGGAAGATGCAAGTAGAGCAGAGCCAGCATTTCTAATCAAGATGTGCAAAGCAATAGAAGAAGCAGGGGTTGACAGAATAAGCATCCCGGATACAGTAGGAATAATGCGACCAATAGGCATGTATAATCTTGTAAAAACAGTGCGAGACCAAATAAAAACTCCGCTTGATGTGCACTGTCACAATGATATTGGTTTTGCATTAGCGAATGCATTTGCAGGATGTGATGCTGGTGCAGATCAGATTCACACCACAATAGATGGAGTTGGTGAAAGAACTGGAATTCCGGCACTCGCAGAAACAGCAGTTGCACTTACTTATCTATACAAATCTCCAAATAATTTCAGACTAGACATGCTCATGGACCTTTCCAGATTGATAGAACAGTATACTAACATCGAGCCTTATGATTCCAAGCCTATAGTAGGCGCTACCGCCTACAAACATAAGGCAGGAACCCATCTTGCGGCAATTCTGAGGAATCCTGCTGCATACGAACCAATTGAACCAAAAGTAGTAGGCAACAGACGAAGAATTGTGTTCGGGGAACTGGCGGGCAAAAATGGTGCAGCATATCTCATGTCACTTTTAGGTCTTGACCAAAATGATGAACATGCAAAAGCTGTGGCGGCAGGCCTCAAGAACTTACGTATGGGCGATTTGCTTGAAATTCCACTTGATGAAAGACTTGAAAGAAAGATAATTAATGACACCCAATCTAAGGTAAAATCAGGTAAGTAAAATGATAAAGTGTCTAGAATGTGATGCGAATATCTCAACTCCAAAGGATGCGATGGAAGGGGAGATAATAACCTGTCCTGATTGTGGTGCAAGCTTTGAATTAGTAAAAGGAGCTAAAGACTTTGAGTTAAAACCAGCACAAACTGTTGGTGAGGACTGGGGCCAGTGAGCTCCGGTCTATCGATTCTTTACGACACCATCCGGTGGGAAGAAAAAGCTCTCTTTGACGCCGGCAAAAAAAAGGGAGCTGACATAAAGATGGTGGATTGTAAGAATTTGTTTTTAAATTTGGATCAGACTACAGAAAATTTTGGCACTGTAATCCAGAGGTGTGTTAGTTATTACAGAAGTCTTCACTCTACTGCAGCACTTGAAGGAAAAGGAGTCAATGTGATAAATTGTTTAAACACCAGCATCTTTGCAGGAAACAAGTTATTCACCCATATGCTTTTGCAAAAAAATGGAATTCCTACTCCCTTTAGTACAATAGCATTCTCCGAAGAATCTGCCCTTGCGGCTCTGGAAAGTCAAGGTTATCCTATGGTACTCAAACCAACCGTTGGTAGTTGGGGAAGATTGATCGCGCTACTAAAGGATCGTGATTCTGCAGAAGGAATAATGGAAAGCAGGGAAAGGATGTATCCAATTTACCAAGTATACTATCTTGAAGAATTTGTTCAGAGGCCTCCGCGGGATATCAGGGCAATAATGATAGGTGACAAGGTAGTTGCTGCGATCTACAGATATTCTGGAGACAGTCAATGGAAGACAAATATGGCACTTGGCGGAAGGGCAGAAGAATGCAAGGTGACAAAAGAGCTTGAAGACATTTGCGCGAGGGCAAAAAATGCAGTTCAAGGACAGATAGTCGGGGTAGATCTCATGGAAAGTAAGGAAAAAGGTCTACTTGTACATGAAGTAAACAACACAACAGAATACAAAAATACTGTCAGAGTTACTGGTGTAGATATTCCAGCTTTGATGATAGACTACGCCCTACAATCGAGAAAGTAAGAATTGGACTCTTCAATTACAGTAACACCAAGGTTCTCAGTAAAGATGCTTGAGAAGGTACTTAGGTTTTATACTCCGTCACTTTCTGAAAAACCGCTTGCAGAATTTTTGGCTGATAAGTGTGATGATCTAGGATTTGAAAATATCCACATAGATGAAGTAGGAAACTTACTTGCTACAAAAGGAGCAGGCTCACCTAAGATACTTTTGTGTGGTCACATGGATACAGTTCCTGGAAAAATAAAAGTTAAAACTGATAATGGTTATCTTTACGGACGCGGTGCGTCTGATGCAAAAGCACCGCTCATGGCAATGCTTCTTGCAGCAGCTTCGATGCAGAACCATAGTGGAACTGTAGTCTTTGCCGCGGTGGTAGATGAAGAACGAAATGCAACTGGCATTAAGAGTTTAGTAAAACAAAAGCTTGACATCGATTATGCAATTTTTGGTGAGCCTAGTGGAATAAAAAACATCACAATAGCTTACAAAGGAAGAATCGCCATTAACCTTAAAGTAAATGTTGGAAATAGTGCACATGCTAGTGCCCCTTGGCTTGCAAAAAATGCAATAGATGAATCATATGTTTTTATAAGTGAATTAAAAAATGCGCTGGAAGCAAACCAATTAGATAAGCCAAAGGGAATGATACTTACGGCAACTCTAACGGAGATAAAAGGAGGTTCAAGTAAAAAGGTAACAGCATAGAAATGGGATGCTATAATGGACTTAGAATTACAGTTAAACATGAATTGTAAAATGGTTGGTGAAAAGATAGCAACCACAGTGCAAGAAGTCGCAAAAAAGCAAGGAGTCAATGCGTTTTATTCTGTACTAGATGAAACTGAACCCTTTGAGGCTCCTCATAATTCGCCTCTTGTCAGGGCTCTCACGTTAGGAGTACTAGATGTAGAAAAAAAGAGGCCGCAGTTAATTCGAAAAACAGGGACTGGGGACATGAACATAATTGGTAATTCTCTAAACATTCCGGTTGTTACATATGGTCCTGGTGATCCACATGCATCACACACCGTAGATGAGCGAGTTTCAATAGATGAGTATCTCAGAGGCATTGAGGTCTTAAAGCGTATGCTATACCATATAAAGAGATTACATGTAAAATCTAAATAATTTTAAAAAAATTCAATCATACATATCTTCACTTTATCAATTGGTATGTTTAGTAAACATCTAATCGCGCAAGGTCAAAATAACCAAATCCTGAAATCCAATTATGCTATGGTTTGTAGGTCTAGGAATTTCTGGCGTTAATGGAATAGGTTCGGATGCTGTAAAAATTCTGAAGAATGCCGATGTTGTGTTTTTAGAACTGTTTACCAGTCCCATCTCAAAAACAGAGATCACAAAAATTAGAAAACTTGTCAAGGGAGATTTGAAAACGGCGCCAAGGTGGTTTGTCGAAGATGGAAAGACCATACTTAAAGAAGCCAAAAAGAAAAATGTGATACTACTATCGTATGGTGATCCCTACATTGCAACAACCCATATCGAGTTACGAACAAGAGCAATCGTGGAAAAAATTAAAACTAAAACCATTCATGCTTCATCGGCAATTACTTCTCTTATTGGTGAGTGTGGTCTTCACTACTACAAGATTGGCAGATCTATTACCATGATGAAGGATCAGCAATCTGCATCTAGTGTGTATTATACCATTTATGAGAATTTGATAGCTGGCAACCACTCTCTCATAATTTTAGAATATAATAGTGATGCCAAGTTTTTTCTAAATCCAAAGAATGCTTTGTCCAACCTACTTTTGATGGAAGACGAACAAAAAAGAAATGTCATAGATGAATCAAGCTTTGTCATTGTTGCATCAAGAATAGGCACTACAACTCAAAAAATAATCGCTGGAAAAATCTCAAGCCTCAAAAAGATAGATTTTGGTAAACCTCCACATACGGTCATCATACCAGGAGCTCTGCATTTTACTGAATCCGACGCACTAAAAATTTTAGCAAAATGCCTTGATGAGCCCTTTGATAATTCTTCTAGGATTCAGAAAATTTCAGATCAGATGCTCCAAAAATATATCCCAAAAGCTAGAAAAGCCCTCGAAGAGATGACAAATCACTTCAAGAGTGACAAAGGTATTCAATCTGTTTTAGAAAATGCTGAGCTGTATCTTGATGATGCAGAAAAATTTCAAAGTCAAGGAAAATCAGAACTTGCAGTGTTAAGCATAGGATATGCAGAAGGATTGATAGATGCGCTACGCTTTTCTAAGGGAATAGATCCTTGGGCATAGCGTTTATAGATAAATCAAGAACAAGGAATTATGTTTTAGTGATATAGTTGGATGCTCTTGATAAGGAAATAATATCGGCTTTCTATGTATCCTCGCTTTCAAAAGAGGATGCCATTTCTATAATTAGGAGAAAGCTTCCAGTAAACTCTGATCATCTAAAAATAAAGATAGAAGTTTTGGTAAAAAATGGAATTATTGAATCTGATAAAAAAACGTTGACAGAGATAGGCAGATCTTCGTTAAGAGTTGTACTTGCTGGAGGAGTTTTTGATATCATACATCCTGGTCACTTGCATACTCTAAGAGCCGCCAAGTCACTTGGGAATGTGCTTGTAGTTGTAGTAGCAACCGATAAAACTGCACAAAAAATGAAGAGCAGAATACCATTGCATAACATGGAGCTAAGACGGGATCTTGTTAGTTCTCTTTCAATGGTAGACTACGCTATGGTGGGACATGAGGGAGACATTTTTAAAACAGTTGAGGTTGTTAGACCAGATATTATTGCATTAGGATATGATCAGATCCATCAAGAAAAATTCATCACAGATGGATGCAAGAAGATCAATGTCAATGTCAGCATAGCAAGACTTCAGTCCCCTATCCCAGACATTAAGAGTTCAAAAATAGAAAGTGATTACGGAGAATCTATTTACAGACTCTGATTCTATTTCATGCGATTTTTCTCGCTTTCACATATTGGACATTTTAAGCCGTTTGTCTTCAAGCCACATTTTTTGCACCTAATCGATATAAAGTCGCCCTTTTTGGATTTTATAATCTTGTAAATCAGAGCAATTGCAGTTAGAGTTCCTACTCCAATTCCAATCCAAATTAGAACCATTACATATCAATGGTTTAATCGCTAATATTAGTTGACGTATTAAATAATTGAATTATTTCAGGTATTTGGTTATTACATAAAGTGCCTTGTCGTCACCTTCAGGCACAGGGTTAGCACAATGTCCGCACTTGGGTAGTGTAATGACTGCATCGTAATCAACTTCTCCTATAGATTTACCACATTTTGAACAATTAACTGGTTTTGTATCGTATATGTTCATTAGTGTAAATATACGTCACCGTAACATTTACGCCTTGCTTAATTTTGAGGTGATAGGGATTCTAACTGAAATCTGCGACCCTGTTGAAAGCTTGGCTGTTTTTTTGATGTTTGTATATGAGATCAGCTCAATTATCGAGTCATCATAATGTGTTCTTTCCAGAGTTATCAATGCACTATCAATTGAATTATTGATTTTTGCAGGATAGCATTTTACCCATCCATATGTACGCTTCCCGTCAGAAAAACCGTTAATCATTATTCCCTCATATGCATCAAGACTGCGCTTTGCTTCGGTGTATTCTTTGTTTTTTAGCTTGATATTAAGTGTACCAGGAAATGGAATGTATCCGAGCTTTGTCTTGAATTGTTTTGTGTATCCTTTCATAGACATGTAATACGCACCTTCTCCCATTCCAGAAATTATAGTTCCTTTGAATTCTAAATACGATGGGGATGATTCTAAGCTTGATCGTAAAATAGATGATACTCTTGCCATCTCAGCGTGTCCTTTAGTTGTAATTCTGACTGATACACTCTGTCCACTTCTAATTCGTTCTATGTATCCGTCACGCTCTAACTCAAGAAGATGTTTTGATGCGGCTTGCTGTGATCTATGAATACTTTTTCCAAGTGATGATGTTGTAATAGAAACAAAGTTGTGCCTTGCCCCTTTTGCCAAAAGCTCAGCAAGAGTAAGAATATGTTGAACCTTAAGGTCTGACATTAAAGAGTTTAGGCAACGCCGAGCTCTGTAAATGTTTTGAGTACTAGGCCGTCTGTCTTTTTCAAGTTGGCAGTGCGATGACCTATTACGCACTCTATTCCTGCTTCTTTTGCAGCATCAATCAATCTTTGTGTTATGATCCCATCTAACACAAGATATTTTATTCCAGAGTCCGAAGAGAGCTTTCCTACCACTTCGCTTACTGGCACTTTGAAGAGTTCGTTGAGTCCCTCATCAAGTGCTACTGCCTCAAGTGACTCATTCAAATCCGGATAGACTTTTTTTGCAACGTCTGCAATTGGTTCATCTTTTGGATCGTGCAACTTTGGTTTGGCGGTTTCTTTTTTCATGTCCTCTGCAGTATCTTTGAGTATGTCTACAATCTGTTGTGGTGTGAGTTCTTCTACTTCAACTCCTTCTGGTGCACGATGAACCACATCAATGTTAACCATAGCTTTTAGTTCTTTTAGTATGAATCCTCCAGCTCGGTCTCCATCTAAGAATGCGACAACTTTTGACTTTGATGCACAAAGCTCTTTTATTGATTCATCTATTCTTGCTCCTTCTATTGCAAGTGCATTATCAAACCCCGCTCTTAACAGATTTATGACATCAGCTCTTCCTTCAACCAGAATTATCCACGGTGAGTCAAATACTCCAGAACCACATGCAAGTTTTTCGCTTCCAAATGTAGTCAATTTGCCAGTAGAACCACCTTCAGCCACATCCTTTAGCATCTCATCACCTTCGCTGATTGTTTTTGTGGACCATTTCTGAACAATTTCTTTTGCTCTGTCTACAATCTCTTTTTTCTTTGCAGAACGAACGTCCTCTATTGCTTCCAGTTTAAAGTGAGCTACAAAAGGTCCGACCTTATCGATGCTTTCTATTGCAGCAGCAATAAGAGCTGCAGTAGATATGTCTGTGCTCATTGGTATCAAAGCATCACCTTTTGTTTGGCTTGACGTGGAAGTAGTGTTTACTTCAATCCTGCCCACCTTTGATACCTTTTGCAGTTCGTTTAGGTTCATCTCTGGCCCTAACAGTCCTTCTGTTTGGCCAAAAATTGCACCTATTATGTCGGCCTTTTCAACCAACCCATCGACGTCAAAGCTGAGCTTAACGTGATACTTGACAATTCCTGTACTTGGCAATTCATAATCCTCTTAATTTTTGATCAAATACTTTTGCCAAGACGCGGATATAAGTGCTTATGGTTAGGTTTGATACACAAACCGATCTTGCTTAGGCTGCCAGTACACGGCGAGATCCTCGATGTGTCTTATCTTTCCCTTCGTTATGGAAGTAAGTCTTCTCTTAAAGGATAGATCTATTATTATGCGGTGCTCAAGTTCTGATATTATTCTGCTTGTAAGATATCTACCCTTTCTATCGTGATCAAGCAAAACTATGAGCCGTTTGTATGATCCAATTGAATCAGCAAATCTTGCTAACCCTTTGAAGCTGTGGAATTCACATATCTTACCAGAGAAGCCAAGTTTTTTTAGGGCAGCTGAGTCATGTTTTCCTTCTACTACCACTATGCTGTCTTTTTTTGAGTTTAGAGAAGTTATGAAATTTTTCAATTTTTCTATTTCAGATTCTGTAATCTTCATAGCGACAATGTAGCATTTGACATATTAAGCAGTTTTCAACGATATATCAAAGATGTCTGATATTCTTATTCTACAAAATGCAAAGTATGAAGGGCTTGCTGGGCTTGGCAAACTCTTAGAAGAAGATGGATTTAATACAAAAATCGTCTTTGTCAAACAAGAAAAAATTCCGGATCTTGATTCATCTGCAGTTATAATTTTGGGCGCATCAGAAAGTGCAAATGATGATCTGCCATATCTAAAAAAGGAGATTGAGTTGATAAGGCAGGCTGTACAAAAAGAGATACCAGTTCTTGGTATCTGTCTTGGTTCCCAGCTTATTGCAAAGGCGTTTGGAGCAAAAGTCTATCAAGGAACGAAAAAAGAGATTGGAATATACCATGACATTGAGTTTGATAATCTCTCAAAATCAAGTCTTTTTTCAGGAATTAAAAGCCCAGCGATAGTTTTCCACTGGCACGGCGATACCTTTGATCTTCCTCAAGATGCGATACGACTTGCCTATTCCAAAGATTACAGAAACCAGGCTTTTCAGCTAGGAACAGCAGTAGGGGTGCAATTTCACCTTGAGGTAGACGAAAAGACAGTTAGATTGTGGCTAGATAAATCAAAAGACGAGCTTAGCAAAGTGCCCTACATTAATCCACAAGATATAATCAGAAAAATACCTGAAAATATACAGCATATACAAAACAATATGAAAACCTTTTACAGAAATTTCAAGGCCGTATACAATCTGTGACAAAAGTTTAATATAATGACGATTAGACTTTTCGTTCTATATGAGTTCTGTAACCAAAATCTTTGAAGAAACAATTGCAACTGATCACAAAGTAATCACAGAAGAGATTTCAAAGTCTGTGTTGAAAAAGTATGGTGTAAAAGTTCCAAGATATGCACTTGTAAATTCTACCAAAGAAGCCACAAAGGCTGCACGAAAGCTCGGATATCCACTTGTCATGAAAGTTGTTTCACCGCAAATTCTTCACAAGACTGATGTTGGTGGAGTAAATGTTGGACTACAAAATGAGAAAGAAGTAAAGAAAGCCTTCAACGACATGTACAAGAGACTCTCAAAAAAGAAAGGAGTTCAACTAAAAGGAATCTTACTTGAGAAAATGGTTCCACAAGGAGTTGAGCTTATTGTTGGTCTGCAAAACGATCCTCAATTTGGACCTGTCATAATGGTAGGACTCGGTGGTGTATTGACTGAGATATTCAAAGATGTTGCTTTTAGAATGCTTCCGATCACAGTTGCGGATGCTAAATCAATGCTTCAAGAGCTGAAAGGTGCAAAGATTCTGCAAGGATTCAGAGGCAGCAAACCCATAGACCAAAACATGCTTGCAAAAGCACTAGTCCAGATAGGCAAGCTTGGTGTAGATAATGCAGGTTACTTTGATAGTATAGATTTCAACCCAATTGTAGTGTATCCAAAATCATACTATGTCGTAGATGCAAAGATCCTTTTGAGAAAGGAATTCAAACAAAACGCCATATCTACAGCACAACCAAACTCCGAGTTCATGGAAAAGTTCTTCACACCTCAATCTGTTGCTCTTGTTGGGGCTTCTGCTACTCCAGGAAAGATTGGAAACTCGGTCTTAGATAGCATAGCAAAGCACGATTACAAGGGAAAGGTATATCCAATCAATCCAAAAGCTGACGAGATTTTGGGAATCAAGTGTTACCCATCGTTGGAGGCAATACAAGATCCTATAGACTTGGTTGTAGTCTGTGTTGATCTTTCAGTTACTCCGCCAGTTCTTGAAGCTTGTGCAAAAAAGGGCATTCATAGTGTTGTGATAGTATCAGGAGGAGGAAAGGAGCTTGGTGGAGAAAGGGCGGCAATGGAGGCAGAGATAAAGCGTCTTTCTGAGAAACATAGGATTAGGATAATTGGTCCTAACTGCATTGGCATGTTTAATGCTGCAAACAGGCTTGATTGCGCCTTCCAAGGACAGGCAAGAATGGTAAGGGCAAGACTTGGAGATGTAGCATTTTTGTCCCAGAGTGGCACGATGGGGATTAGTTTTCTTGAGACTGCTGACTCGTTTGGTCTTTCAAAGATGGTAAGTTATGGAAACAGATCAGATGTAGATGAGGCTGACATGATATGGTACTTGGCAAGTGATCCTCAAACCAAAGTCATCACACTTTATGTGGAAGGCTTTGGAGATGGTCGCAAATTTATAGAAACTGCAAAGCGAGTAATGGCAGAAAAACACAAACCGGTTGTGATTTGGAAGAGCGGTAGAACTGCACTTGGAGCAAAGCAAGCAGCATCACATACTGGATCACTTGGTGGATCAAACGCAATAATCATGGGGGCGTTTAAACAAGCAGGAATTATTTCAGTTGACAGCTACCAAGAGCTGGCAGGAGTAGTAAAGACGCTTTCATGGCAACCTGCCGCAAAAGGAAACAGGGTAGGACTTGTTAGTAATGGAGCAGGTCCTATGATTGGTGCAATTGATCACTTTGAGAGGTTTGGACTAGAGGTTGCAAAAGTTACAGATGCTACACTTGGTGAAATGAAAGCGCATTATCCACCAACGTATGTTCTTGGAAGTGGAAATCCAGTGGATGTAACTGGTGGTGCAAACGCGGATGATTACAGATATGCAATTCAAAAGTTCATGGATGATCCCAGTGTTGACATAATAATGCCGTGGTTTGTCTTCCAAGATGATCCACTAGAGGAGACAATCATAGATTATCTTGGCGAGTTCTCAAGACAAAACAAAAAACCAATCCTTGTTGGAGGCAATGGAGGACCGTATACACAGCGGGTTTCAGCTTTAATAGAAAATCACAAGGTGCCAGTGTATGATGATATAAGAACTTGGGTAGCTGCTGCGGCAGGTTTACTCCAGTGGGGGAAACATAATACAAACAGACAAGGTTTAAGTTCGACATAGATTGGAGTTTCTGCATGTCGCTAGTTAATGTCTCAAAATCTGATGGCATTTGTGTTGTAAAGATAAACAGGCCAGACAAGTACAATGCGATGAACACAGACGTCGCAAAAGAACTGATCTCAGTTTTTAACGAGCTCGGTAAGGACGAAACTGTTAAAGTCATAATACTTACGGGCGAAGGTGACAAAGCATTTTCTGCAGGAGCAGACATTGCATACATGTCTACTATATCCCCCATAGAATCAGAGGCATATGCCAAGCTTGGACATCTTTTAACTTTCACGGTTGAAAACTGTAGCAAGCCAATCATAGCAGCGGTAAATGGATTTGCATTAGGTGGAGGTTGCGAGCTTGCTCTGGCATGTGACATTAGAATCGCATCTGATACTGCAAAGATTGGACAGCCTGAAGTTACAATAGGAATCTGTCCTGGATGGGGAGGAACACAACGATTGCAGAGAATAGTAGGCATAGCAAAGGCAAAGGAGCTAATCTACACTGGAAGACAAGTAAAGGCAGATGAGGCAAAATCAATTGGATTAGTAAACCAAGTTGTTGAGCTACCGAAGCTAATGGAAGAGGTCATGAACATGGCAAAGATGATTGCTCAAAATTCTGCGATGGCAGTAAGAATGTCTAAAATAGCAATAAACAAGGGCAGAAATTCCGATCTTGATACTGCACTTGCTTTGGAGCTATACACATGGGGATTGTGCTTTACTCATCCAGATAGATCAGAAAGAATGACTGCTTTTGTGAACAAGTCAAAGAAATAACTTCACATCTGTAAATTAAATTCCTAATATGTCACGTATGAAAAGGTTATTATAATTTAAAAGACGAACAAGAATCACAATGAGTGATACACAGACCACAAAACTGCTCACCATTACGCCAAAGGCAGCAGAAAAGGTTCTTGCCTTCATGAAAGAAGAGGCAGAAAAGCCAGAATATCTTAGGATATATGTCCAAGGTGGAGGCTGCTCAGGTCTTTCCTATGGAATGAGCTTTGAACAAAAAGCAGAAGAAGACGATATTGTACTTGAGGAAAATGGAGTAAAGATGCTTGTAGACAGCTACAGCCAAGACTATCTAAAAGGTGCAAATGTAGACTACATAGAGAGTTTGATGGGCGCTGGATTTAAAATCAATAATCCAAACGTTACTAAAAGCTGTTCTTGTGGCAGCTCGTTCAGTACCTAAGTTTACACTTCTAGTTCATTTTTATTTTTCAACAAGTTCCAGTTTTCGTATCTGTTTTTTGGTAAATACCTAAGGCCACAAGCCTCGTGCTTCAAATGATTCTAGCACACGGCTTACTGCAAGAACCATACTACCTTTGCGCATGTCTACCTTGTGTTTCTTTGCCAAGTTGTAGGTGTCATTAAATCCACGAACAATATGTTCTTCCATCTTTCCTGCAACTTCATTAAATGTCCAGTAGTATCTCTGTAAATTCTGTACCCACTCTAGATACGAAATACATACTCCGCCAGAGTTTGCCAGTATATCTGGGATTACCATTATTCCTTTCTTGAATAGAATATCGTCTGCCTCTGGAGTTGTTGGTCCATTTGCGGCTTCGGCTATAATCTTACATTTGATCTTTTTTGCAATTTCTGGTGTGATCTGGTTTTCAAGTGCAGCAGGCACTAGTACATCACATGGAGTTGTAAGAAGTGCTTCTGTTGAAATCTTTTTGCTGCTAGGATAACCAATAACACTTCCACGCTTGTTTTTATATTCAAGAACTTTTTTAGAATCCAACCCTTTTGGATTTATTATCGAACCTTTTGAATCACTTACCGCAATAACTTTTGCTCCCATCTTTTCCAAATATTCAGCTGAAAAGGTTCCTGCATTACCATATCCTTGGATTACTACTTTTGCTCCTTTTAGCTTCAATCCAATTTTTTTTGCTCCTTCTCTGACACAATATGCAACACCAAGTCCTGTAGCAACATTTCTAGCTAAAGAACCACCAACTGAGAGAGGCTTTCCTGTAATAACAGCCGGTTCACCCTGTCCATGCAAAACACTATAGACATCCATTATCTGCGCCATTTCTTTTCCTGTAGTATAGACATCAGGTGCAGGGATGTCTTTTCCTGGGCCTATGATTTCAGAAATGGCATATGCATATCTTCTTGTCATTCTCTCCTTTTCTCCATCTGAAAGTTTTTTTGGATCACAAATGATTCCACCTTTTCCTCCTCCAAACGGAACATCAACTATTGCACACTTCCATGTCATCCACATAGAAAGCGCTTTTACTTCTTCTATTGTCACATCAGGATGATATCTAATTCCACCCTTGTGGGGTCCACGAAAATCATTATGCTGTGATCTGAATCCCGTGAAAACTTTGATCTTTCCGTTATCCATTTTTACTGGCAGGGCAACTGTCAAAACTTTTTTTGGAGTCCCAAGCATGTCCCGCACACCAGGATCAAGTTTTAGAATTTTTGCAGCGTCATCAAGTTGTTTTAAAGCATTCTTCCAAGGATCTATCTTTACCAAATCGTACCGATCTGAGTGACTTGATATTATATTTAAATTTGTTTAGATACGCCGGATAGTCAGCCTTGTTCCGGGTTTCGTCTTCCTATCTTTGACGTGATTATGTTTCTTAATTCTTCGTCACTTTTATTTAAAAAATCAATTCCAAGTGATTTTGCAATCATTTCAAGCTTTTGCCTTTCTGTTTGTACTGGGCCTTGCACAGAAATATTGTAACCCGTGGTAGCGTGTTGAAACTCGGTTTGAACCGTATTTTTTGTTTTGTTGTATTCTCCTACCGCCTTGCCGAGCTTTCTTGATAGTTCTGGTAGACGATTTGTTCCAAGAAGCAATATTATAGCTACAAAAGCGATGATTATCCATTCACTACCCAATATGTTAAGTGATAAATCTTGCACAGCTAATTTTGGTTTATTCCAAAATTAAAGATTTGGATTCCATGCAGGTTGTAGTTCTTTTTTCTTTAAAACAACCATGGATGTAACTGCAATTCCAATTGCAAAGAACATCAGATAAGGAGTGGTATTCCCAAAGAAATTGGCCACAATACCAGCAAAAAGTGGTCCAGCTGCCCATCCAACTCCAAATGTTGTTTCATAAGCTCCTATCAATCCGCCAGAATGTTCTTTTTGTGCTTTTTTCATAATGATTTCAAATGTAAGTGGGAAATACACAGTAAAACCAAATCCCATAATCAAAACAGCTGCAACAAATGTTCCGAATGAAAATGAATAAACTAGAATTATCATTCCTAAAGCAATGGAAAACATTGTTCCAATTAGACTATAGTAAATTCTTTTTGCCAACAATTCAGAAAAACCGAGTGAGATCAATCTAGAAATACCAAAAATGAAAAACAATAATTCTATGTTTGATTCAGAAATGGATCTGTCGCTCATATATGCTGGCAAAATTGTCAAAAATGTACCAAACGCAGAGCTGCAAAAAATTAGCATTATCACTATTGTATGGAATTTCAAAATTTTCTTGACAGATACCAATGAAAACTCTGTGTGATGCGTAGTTTTGCCATATTTTCTCAAAAGTAGCGAAGAAACAATTCCGGTCGCAATTGCAAACGTTGCATACTGGAATAAGATCCTATAAGTGACATCAAAGTGTTCTAACAAAAATGTTCCAATTAGTGGACCTATCATCAGGCCTCCGACAAAGAATCCCATGAATTTTGAAATCGATTTTACACGTGCCTGAGGCGATGTGACTCGTGA
>Ga0187894_10002967_pt1 | contig 19539 bp, 16 predicted proteins | sample GBC1701081metaG_FD_136650 | JGI IMG/M metagenome (GOLD analysis project Ga0187894, IMG submission 136650) | White microbial mat communities from a lava cave in the Kipuka Kanohina Cave System on the Island of Hawaii, USA - GBC170108-1 metaG ...
AGCTTGCCGGAAGCGGCCTTCCCGTGGAGAATAAAGGGGTCGTAAAGCCTGGAGTTGTAGGAAAGGGAATTCATGCAATTGCGTGTGCTTGCGTTTGTGCTGGCGGGAGGCAAAGGGACGCGGCTTTACCCCTTGACGAAAGAGCGTGCGAAACCCGCGGTGCCGTTTGGCGGGCAGTACCGCATCGTCGACTTCGTCCTGAGCAATTTGGTGAACTCGGGCGTTTATTCGGTCTACGTACTCATACAGTTCAAGAGCCAGAGCCTGCTCCAGCATCTACGCGATGGTTGGGAATTCAGCGGGCTGCTCAAAAATCACTTCGTGATTCCCGTGCCGGCACAGATGCGCTCCGATGGGGAAAGCTGGTATCGCGGCACGGCGGATGCGATCTATCAAAACATCAATTTGATTGAGCAGGCCGATCCACACGTGGTCGCGATTTTCGGGGCCGATCACATTTACCGCATGAACATACGGGAAATGATCGAGTTTCACGAGCGTAAGCGCGCCGACGTCTCCATCGCGGCAATTCCCGTGGCGAAAGAGTACGCGCGGGAGTTTGGCGTGATTGAAACGGACCACGAAGGTTCGATCGTCGGGTTTCATGAGAAGCGGCCCGATGCCCCAACGATGCCCGGCGATCCTGAGCAAGTTTATGCCTCCATGGGCAACTACATCATTTCGACGCGTACGCTGCTGCGTGAGCTTTACGCCGACGCGGCGGATGAATCCAGTTCGCACGATTTTGGGCGCGATATCTTGCCGCGCTTGATTGGCCGCAGTTCGATGTACGCCTACGATTTCCAAACGAATCGCATCCCGGGCGACCCCGCCGATGGGCAGGTCTATTGGCGGGATGTGGGAACCATCGAGTCTTACTACGAAGCGAATATGGATTTGCGGTCGGTGTCGCCGGCGCTCAACCTGTTTAACCGCCAGTGGCCCCTTCGCACTTCCGGTTACGACGACCCGCCCGCCAAGTTCACGTTCGACGATGAGAACCGGCGTGGACAGGCGATTGATTCGATCGTCGCCGGCGGCGCCATCCTATCGGGCGGGACGGCGCGCAACTGCGTCATCGGGCGCGGCGCGAAAGTCCACGCGGGCGCGGTGGTCGAAGATTGCATTATTTTCGACAATTGCGATATCGGCCGGCGAGCAAGGGTGCGGCGCGCGATCCTCGACAAAAACGTCCATATTCCGCCGGACACAGCCATCGGGTACGACCTGGCGGCGGACCGTAAGCTCTATCACGTCACCGAGTCGGGCATTGTTGTGATCGAGGGGCGGCGATCGGCGGTCGAGATCAGCTCGATGCAGATCTAGATGCGCGATATTGCAATGGTGGCTCTCGGAAGCGCCGCCGGCGGCGTGTGCCGTTTGCTGCTCGGGCGCTGGATCGCCCAAGCGGCGGGCGAAGGATTCCCGTTCGCGATTCTAACGGTGAATGTGCTCGGCAGCTTTCTAATCGGACTGGCGATGGCGTCGGAACAGCGCCTGCTACTAGCGGCCGGCTTCTGCGGCGGCTTCACGACCTTTTCGACATTCAGTCTGGAAATGGTGGAACTGTTGCGGCGGGCGGAAGCCGGGAAAGCCGCATTGTATGCGGGCTTGAGCGTCGCGGGCTGCGTAGGGGCTTGTTGGGCCGGTTTGCGCGTTGGCGGGCGGATATGAACCGGCTGGACCGGCGGATGTTTTTGACTGCCGCTGCGGCGGGCGTGGGTTGCGCGGCGAAGCGAGTGACGACAACGCCACCTGCTGTGCGGCCGAGGCTTGCGCCTGTGCTCGCAAGTACAGAGCGGATTTTTCAAATTACCGTGTGCGCACGGCCGTTCCGGGCGGCTGGGCCAAGGCTCGATATAGAGCGCGTGGGCGAGAAGACCGTGGTTCATAACTACGGGCATGGGGGAAGCGGATGGTCGCTTTCCTGGGGTTCGAGCGCGATTGCCGTGGAGAAGGCGATGACCGCGGGCGAGCGCGAGGTGGCGGTGATCGGATGCGGCGCGCTGGGGTTGACCTCGGCGATCCTGCTGCAACGCGCGGGAGCGCGGGTAACCATTTATGCGAAGGAGCGGCCGCCGGATGTGCGTTCCGCGCGGGCGACCGGATCGTGGACGCCAGATTCGCGTATCGCACTGACGAATGCCGTAAACGCGGATTTTCCGGCGCTGTGGGAGAAGATGTGCCGGGCGTCTTTCCACATGTATTCGAGCTATCTGGGCTTAGCGGGCAATCCGGTGGAGTGGCGGGATCTGTACCTCATCCGAGGCGGGCCGCGGCGGCCAGTGGCTCCTCAGCCGCCCGGCGAACCGCTTCCCTTTGCACGCTATATGGATCGAGTGCCCGACATTTCCCCGCAGTTTGAGCGCTTGCCGGACGACGAGAATCCTTTCCCGGTGAAGGAGACTTCGCGAGGCACGGGGCTGACGTTCAATATTGCCGCTTATACGAAACAGTTGATGAGCGAGTTTTTTCAGGCAGGCGGACGCATGGAGCATGCCGAGTTTCATGCGCCCGCCGATCTGGGGCGGCTGCGCGAGAAAGTGATCGTGAACGCGACGGGCTATGGCGCGCGAGCCTTGTGGAAAGATGAATCGGTCGTACCGGTGCGGGGGCAGATTGCCTGGCTCATTCCCCAGGCGGAAGTGAACTACGGCGTGCTATACGACAACGTGATGGTGCTTGGGCGGCGGGACGGAATTGTTGTTCAGGGGTTGAGCGGCGAGATGGACGGATACGGCGACGCTAACGAGACGCCGGACCGGAAGGCTGCGGAGGCGTGGGTGGCGGCAGTTGCGGATTTGTTTGACCGGATGAAGCGCTGAGGAGCCATCCGGCGCCCACGACGACGAGCGCACCGACAACGTTGTACCAAAGGAACGAAATATCCGTGAATTTCCAAGCGGCGAAAATGGCCGCCTCGCCCAGCAAAACTCCCGTGAAGGCCGCGTCGGCTCCGACGCGCGGAAAATAGAACGCGAGCACAAACACACCAAGAAGGCCGCCGTAAAAAAGCGAGCCAAGCATGTTGACCGCCTCAATAAGCGAGCCGAGCGAGGCTCCATACTTTGCGGTAACCACGGCATAGGCTCCCCAAAACACAGTGGCGGCGCGTGAAGCCCATAGATATTGGCTGTCGGTTCCTCCAGTCGAAATATGGCGCCGGTAAACATCGATCACCGTTACCGTCGCAAGCGAGTTAATTTCCCCGGAAATGGTACTCATTGCCGCCGCAAAGATGGCCGCCATGACCAGGCCCACCAACCCAGCGGGCAGGTACTTGATTACGAACCCAAGGAATACGTAGTTGGCGTCGTTGGACGCGCCGCTCTCCTTCCGGATGGCATCGATATCAGACTGGTGCCTCTTGATTGCGGAAGGATCGTCGCGCGCGGCTTGTTCGCGAGCCTTCCACGCTTCATCGAAGCGCGACTGCAAAGCGGCGGCGTCCGCGCGCTGCTCGATTTTCTTCATTTCGCCGGGGTGGAAGACGATCGGCGGCTGGTGAAAAAGATAGAAGACGTAAACCATCGCGCCAGTGAAGAGAATCAGAAATTGCATGGGGATTTTCGCGACGGCGTTGAAGAGAAGACTCAAGCGCGATTGGGCAATGGAGCGCCCGGTCAGGTAGCGCTGCACCTGCGACTGGTCGCAGCCAAAGTACGCCAGCGCGAGAAACATGCCACCGATCAGGCCGCTCCAAACGTTGTAACGGTCGTTCGGATCAAATTCGAGCACGACGGCGTTCAGACGCCCGGCGGCCCCGGCAAGGTTTATCGCATCGAGAAAAGAGATGTCGGCGGGGAGCAGCCAGATCGCGCACGCAAGCGACGCGAAGAGGCCCGCCATCATGATAAGCATCTGTTGGAAGTCGGTCCACGTAACAGCCTTAATTCCCCCGAGCGTGGTATAGAACACGACCACAACGCCCATCAGTACGGTGGTTAGCTGGTCAGGCCAGCCGAAAATTACGGTGAGCACAATAGCCGGCGCGTAGAGCGCAACCCCCACCGCTAGCCCACGCTGGATAAGAAAAATAAACGTGACCAGCGAACGAGTCTTCGCGTCGAAGCGTTTTTCCAGATACTCGTAGGCCGTATACACTCCCGCTCGATGGAAAATCGGCACCGCCGTGGCCGAAACGAGGATCATCGCGAGCGGCAATCCGAAGTAGAACTGGATGAAACGCATTCCATCGGCGAACGCCTGGCCGGTTGTCGAAATGAACGTGATCGCGCTCGCCTGCGTGGCCATGATGGAAAGCGCCATGGCGTACCAGGGCATTTCCCTGCCGGCCAGGAGATATTGCTGGGTTGTGCTGGTATTGCGCGATCGCCACAGCCCATAGCCAACGATGAAGACGATGGAACATCCAAGAACCGCCCAATCGAGCGGCCTCATCGATTAAAGCTCCGCGTGAACCAGTAAAACAGCAGGATCAGCGCAACCAGATAGGCCGCAATGGCTGCGTAGAGACGCTTCCAGGTTCCAAGAATGGGCGGCGGCTCCTCGATCATTGCGCCGCTTTCGCCGCGCTGACGAAGTTCGCAAAGATGCGGTGCGCGCCCGGCACGCCCGCCGGAAGTTGCCGGAACCACGACATCGGCGTGAAGATGTAAACGCCTTTGCCAACGCGCGCGGAAAGTGTGGCTCCTTGCTGCGGAGCCTCGCCCGGATCGTGCGATTCCCACAGCGGCTGGTAGCGGTCGTCCCATTTCGAAGCGAAATAGAGGCCGCGCTCTTGCACCCAGCCCTCATAGTCGGCGGCGGTGATCCGGTTGGGAGCGGTCAGTAACGGGCTGTCCGGCTTGATGGGAACAAGCGGCGACTCTTCTACCGTGGTCCTCGCCCGCCCCGTCGAAATTGGATACGGACCAATGCGGTCAAGCTCATTGGACTCGCGGCCAAAGGGCCCGCCCGTCGCCGTGTTGTACTGCACAATCATTGTGCCGCCGTGGCTCGCGTATTCGACCAGGCGATCGTGATTTGCGCGGAGGGCCGGCCGAACGTTGTAGGCGCGAACGCCAGTGACAATGGCGTCGTAACGAGAGAGATCGGCGCGGGCAAGGTCGTCGTCCGAAAGGAGCGTAACTTCGGCTCCCCATTGGCGAAGCGCCTGCGGCATATCGTCGCCCGCTCCCATGATGTAGCCGATACGCCGGGAGAGCGTTTTCACTTCGGCGCGGACGACGCGCAGTTCGGCGGGCGTCACTACGGTTTGCGGAGGGATGTGGTCATAGGCAATGGTTCGCGCCGTGTAATAGCCCTTGGCGCGAAGCTCCCCCGTTGACGCGGCTGCGGGCGGCGTCACGGTGAACACAAGCGTCGCTTGTTCTCCGGCGCGCGTCAGCTTGACAGCCTGCGTGGCCGGTTCGATCTTCCAGCCTTCGGGCGCTTCGAGCATCACCTCGGCAGCGGCGTTCGGCGTGAAGGCGCGGGCGGAAACCTCCACGCGTTTCGATTGCGAATCGGGGAAAAGCAGGGAGCGCTCGCCAAAACTGACGGCAATGGGCGGCACGACTTCAAGCGGGCGCCACAATTCACCGCGCACGTCGTCGATGTAACGATGCCGCACCGGCCGCGTCACCTCAACGCTGCCCCCCTTGAACGCCACGCGGAACTTCGCCTCTGCCACAGGGCCACGCTCGGGCGCGCAACAGGAATCGCTATAAGCGCCCACGCGCAACTCGGGGCCGGTGGCGTCGATCGATACAGTAAACGGCGTGTTGTACGGGAGCGGCGCGGCCGCCGGAGCTTCCAGGCGAACGGCCGCGGAGGATCGGTTTACCGCCGAAATTTGGATCTTGTACCCTTCCTCAGGAGTGATAAAGGGCCTCGCAACGTTTGCGTCAAGCCATAGGCCGGATGCAAGCACCGCCAGTTCATCGAGTTCCAGCAGCTTGCGTTGGGCGATCGGGTGATCGAGCTTGGCCATTTCCGCACGAGCCTTCATCAGCGCCGGAATTATCGCGGCCGGTTTGGCGAGATCGAAAGCGGCGATCGCCGATTGCAATGCCGTATCGACGCTTGCCCCTCCGGGCACTCGGGACCATGCCGTGTCCACGCCATCGAAGACATCTTTTGTTGCCGGTTCTCCCGCCACCACCGTGAAGAAGTTTCGCTGGGACCCTTTCCGTTCGGGCGCGCCCATGCCTTGGCTTCGATGCATGCTGCGGCTCATACCGGCGATTTCCCCGTACGAATAACCAAGCAGCGGGTCGAACTCGCCGGTGTCAATCGTAAGGCGGGCGGTCTTTTCCGCTTCGCGCTCCATTTCCCGGTTGAAGCTGAAGGCATTCCACAGGACGCGCTTGGCGCGCCACGGCGCGAGCTTCTGCTCAGGGAAGCGGGCAGGATCGGCGGCGGCTTCAAAGGCTTCCTTGCCGAGAATGGCCGACGACTGATGATGGCCGTGGCCGTCGCGTGGCGTGCCGCTGAACCGCAATAAGATGACATCGGGCTGGAACGTGCGAATAACCCAAACCGCGTCGCCGAGGATCTTTTCGCGGCCCCATTTGGCAAGCGTCTCCTCTGCGGTTTTCGAGAAGCCGAAATCGATGGCACGCGTGAAAAATTGTTCCGCCCCATCCAGCCGCCTCGCCGCCATCAACTCCTGCGTGCGAATCACGCCCATCCATTCGCCTTGCTCGGAGCCAATGAGATTTTGGCCGCCTTCGCCGCGTGTCAGCGAAAGGTATCCGGTGCGGAAGTGGCGGCCGCGAGCGAAATAGGCAAGTACCGCGGTATTCTCATCGTCCGGATGAGCGGCGATCATCAACACACTGCCGGTGGCGCGTAACCGGTCCAATCCGGCGCGCACCTGTGCCGCCCCGTTGGCCAATGGGCGCTCTTGCGCAACGGCGGACAGAGCCAGTAGAAAAGCGATCAATGGCCGGTGCATGGATTTTCCAGTGTATCCGCTACACTGGCGAGGATGGAAGCGGCCACAGCCGGGGCGCACGCATCGCTGTGGCGCTTTTTGTACGGAGGAGGCGAGCCTTACCGGCGCGCGCGCATTGGGTTGGCGCTCGGAGGCGGCTTCGCGCGCGGCATCGCGCACATCGGCGTCCTCGAGGTCTTGGAGGAGAATCGCATTCCGCTGACGGCGATCGCGGGCGTCAGCGCCGGCGCAATCATCGCGGCGGCTTATGCCAGCGGAACCTCACTCGACCGCATACGCGATTTGGCGCGCCGCATGAAGTTCAACGATGTGGCGCGATGGACCTTGTCGACCATGGGGCTGATGCGCAGCGAGCGGATGACGGAATTCCTGCGCGGTCTTCTGGCTGTCCATCGGTTCGAAGAGATGCGAGTTCCCCTGGGCATTGTTGCGACGGATCTGCGCAAGGGCGAATCCGTCCTGTTCCAGCAGCGCGGCGAAGTATTCGACGCCATCCGCGCGAGTTGTGCCTACCCGGGGCTATTCCGCCCGGTGGCAATAGACGGGCAGTTACTCGTGGATGGTGGCATGTCGATGGATGTGCCCGCGCCGGCGGCGAAGGAGATGGGGGCGAAGCATGTACTGGCGGTATCGCTCGATATCGACGAGGCGCCCTCGGACCCATCCAACATGGCGGCGGTAATCAACCGTTGCTTTCAGATTTTGCAATCGCGAACCAGAGGTGAGTGGGAACCGTCGGCCGATCTGGTGCTGACGCCTCGCATCCGCAATTTCGGTTGGGATTCGTTCGAAGCCAGCGGCGAAATGATTGCGGCGGGACGGCGGGCGGCGGAAGCGGCGCTGCCCGCGATACGAGCCTGGATGGATTAGTCCTCTTCGTGGATGTGCTGCGAGAGGTAATTCTCGATGCCCATTTCCTGAATCATGTGGAGCTGGGCTTCGAGGTAGTCGACGTGTTCTTCCTCGTCGACGAGGATCTTCTCGAAAAGGTCGCGCGAACCGTTGTCGCCCACTTCAGTGGCCGCCTTGATAGCGGCATTCAGGCGGGGAACGGCTTCGAGTTCCAGTGCGAGATCGTTTTCGAGTTGCGCCTTCACGTTCTGCCCGATCCGTAGCGGGAAAAGTTCGCTCATGTTCGGAAGCCGGTCCAAATAAAGCATGCGCTCCATCGCCTCTTCGGCGTGCTTCATTTCTTCGATGGATTCCTTGCGCGTGTGCTTGTAGAGGCGCTTGTAACCCCAGTTCCGCTGCATTTCGGCGTGCAGGAAATACTGATTGATCGCGGTCAGCTCGGCTTTCAATACTTCTTGCAGGTAGCCTAGAACCTTTTCGTTGCCTTTCATAGCGTCTTCGAGTGTAGCAGAAATACATCGCAAAACCCAATAAAATCAGGCCTGCAAATCAGTTGCACGCTTTTACTCGCACCGCCCGCTCGCAGGATGGGACAATAAAAAGATCACCGGATGCTTAAAAGCATTGCCGTGCATGGCGCTCGCCAGCACAACCTGAAAAACGTCACCGTCGAGATTCCCCGCAACTCACTTACGGTTGTCACCGGACTGAGCGGATCGGGTAAGTCGTCGCTCGCCTTCGACACCATTTATGCCGAGGGACAGCGGCGTTACGTGGATACGCTCTCACCTTATGCGCGCCAGTTCCTCGATCAGATGGAACGGCCGGAGGTGGATTCGATCGATGGGCTGAGCCCTGCGATTTCGATCGAGCAGAAAACGACAAATCGAAGCCCGCGCTCCACTGTGGGTACAATTACTGAGATTTATGACTATTTGCGGCTGCTCTACGCCTCGATTGGCGTACCGCACTGCCCGGATTGCGGGACGGGGGTTGTGCCGCAGTCGGTCGCTCAAATTCGCGACGCGATCCTGGAGCAGCGGCAAAACGAGCGCGTCATGATTCTCGCCCCCATGGTGCGGGGACGCAAGGGCGAATTTAAGAAGGAAATTGAGAAACTCGCGCGCCAGGGTTTTGTGCGGGCGCGCATCGACGGCGAGCTTCGCGGGTTGGACGAAGACATCAACTTGCATAAACAGCGAAACCATACGATCGAGGTCGTCGTCGATCGCGTCGTAATCAAGCCGGGAGTGGAGCAGCGGTTGGAAGCGTCTCTGCAAACCGCCGTCAAGTTGGCCGACGGACTGGTGACGGTTTGCGTGGTGGGCGGAGCGGGAGGAGAAAGCAAGGAAGAGCGCCTCTATTCGCAAAAGCTCGCCTGCCCGGAATGCGGAGCAAGCATACCCAAGCTGGAACCCCGGTCGTTCAGCTTTAACAGTCCTTATGGCGCATGCGAGGCTTGCACCGGCTTGGGCTCACGGTGGACGTTCGATCCGGACAAAGTGATCGTGGACCCGGCACGACCGCTATTAGAGGGCGGGCTTGGACCCGGCTCCGCTTCGCAGGGCATGATTCATGCATTGAACGAGTTTGCGCGGAAGTCGAAAACCAAGATTGATAAGCCGTTTGAGGACTTGCCGGCTAAGACGCGGAAGCTGTTGCTCGACGGTGGCGCCGGGTTCAAAGGCATCCTGAAGATCCTGATGGAAACGTACGAGGATTCGTCCGAAGGTTACCGGGAGCACTTGATGGGCTACATGGCGGCCACCGAATGCGAGGTTTGCCATGGCGCAAGGCTGAAGCGCGGGCATTTGGCCGTGCGCGTAAAAGGAACCTCGATCGGTGAGTTCACCGCCGGGGGGCTAAAGAAATCCAGGGAAATCGCCGGCGCGTGGGAGCTTACCGGCCGGGAGCATCAGGTAGCCGGGCGCATTGTAGACGAGATCACCCAGCGGCTGGACTTCTTGTGCAACGTCGGGCTCGATTATTTGAGCCTCCAACGTTCGGCGGCCACCATCAGCGGCGGCGAGGCTCAGCGCATACGGCTCGCCACCCAGATCGGAACGCGGCTCCGCGGCGTGCTCTACGTGCTGGACGAACCGTCGATCGGCTTGCATCCGCGCGATAATGAGCGGCTGCTCGAAACGCTGGGGCAGCTTCGCGATTTGGGCAACACGGTTCTTGTCGTGGAGCACGACGAGGACACAATTTCGCGGGCCGACTATGTAGTCGATCTGGGCCCCGGCGCCGGTCGTTTGGGCGGGGAACTCGTGGCCGCCGGGCCGCCGGAGACAATCCGCGCCAACAAGGCTTCGCTAACCGGTCAGTATATGGCGGGAACCCGTGCAATCCCGGTGCCGCAGTTCCGGCGCAAGGGTAACGGGGATCGCATCGCGGTGAAGGGCGCGCGCGAACACAACCTGAAAGATGTCGATGTCGACTTTCCCCTGGGAATGCTGATTGCCGTCACCGGCGTCTCGGGCAGCGGAAAATCGACACTCGTAAACGACATTCTGTACCGCAAACTGGCGATGGAGCTTTACAACGCGCGGCATGAGCCGGGGACGCACACCAGGATCACGGGAGTCGAACTGATCGACAAGGTGATCGAGATCGATCAATCCCCCATCGGGCGCACGCCGCGCTCCAACCCGGCCACCTATACCGGAGTATTTTCTCCGATTCGCGATTTGTACGCGATGCTGCCCGAATCCCGCGAACGCGGCTACAAACCCGGCCGCTTCAGCTTCAATGTAAAAGGCGGGCGGTGCGGAGCTTGCCAGGGCGATGGAATGAAGCGCATCGAAATGAATTTCCTGCCGGACGTCTTTGTCACCTGCGACGTTTGCCGCGGCCGTCGCTACAATCACGAAACTTTGCAGGTGAAATTCAAAGGGCTTTCCATCGCCGATTTGCTGGAAACAACCATCGAGCAAGCGCTGCCCTTCCTCGAAAATATTCCGTCGATCAAGATCAAGCTGGAAACGCTGTGCGAAGTGGGTCTCGGGTATTTGCACCTCGGCCAATCTTCGACGACGCTTTCCGGAGGCGAGGCCCAGCGCGTCAAGCTCGCCCGCGAGTTGAGCCGCCGCCAAACGGGAAAAACGTTCTACATTTTGGATGAGCCCACCACCGGGCTTCATTTCGAAGATGTGAGCCGCCTTCTGGACGTGCTACAAAAGCTGGTGGAGTTGGGAAACACGGTTGTGGTGATCGAGCATCATCTGGACGTGATCAAAACGGCGGACTGGGTGATCGACCTCGGGCCGGAAGGGGGCGATGGTGGCGGACAAGTTGTGGCCGCCGGCACGCCGGAGCAGATCTCGCGCGTGCGCCGAAGCCACACCGGGCGGGCGCTGGAGCGCATGTTAAGCAAGGCATCCTAAGGACAAAAATTGAGCCGTTACCCCCAGAAGCCCGCCGATCTTTCCGGCTTGAAAACCGTTTCGTTGCACGGCCGCCCTGGCAAGGTGCACACGGGACTCTTCGCCTGTGCTCACGAACCGGGGCGGGGGGTGGGCCAGTGGCTCGATTCCCTGCCCCAACTTCTGGCCGCCGATTCGTTACGCGCGGTTGCGGAGGCCATTTTCCGGGCGCGGGGGCTCGGCAAGCCTGTTTTGTGGGGCCTGGGCGGGCATGTGATCAAGTGCGGGCTTGCGCCCATCTTGCTCGATCTTGCGCAGCGCGGATTTGCGACCTCGTTTTCAATGAACGGCTCCGCGGCTATCCATGATTTGGAGATCGCCCTCGCCGGTTCCACCAGCGAAGACGTGGAGGCGGTGCTGCCGGATGGGAGCTTCGGAAGCGCGGAGGAAACAGGGCGCGAGTTCAATCAAGCCTTGATCGAAGCGGCGCGCGACGGAATCGGCGCGGGTGAAGCGCTGGCGCGCAAAGCGGCGGAGATTGGAAATCCCGAGTGCGCCTCGAAAAGCCTCCTTTGCGGCGCGCACGCCCGGGCGATTCCCGTCACGGTGCATATCGCCGTCGGCACGGACACACCGCACACTCACCCGCACGTCGATCCGTCGGCGCTCGGCGCGGCCACTCATCGCGACTTCCGGCTTTTTACGACGCTTGCGGGCGAACTCGACCAGGGCGGTGTCTATGTCAATCTGGGGTCGGCGGTCATCATGCCGGAAACTTTTCTAAAAGCGCTCTCGACCGTGAGAAACTTAGGAACGCGCGTGCGAGAATTCACTACCGTCAATTTCGACTTCCTGCAGCATTACCGCCCCAAGGTCAACGTCGTGGAGCGGCCGCACGCGCAGGCCGGCGGCAAGGGTTATTCGATTACAGGTCACCACGAAATCATGCTCCCGCTGCTCGCCGCGATATTGGTGGAAAAGGACGCCGCGCACGCATGACCGATTGGCCAGGAGCCGCAACCGCGCAGGCCACGGAGCTGCCGGAGCCGCCGCGCCATCCGTTTTGGACCTACCACGATCTCGTCCTGTTTCTTGGCGCCGCGCTGCCCGCCGCGGCCGTAAGTCTCGGGCTGATCGTGCTCTTGCAGCGGTTGCTTCCCGCAGGGAGTGGACGCGCGCTTCCGCTTCTCCTCGGCCAGTTTGCCGGCGATGGCCTTTGGTTGTTGGACCTCTACGGAATCCTGCACTACCGTTACGACCAGCCCTTTTGGAGCTCGCTGCATTGGAGTGGATCGAAGCGCGGCGTAGCCCTGTCGATGTTTCTCGGGCCGGCGGTCGCGTTCGGCGTCGCGATCCTCGGCATGCTTTTGAACGCGCCCGGTACTCCCACCCCCATGCGCGCCCTCTTGTCGGACCGTTGGAGCATTTTCGCGATGGGCATTTTCGCGACCACGCTAGGGCCCCTCTGCGAAGAACTCGCCTTCCGGGGATTTCTGCTGCCGCTCCTCTCGCGCTCGTTCGGCACGGCGGCCGGAGTGCTGCTGGCGGCGGTTCCGTTCGCGCTGCTCCACGGGCCGCAGTACACATGGTCGTGGGTTCATTTGGCGCTGGTGGGCGCCGCCGGCGCTTGCTTTGGCCTGGCTAGAATTCTCACAGGCTCAACGGCTGCCGCAACAGGTATGCACGCCACCTACAACCTGACTTTTTTCACCGCATTTCTCTTTCAAGAAGGAACGTCTCTCGCTCCATGGTAGAAACCATCGCATGGACGCCCTCGGGCGTCCGTATGATCGATCAAACAAAACTTCCCCGCGAAATCGTTTACGTCGATTGCAAAACCTATGAGGAAGTCGCCGAAGCGATCGTCACGATGGTGATCCGCGGCGCGCCGGCCATCGGCGTCGCGGCGGCGATGGGCGTGGCTCTCGGCGCCGTGCAGGCAAACGCGGCGAACTTTGATGCGGAGTTCGAGCGCATCTGCGCCCGGCTCGCCGGAACCCGGCCGACAGCAGTCAACCTTTTCTGGGCGATTGACCGCATGAAGCGGCTTTACGCGACCCTGCGCGGCAAGCCGCTGGAGGATATTCGAGCGGCGCTGATCGCCGAGGCGCAGCTCGTTAAAGAAGAGGACATCGAGATCAATCGCGCCATGGGACGCCACGGCGCGCAGCTCATTCCCGATGGCAAGACCGTACTCACGCATTGCAACGCCGGAGCGCTGGCGACGGCAGGCTATGGTACGGCCCTGGGCGTGATCCGCGCGGCACGCGAAGCCGGCAAAAGTATCGATGTCTTCGCGGATGAAACGCGGCCGTTTCTCCAAGGGGCCCGGCTGACTGCATGGGAGCTCCAGCAGGACGGAATCCCCACCACACTCATCACAGACAACATGGCGGGGTATTTCATGCGTCTGGGGAGGATCGGATGCGTCGTCGTGGGAGCCGACCGGATCGCTGCCAACGGCGATGTCGCCAACAAGGTCGGTACCTATTCAGTGGCGGTGCTGGCGAAAGAAAATGGCGTGCCCTTCTATGTGGCGGCTCCGATTTCCACTTTGGATTTGACCCTCGCATCCGGCGATGAAATTCCCATTGAGCAGCGTTCGTCCAAAGAGGTAACGGAGGTGTTCGGCGTGCCCGTTGCTCCCGAAGGCATCGCCGTGCAGAATCCGGCCTTCGATATAACACCCGCCCGGTACGTCTCGGCCATCATTACGGAGCGTGGAATCGCTCGCGCTCCGTTTGAAACCGCCCTAAAAGGTCTGGCAACCGGGTAATTTTTTCCCGGTCCGCCTCCCTTTTCATTGATTCGTAACCATTCCGCCCCTGGAACCAGAATTGCTGTCCCTCCCGTTGGAGGGAATGTTGAATGCGAAAACTGCTCGTGGGTCTGTTGTGGCCCCTCGCCGCCGTTTACTCGCAAGACAACCTTAGCCTCAACCCCGTTACGGTGCTGGAGAAGAGCCGCGCTCCGGAATTCACCTACGATGAAGCTCCCACTCTCGACCGTGGACTCCGCCAGACGCGAAAGCTACCGCTGGTAAGTTTCCTGAACGGCGGCTACGGCTTTCGCGCAAAACTTGGCCGTCCCGCGCCGACTTCCGGATTCGCCGCCGGTGTCGAATACAACGCGGGCAATTACACAACCGGGCAAGTTCTTTTCCGCACTTCGGCGCGTGCGTCGACAGGTCGCTATCTGCATGCGGATGCGGAGGTCGCGTTCCCGCGGTTAGCGGGAGAGAAGATCTTCGCAAATGTAACGGCGGTCCACCGCAACTTTCCCCAGCTTCGATATTACGGACCGGGCGCGGGCTCGCGTGCGGAAGGAATCACCAATTTCCGTCTGGAGGACACCAGGGCCGAGGCTACGGCGGGCGTGCGGCCCCTGCGCATCGTGCGCCTCGGCGCCACTGCAAGCTATCTGAAAATCAACACTGGCCCGGGGACGAGTTCACGCTATTTTTCGATCAAACGGATTTACGCCCCGCAGCAAGCAACAGGTCTCGACCGCCAGACCGATTACGCCGCCCCCGGCGTCTTCGCCGAGATCGACTATACCGACCACGTCGGCAGCCCCCGTTCTGGCGGCATCTATTACGCGCGCCTCACCAACTACGTCGATCAACAGCACGGCGCGTATTCTTTCCGCGGTTTGGATATCGATTTACGTCAATTCCTGCCTCTCTTTCATGAGCAGCGCGTATTTGCGCTGCGGGCGCACGGCACTTTCACCGACACGCCTCGCGGAAACCTGGTGCCCTTTTATATGCAACCCACGCTCGGCGGCCCCGAGACCATGCGAGCCTATCCCGCGTTCCGCTTCTACGGAAACAACTCGATGTACTTCAATGCCGAATACCGTTGGAAACTTTCCACCGGTATCGAAATGGCCTTGTTCACAGACGCCGGCAAAGTGTTTCCCAACCGCCGGCAAATCGATCTGCGCGGTCTGCAATTTTGCTATGGAGCGGGCTTGCGGCTGAACTATCGCCAGGGAACGTTTATGCGCCTCGATGGAGGATGCGGCCGGGAAGGATGCCAGGTATGGCTACGCTTTCACGAAAATTACTAGCGCTAGCGGCCTGCACAACGTCGCTCTTCGCAAGCGAGGCGTTGGTGCCGGTCGGCAAAATCCAGCCGCAAAAGATGTCCGAGTTCGGCGACATGATGTCGAACACATTCGGTTCACCCGGCGAACGCCAAACTGCGAAGGAGCCAATCCCATCGCGCGGAGTGCTCCCCAATGGCGAAGTACCGGATTCGCCGTGGTATGTGAACCGGCACGCTTCCACACCGATGTCGATCGATGAACTCAAGCGCGGACCAGGAGACACCAACCCGCCCGCCGCTACTGGTACGTGGACGATCGTCTCGGCGAAAACCGAGGGCGTCACGCCGGGCTTTGTGATCGAAGATGCGAAGGGCGACAAATACGTCATCAAGTTCGATCCCCCGCGCCATCCTGAATTGGCGAGCGGCGCGGATGTGGTCGCCTCAAAGTTCTTCCATGCGCTCGGCTATCACGTGCCGGAAAACTATGTTGTGCACTTCGACCCGTCGCGGCTCGCCATCAAGAAGGACGGCATCAAAGGTCTGACGAAGAAAAAATTGAAGGCCGCCCTGGACCGCGTCCGAAAGGAGAAGGACGGCAGCTATCGCGCCCTTGCCAGCCTCTACGTGAAGGGCGAGCCGGTCGGCCCCTTCTTTTTCCACGGCGTGCGTGCCGACGACCCCAACGACAAGATCCTCCACGAGCACCGCCGCGAGCTGCGTGGACTCTACCTGTTTAGCGCTTGGCTGAATCATACCGACTCGAAAAGCGGAAACACGCTCGACGTTGTAGTGGAAGGTACCGGCGTGCGGCACGTGCGCCACTACCTGATCGATTTCGGCGCCACACTAGGAAGCGCGACCCACGAAGCCAAGAGTCCCCGCCAGGGTCACGAAAACCTGATCGATATGAAGCCGGCCTTGGTGCAGTTTTTCACCCTCGGCCTTCACGTACCCAAGTGGGCGCGGACCGAACTTTCTGATTCGCCGGCAGTCGGCGCGTTCGAAGCCGAGGCTTTCGACCCCGCCCATTGGAAGCCGAACTATCCCAATCCCGCGTTTGAAAACAGATTGCCCGACGACTTGAAATGGGCCGCGCGCAAGATCGCCACGTTCACAGACGACCAAATTCGCGCCATCGTTTCGACAGGTCAATACAGCGACCCGGCCGCCGCGGATTGGATCGTCCGGACACTCATCGGGCGCCGGGACAAAATCGTGCGGGCTTACGGTGACGCCGTTCAAGCCTCCACTCGGAAGGAATAGATAGTCATGCGAATATTTGCAACTCTCGCCCTGATCGCGGCCGCACTGGCCGCTAACGACGTCAAGCCCGTCGCGCCGCCGAAAGAGTTCGATGCCCGATTGAAGGCTTATCTGGAACTGAAGCAAAAAGCGACGAAGGGTATGGACGAGGCTCCGGTAAAGAGCGATCCGAAGACGATCGAGGCACGGAAGACGGCCGCCGCCCAGGCGATCAGCGACGCTCGCGCAGCCACGGGAGCGAAGCAGGGAGACCTTTTCACTCCGGCCGCCGCGACCCAAATCACAAAGGTCATCCGCAGCGAGATGAAAGGACCAGACGGAGCGGCCGCAAAAAAGGAAGCGACGGCCGGCAATCCTGCGTCCGAAGGCACCCCCTTCACTCCCAAAGTAAACATGCTCTATCCCGCCAACGCGCCTCTTTCGACCGTGCCCACAACCCTTCTGCTGCGATTGCCACAACTGCCTAAGGACATCGAGTACCGCTTTGTCGGCAAGGCGCTCATCTTACTGGACGCGGATGCGCGCGTGATTCTGGACATCCTGCCGAACGCCCAGCCGTAAGGAGTATCGCCATGCGCACCACCTTGATTTTCGCTGCCGCGGCAGCCAGCCTATGGGCCGCCAATCCCCCACTCGCGAAGGATTCTTTGCGTTTCGCCGTAATAGGCGACACCGGTACGGGCGACCAGTACGCGATCCAGCTTGCGTCTCGCGTCGCCGAAGCGCGTAAGACCTTCCCGTTTGAATTCGCCGTTATGTTGGGTGACAACCTATACGGCGGCGAGAACGCCAAAGACTACGAGAAAAAATTTGAACGTCCCTACAAGGCGCTGCTCGACGCGGGCGTCAAGTTCTACGCCTCACTCGGTAATCACGACGAACCATCCCAGGTCAACTATAAGAACTTCAATATGAACGGCCAACGCTACTATTCCTTCAAGCCCCGCCCCGGCGTGCGCTTCTTCGCGCTGGATAGCAACTATATGGATCAGCGCCAATTGAGCTGGCTCGAAGACGAATTGAAGGCCTCGGGCAGCGAATGGAAAATTTGTTTTTTCCACCACCCTCTTTATTCCTCCGGTGAGAGGCACGGGCCGTCGGTGACCCTGCGAGCCGTACTCGAACCGCTATTCGTCAAGTACAACGTGTCGCTGGTGTTGCAAGGTCACGAGCACTTCTACGAGCGCATTAAGCCACAGGCCGGTATTACCTACATCATCGCCGGAGCCTCGGCCAAACTACGCGAGGGAGGAATCGCGCAAAGCGAGATTACCGCAAAAGGCAATGCAACCGATCGCAGTTTCATACTTATGGAAATCGACAAAGACGAATTGCATTTTCAGACCATCAATCAGGACGGCAAAATATTCGATTTAGGCACAGTGAAGCGAGCGCAAGAATTGCGCAAGCCTTGACGCGGCCGCCGCGGGTCTAAAATGATGCTGCATGACCCGCATCGCACTCGTCGTTCTCGCGACAACTCTATACGCCCAATCGAAACAGCCGCAGGTCCGTACGCTGCTCGAAGTCCCGCTCTCGTCGGCCGAACTGGCGGCGGAAGAGATTCGTCAATACATGTTTGCGCGTATTCCGCGCCTGCCTGGCGCAGTTACCTCCGATAGCTGGACGAAAGAATCGAGATCCCTCCGCGAGAAGGTATTGCGAGACGTTGTCTACAACGGCTGGCCGCCGGAGTGGGCTAATGCTCCGCTGAAAATGGAAGATCGCGGCGTAATCGAGGGCAAGGGATACCGCATTCGCAAGCTCCGCTACGAGATCGTTCCCGGATTCTGGGGAGCCGCCCTACTTTACGAGCCCGCTCAACCCGCCGTGAATGCGCAAGGCCGCGCCCCTGGAATCGTGAATGTCAACGGACACGTGGGCCCTATTGGCAAGGCGGTGGATTACAAACAGAAGCGCTGCATCGAGTACGCGCGCATGGGAATCTACGCGGTCAATTTGGAATGGCTTCAGTATGGAGAGCTGAATTCGCCGGAAAACGCGCACTATCATGGGGCGCTGCTCGACCTGGCTGGCGCGAACGGGCTCGGCATTTTCTATCTCGCGATGAGAAAGGGAGTGGACATTCTTTGGGAGAACTCCAAGGTGGATCGCGCCCGCATCGGCGTGACCGGACTTTCGGGCGGTGGCTGGCAGACGATCATCCTAAGCTCGCTCGACGAACGAGTCGCCGCCGCGGCGCCGGTGGCTGGCTACTCCGCTATGGTTTCGAAACTCGAGCGCACAGCCGACATGGGCGATCATGAGCAGTCGGCGACCGACCTTTTGAAGGGCCAGGAATACACGCATTTTACGGCAATGCTCGCGCCGCGTCCGGCGATGATCGTTGGGAATGCCGAGGACGACTGCTGTTTCCGCGCTCCCCTGGTGAAGCCGCATATTTACGACGGCATCAAACGCTTCTATCGCGCCTACGGAAAGGAATCGCTCTTTGAGTGGCACGAGAACATGGATCCGGGCGATCACAACTACGAACTGGACAACAGGCAGGCAAGCTACCGCTTTTTCGCGCGCGCGTTCGGATTGCGAACGCCCGAGCGCGAGTCCGATACAGGAGCGGAAGTACGTACTCAGGCGGAGCTAAACGTGGGCTTGCCCGAGGGCAACTTAACGATCGCCGCTCTGGCGCGAAAACTCGCGGCCACCCGGACCGGCAACGGGACGGCGGAAGACCTGCGAGCGTTACTCCGGTATGTGCCCACTGAAGTCCGCCACGCCTGGGCGCAACGCAGCACGAAAAACCGTGGCCTGGAATCCCACGGGTACCGTCTGGAATACGGGAACCGGCTCTCGGCAACCGCCGTGTGGCTGGCGGGGTATGAGCATCGGGCTCCGAAGATCGCGACTATCTTCCTGGCCGACGCCGGGAAGAAGGAGATAGCAGCAGCCGCCTCAACGGCCGTCAATCGCGGCGAAGGGGCCCTGGCGCTCGATCTCCTCCTTCATGGCGACCAGACACCGCAGCGGTCTGGCAACACCGGTCGCGGCCTCTACGCCCGCTTTTTCTATATGACTGGTGAGCGTCCCCTTGCTTTGCAAGCGGCCCAGTTAGCCGCGGCGGCGCAATGGCTGAAGGAACGGTATG
>Ga0187894_10002968_pt1 | contig 19537 bp, 17 predicted proteins | sample GBC1701081metaG_FD_136650 | JGI IMG/M metagenome (GOLD analysis project Ga0187894, IMG submission 136650) | White microbial mat communities from a lava cave in the Kipuka Kanohina Cave System on the Island of Hawaii, USA - GBC170108-1 metaG ...
ATCAGGCCCCATCCCTAAAGAGGTAACGAGCGAGCTTGGAGGGATCAACTATAACCTCGCTCGACGGCCGCAGTGGGACCAACACGGGTGCCATTCCAAAAGAGAGATGCGAGCAAGCTTGGATGGATCATTGAAAAATATAAGGGTGTTCGATGCGCGCAGTACAAGGGCAGTCTCGGCCACTCCCTTTAAGAGAGGTATAAAGAGTCGGAAGGCCCTCGCCCGGGCAAATGGCACGTCCAGGGAAATCGATTGCGAAGCAATCGGAGGGTGGGGCGGGTGAAAAATATCCGCCAGTGGGTGGGCGGGTGAGAACGTTGCGCGCAGTTGGGATCATCCCAGCCACCCCTTATTACGTGATATCTCGCTGCGGCCTTACCTGCGGAACGGCGCGTTTTGGCGCACCGGGGTTGGGCGGGTGAGACGTCTGGCCTTTTTGAGCATCCTGCGCGCGGTTCTCCTATTGCCCTCGACGTGTGGTCATTGAGTTTCCACCGTGTCACAATAGTTTTTCCGCAGCCTGTTAGAGCCGATTTTACGTTTCACCTTTCACGAATGACTGGGTCGTTACCGTCGATGGTGCGGTCGCAACATGTTCTTGAATACGTAGTCGGCTACGTGGTTTCCTTGCTTGATCCCCTCGGTCGCGTCGAACGCCCAATGGATGCCGAGGTAGATGCGGCTCTGGCCGTTTTCTTTCTCCGCCTGCGACAGGGAGGAGAAGCTACGCTGAACAAATGGGCGCACGTTCCCTTTGTTATCTTTAGTCACACCGTTGAATTCGTCCGAGACAAAGGTGAATGGGATACGGTCGGTTCGATAGTAGTTGCGGAGCATCTCGAATAGCGCCCCGCCGAACCCGGCATGGCCGGAGGGATAGGCCGGAAACGGCGGGGTAAAATTAGGCCCCAAGAGATTGCTGGCTGGCGCCCCGAGCGGCGTAAAGTTCGCGTCTCCGACGGTCTCAGGATTGCCATCGCCAGCCCCGGTCGGGCCGGTTCCCTCGTCTGACTCTCGGATGCCGGTGACCGGCCGCCAGACCTGATAAATGTATTTGGATTCCCACACAGCGATGCCGACATCCGCCATGGCGACGTTCACCAGCGCCAGGAGGCGGGCCAACTCCACCTCGCTGGTGTCCGTGCCCATCTTGTGCGCGATTCGCATAGCGATTTGATTGTATAACCGTGGAGGAACCCCCAGGCCCGGCGTCCCGTCGTAGCCCCAGTAGATGCCGATCTCGGTCTGGTCTGGGGTGCGGTCTGTCGACGTCGGGTGGCCGTCATGTTCGACATCAGGGCAGCCAGCGGGATCCAATCCGCAGCCGCCTAGGCTCTTCACCTCGTTGTACGCGGTCCTATACTCCGGGCTTACCAGTGCGAGCGGAGGCGGAGTCCTGAATTGGTCACCGGACTTAAGAACAAACGGTTTGACCTTACCCCAGTGTGCTCCCAATGCGATGGGGACCCGACTGATTGGGTCTTGGCGCCACTTCCCAGGTGCATCAGTGGAAATGAAGCCCATACCGAGTTGCGGTTCCTCATAGTCCGCAGGGTAGCCGTCGTTGGCCCTGAGGGCGAGTATCGCAGCGGCGGCGTTATGCCCTAGATCGATCCCGTCCGACTTGGCCTGGCCGTTCGGGATCGTCTCGAGGGCCTCGGCCAACGATAGTTCAAAGTTTTCCTTCTGCGATGGATAAAGGAAGACCAGCGTATCGTATGCTGCCTGCGCGATCGCCGATCTCACGGAGGTGACGGGGCGGGCACGGGGCAATTCGGTGTAGCTCTCGTAACCGCCGGCAATTGCGTTCACCGCATCGAAGATCGCGATGTGGACGATGGCCAGCGCCCGGCTGGTTCGCACCGGCCCGAGCTGCTTGCCGAAGCCAGGAAAGAGGGGCGTGTGGTCGAGTATGCTGGCATCGATGGCGATCTGGTTCCAATAACTCACGGCGACGGCCCGGGTCCGATCAGGCCCGGGGTGCGGGCGATGTCTCCCATCCGGTGGAGCTGATCGGGGATCTGGATGGATCCGCGGGCCGAACGCCTCATCGAATCCGCCTCGCAACCCCTCGGCAAAAAGCCCCTGCGGGGACGCCATAACGAACAGCACCGCGAGGAGAACCAGGACCTTGCCAAGTTGGGGCATCATGATGTTCCTCCCCTTCCACACCTTCCTATGGAGGCACAACACGGCCGCACACTCAGCCACGCTGCCTCACAAGGCACGAAGGAAATTCAACACATGCTGCTTTTCGATCTCGTTGAGCCGATTGAACTGTCCGACCACTTGATTCGCTTCCGACGGCACGTACCGCCCGCCGCCGAACCCGGCGTGGGCCTGAATCGCTTCGAGCAGATCCTTCGTGCGGCCGTCGTGCAGGAAAAAGATTCGCTTCCCGAGGCCCCACAAGGGCGCCGTGCGAAATTCATCGCCCGCCGCGTTGCCCTGGCTCACATCATCGGCCAGGCCCGGCCCCATGTTATGGAGCGCCAGATCGGAGTACAGGTTGGCATCCTTGTCCCGCAACGCCTCCACAGGCGATTTGCCGGTATGCAATGTCGGGGTATGGCACATCGCGCAGCCGACATCGCTGAACAACTTCCGCCCTCTGACAATGGACTGATTGTCCGGCGCTGCCATCGGTGGCGCGAGGAAGCGCATGAAGGCCGCGAACATCACCACATCGCTGGGTACAACGAGAGGATCCGTTGCCTCGAAGTTGGTCCGATTCTCCGGCGTCTCGTTAAAATAGCAATTCTGTGTCTCATCCCGCTCCTGCGGGAAGAGCTCGTTCGTGACTCCCTGCTCGACGTTGTAGGCTTCGCCTGAGAATATTTCGAGCGATTTGTTCTGAGCTTTCCAGCCAAAGCGGGTGATCGTGCCGTCGTTCCCGCTGGTGTTTGGACGGCCCGTCAACTTATTCGCCCGGCCGCGAATGCCGAGCGACTGCTTCGTGGCACTGTAGGCTTGCAGATTGGCGATAATCGTGTCGTCGTCGATGGCTTCGATCAATCCTGCACCGAACAACGGAGTCGGAATGCGGAACACCACATTCTGGCGGGCCACCGCGGCGCGGAAATCCGGCTGGTGAAGAGAGCAGCCCGACGCATCCCTTCGCCCAGCGATCGTAAAGAGCGCGTGCACTCCGCCGTCGGGTGTACCGTCCGGATTAAACTTGAATCTGGCTTCGCGCACCGGACCGTCTTTCTTAATAAACGACGGCACGTCGTTGTCTGCACCCTCTTTCTTGGCCACCTCGACCTGTGGATTTACAAATGGACTGGTTCCCCCGATATCCGGCTGAGTGTGGCAGCCGGCGCAACTGTCCAGGTTGAAGCGCGGCCCGAGGCCGACTTCTGTGTCGGATATGATTTCATCCCCTTGAACCGACTGCACTTCTTCAAAGTCATCACGACCACTCTTAAACAACTGCTTTTGGAACTCGGTCAGATCTGAGAGCGGCCCACCGGCCCCGGAAGGCCCTGAGCGGACACCGGGATCGCGTGCTCCAAATCTACCTATCTCCGACCAGACTTCTTCCGAAAAAGACGCTCCGATCACCACAAATGCTGCCACCGACAATACTATGCCTCCGAGCCTCATGATGCCTGCGCGAGGAGTCATGTTAACCTCCCTTGGTCTGAATTCCTGTGTGTCCTCATTCAGGATCAACCATGGCATCACTACTGAGCATAAGGTGTGCCCGGCGCGCCCAATCTACGAGGCCCTCTTAGACATTGAAATTCCAACCATTCATAGATGGCATAGGCAGGCCTGAACAAGAAGTGCTGCAGCGGGTGGGGGGGGCAGCCTACGGACAAAAATGATACAGGCACCGGCCTGTCTTAACACCAGACCGACGTCGCGACCCTTCATGGCAACGCCGCGCGGTCCGCGGATTGGACAGAATTCTAATGTTGAATGATGAATGGTGAATTGAGAGAGCAGATGGCGTTTGTTGAAGGCGCGGGGCAAGAGGCTGGGAACAAGAGCTGGGAGCCGAGGGAAAAGAGCCTATGGCTGATAGCTTATGGCAGCAAAAGGACACGTTTCTGGTGACGTGTATCTCGTTTCTGGCCAGACCTCTTCACACATCACGGTCGAAGAATACCGACTGCCTGCTTTCCTCCGTATTCTGATTATCGCAATCTTCACTTCGCGCAACATTCTCACCCACACAACCCCGAGCGCGCCGAGACGCGCTCTTCTCCCTGGCGAGCACAGTTTCACCGTGAACCTTCTTTTCTTGCCTTTCCTTAACAAGGGTGGCCTGATTTGTCTCTTACTGCGCGCATTCGGAAAATTTCCTTGTGCTCCCTCAAGGGTAGCCTGGTCGATCCTCGATTGCGCGCGTCGAACGAGCACACTCCTATCGTGCGCGTTCCGCGAGCAGGAGGACGGCCAAGCTGCCCGCTTCTTAATCTTCTGGCGAGCCTGTGTCGTCGTAGTATTTTTCTCGGTAAATGGGGCACAGGCCTTTTTTCTGGAGCAAGGATGTGGCGTCGGCAATCATGGCACTGTTCCCGCAGAGGTAGACAGCGAGACTCTTGACCGAAACGATCCGCTCCTCTATCAGCCTCAGGACGCGGCCGGATAAGCCGGACCAGGCGGGCTCGGGGCGGGACAGCGTCGTGATGGCCGTGAGGGTCGGCGTTCGCATGGACAATTCAGCGAGCTCCTCCTGATAATACAAATCCCGCTGGCAACGCAGCCCCCAGAACAAGGTCGCCGGTTTTGGATCAACACGTTCCGCATTCGCCAGCAGCATGGACCGGATCGGCGCGATGCCGGTGCCGGTGGCGATGAACAGCAGCTCGCGCCCTGGGTCTTCTCGCAGATAGAAATTCCCCGCCGGCCCCTTGAAGTGTGTCTTGTCCCCTTCCTGTAGGTTGAACAGATAGGTGGAGCCTGGTCCACCCGGTACCAGGTTAAACAGCAGCGTGATGACATCCGAGCGGCTGGGCTGCGAAGCGATGGAATAGGGCCGCGTTACGACGTGCCCGGTCTTAGGATGGGGCACTTCGAACGAGACGAACTTGCCTGGTTTGAAGGTGATGGTCTTCGGCTCGATCAACCGCAGGTCGATTTGACGAACGTCATGCGTCAGATCTTTGATCATTTCAACTTGTGCGGCAAACGTTTCGACCGGCATGGGTGAAGATTCTAACAGGATGCTCAAAAGGTCCGCCACCCGGAACGTAGACGGTCTAGTAGTTCCTCGAATGCGCGCGTCAAGGAAAATTCTTTCCCTGCTCAAAATATCTACTAAAGGGATTTGCTTGTCCCTCTCCAAAAGGGTGGCCTGCCTGATCTCCCGCTGCGTGCGACCTTGCAGTCTGAAATCTGGAGGGCTAAGAAGTCAGACGTAATCGCTGTGGCATAAAAACCACATCAGAGCCGCTTCGGAATCTCACCCAAAACCGGGGTTGACTGCAGCACCAGGAGTGTTATCAGTAATCAGTACCAAGAAACCCTGAGAGTAGGCCAGCGGCAGCTTGAGAAATGGCCCAGTAGGGTACGCGACGGAACACCGCACAGGGAAACGACGGTAGGGGTGATGGATTTGCACCAGGTCGGCCCCAACGCCGCTGTAGCGGCTGAAAGGAGCCCTATGTGGATGTTAATCATCGTGCTCCTAAGTATAGTGCCGGGACTCGAAAAAATTACAGTGCTAAATACCTTTGCCACATCTGAGGAATGCCAGATTGAACGAAATCGCATCGGCTTTGAGATGGCAGCAGCCTATCCCTATGACCGTGATTTTGTTATTGCCTGTCAATTGAATCCAAAGCACAGCTTATAAGAGTGGCGAAGGGAGTAAAAGAGAATCACGTCGTCGAAGCTGAAGATGAGGATCTACCTACTTGCTCCCTCATGAAGGCGAGCAAGCCGCACACTTAATTGCGCAAAGGCAGGGGCAACCACGTAATCCCGCGCGCAGACAATTCGCTTCAACAAAGACTCCTGACCCTTTTTCTTTTCCTTCAGAGACGACGCCAGCTGTCTCGCCGCTCCTCTTCCAAGCTCGTTCGATTCTCCTCCCACGGGAACCGCCTGGTCGATCCTCAACTGCGCGCGTCGAACATATGCATCACGCACGAAAGACCAGCAATAGCAGCATAATTGCAGATACACTGCGGAATCCACACTTGCTCGCCTATCAGGTATCTGCTACCGTAGCCTCGGCTTGAGACTGGGCAACCCCTCGTCCATGACTGAGGTGACTATGAGACCTCTCCCCTTCTTCCTCGCCTTTCTCCTGTTGTGTACCAGTTGTGCCAGCTACGACAAACGAGAAGTGGTGGATTCACGTCCCACCTCGCCAAATCCAGCCGCCCAAGCACCGACGAATCTTTCTGCGGCCTCATCCAGCACGTCGGCCCGCATCCTCAAGCGGAAAGTCGCGGTGGCCCGGTTCACCAATGAAGCCCGTACCATGTCGTCCAGTTTATTCGGCGAGACCTACAACCGGGATCCGAATTTCGATCGGCTCGGCAAGCAGGCAGCCGACATGCTCTCGACCGAGTTGACCCGCTCAGGAAAATTTATCGTGCTCGAACGGCAGGATCTTAACAAGCTCGAAGCAGAAAGCGAGCTGATGGGCCTTAGCCGTGAGCAATTCAAACAGAGCATGGTCGGTGTCGACGCGTTAATTTTCGGCTCCATCGCCGAGTTCGGCCGCAAAGACGTCGGCGAGGTCCAGATGTTTTCCCGATCGCGCCAGCAGATCGCCCATGCCAAGGTGAATGCCCGGCTGGTCGATCCTCGCACCGGTCACGCCTTCTTCAGCGACGACGGCGCTGGAGACGCCAGGCTTGAACAATCGACGATTCTCGGACTCGGGGATCGCGCGACGTTCGATTCGACGTTGAACGACAAAGCTCTCTCTGCAGCCGTGGTGAACCTGATCGACAAACTCATCAACAAGCTGGCCGATAAGCCTTGGACCACGAGTATTCTGACAGTGGAAGGCGCCAACGTCATCGTCTCCGGCGGATCACGTCAGGGACTTCGGGCGGGTGACCACTTGAAGGTGATGACCGCGGGCAAAGTCATCAAGAGCCCGCAAACGGGATTCAATGTCCAGTTACCGCATACCCAGGTGGGCGAACTGGAAGTGCTCTCGTTCTTCGGGGACTCGGAGACCAACGAGGGCTCGATCTGCAAGATCGTCAACGGGCCGACACCGACGACCGATCACTTAATCCAGTTTTAATGGGAAGGAGCCGATCATGACGACGATCGCACTACGCAGCCTGTTCCTGCTCGGCGTCCTGCTCCTGTCCGGATGCGGTCTGTTTGCACCCCTCTTCGGACCCGTGTCGCAAACCACTACCTCGAATGTCGATCAGAACAAAGACGAAGGATTCATTCGATTTTCCAATATCGCCGGCCATCATGAGATCTTCTTGGACGGCAACGCGATCGGCAGTGGAGAAGCCTATCGTGGAGGCGGCCAACTCGGCGTCACCCCAGGCACACACGAGATCGAAATCCGTGAAGCCGGTCTTGTCCGCTTCAAACAGAAAGTGTTTATCGGTACAGGTTCAACCCGCACAATCGACGTCCGATGATGCCACGCCTATTCAGATTGACTATTCTTCTCGCATGCGCGGTGAGCGTAAGCGCCTGCCTTCCCGCCAAACAGTTCTACTGGGGCTCCTATGAGGACAGTCTCTATTCTCGCCAGCAACATGCCGGAGCGAACGGCGAGGCCGAGGCTGCGACGATGCTGCTCGCCACGATCAATGAAGCTCAGACGGACAACGGGAAGGTGGGGCCGGGTATCCATGCCGACTACGGGTATCTCCTGTTCAAGCAAGGAAGAACCGATGAGGCGATCGCGGAGCTGCAGAAAGAATCTGCGTTGTACCCAGAATCGAAACCGCTGATGGAGACAATGGTTTCTCGAATTCAGGGACGGAAGGACAAAGAGAAGGAGAAGAAACCGGCGCCATGAGAGCCTTTTCGTTTATCCTCGCTGCTTGCGTGGCCCTGTCGCTCTCTGCATGCGTCACGCAGCCCAAACCGGATTACTCGAGCTTTTTCGACCATCAACCACACTCGATTCTTGTCGTTCCCCCCGCCAACAAGACGACGGCGGTGGATGCCCCGGCCATCTTTCTGACGACCGTCAGCGCGGCCTTCGCCGAGCGCGGATATTACGTGTTCCCGGTGTTCCTCGTTCAAGACATTCTCAACGATCTTGGCGCAACCGACGAAGGCGCCATCGCCGCCATCCCCCCGGAAAGATTCAAAGAGGTCTTCGGGACCGATTCGATCCTGTACGTGACGATTACGGATTGGGCGACGTCCTATATCGTCATCGCCTCAAACATTATTGTGGGAGCCGAGTACCGTCTCGTGGATGCTGGCACCGGAGCCGAGCTGTGGACTGGAAAGCAGAAGGTCATTCACGATAGCGGCGGTGGAGGGGGCGGGGGGGGACTTATTGGAGCCCTCGTCGTCGCTGCAGTCAATGCGGCGGTTACCGCCACAACCGTGCCATATCGACCCGTCGCAATTCAGGTGAATAACATGGCTGCGAGCCAATCTGGGTATGGGCTTCCTGCAGGACCGTACCATCCTGAATTCAAAAAAGACCGAGAGCAATTTAAGTAAGCCGCTCCTACCCTTCTACCCTTCAAGCTTGCTCGTTTCCCTCTTCGGAGGGTGGCCTGGTCGATCCTCAACTGCGCGCGTCGAACGAGCACATTCTTATCGTGCGCGTTCCGCGAGCAAGAGGACGACCGGCCACCCTCATCTCTTATTATTGGCGAACGCCTCATCCCCCTCCGCCCCTTCCCGCGCCTTCCAGTCCAGGCTGTAATACTCTCCGCGATCCCTCGCCCAGGGATCGAACGCATTCACCACCCCCTGAAGCTCCTCGGCTAGTTCCGGCATCGTCCGCAGCAGGACGCGTTTCATGGGAGAGACTTGCTGCTGATGGCCATTGGGCATTCCCTGCTCCATCATCTCCGGGCCCGGTCCATTGTGCATCACCCACTCGACGCCGAGAGTGCTGTAGAACTCCGGGCGAAAACTGGAGGTGAAGAACCGGTCGCTAAAGAGACGGCGCGAGGCGTTAAGAATAAACACGACGAACTGGGTTTCGGAAATGGCGAAGCCATGTGGCCGCCTGAATTCCGCCAGCCAGCCGACCACGGTGTCGACGTCCTCGATGTTGTCGATCAAGCTGCCCTGTGGATGTCCTAAACAATCGTTGATGGGCGAGCCGTCGTCGTTCAGTCGCGCCTCGGTGATTTTCTTGGATGAATCGCACGGATGTTGCCCGTACACTTCGCGCAACATATTCACGAGCTGCTCCTGCTCGCGCCGAGCCGGCGAATCTTGAGGCAGGCGCGTGTCGACGAAGTCATCGAAGCTGGTCAATTGCTTCAACCCGTACTGCCGACGGAACTCGTTATAGCGCGGTATTCCCCGCTCCCGGTCCCTGATGAGATCGAGCGCGGCTATGTCGATCTGTTGCGTGGGAGATTGCAGGCGCGGCGTCATCAGATTTTGCAAAAATTGCGGATGGTTCTGAAGGGTCAGCGTCCCCAGCCGCTGGCGGCCCATGCTGAGCGCCCAATTCGCCAGGCCTTTCTGCCGCATAGCCTCAGTCGCTTTCCCTCGGAAGGTCTCGATCACCGGCACCTTCTGCCGGATGACATTCGGCTCATTGGTCCACTCACGATATTCGATCAGGTCGGGCAGCAATGGGTGTAAGCGGTACACCGTGATGAACTCCTCGGGGAAATTGAAGGGGGAACCGAAATGGTTCACGCCCCCGTTGATATGATCGTCGTTTTTCAGATCCCAGCGGTCTTGTTTGTCCGGATCGATCAGGCCCACGAGCGGCACCCCCTCATACACCCTGTTGCCCAACCCGAAGATGCCAGGTCCGCCGACCAGCGCCGCATAGAGGCTGTTCGCCTTCTTCGCGTCATTCGAATCGTCGAGGCGGCGCACGACTTCTTTCAGCGCGTCAGCCACCACCTCCTGCTTCTCAAAGACCCCGTGCCAGTTGGCATTCATGCCTCGGTTCAACGGCTCGTTGTAAAGCAGTTGCGTGGTCCATTCGGTAGTGTGAATTTTGGCAATCTCGGCAGCGACGACCAGCCGAGCGATCTCAAACAATTCGTCCGGCGTGACGTCTCTGTAGCGGATGACGGCATCGGGGTTGGCGGGATTTCTTACGCCGCTATCGGCATCGGGCGTACGAACGGTCTGCTTGCGGAATTCACCCACAAAGGCGTTGTGCTCTCGCGCAAAGACGTTGTGATAGAAACTCATCCCGATGCTCCAGTTGTCGGGAAAGGCCGTGGCTTCCTGACCGAACCACTCAGGATTAATCGGGTCTCCCGCTTCGAATACCGGCAAATATCCCAGCTTCTCGCCCACTGATGCCCCCTTTCTCAGCTGCATCAGCAACAATTTCGCTGGGTCTTTGGGATCGTGCTTCACTCGCTTGCCGGACCGCTCGTCGTATCCATAGAGCTGCGAGGCATCCCACCAGGCGGTGACGTGATTCGCGGTGGCTTTCGGCGCCTGCGTGAGATAGGCCTTGCCATCGTGAGTCAATAACCTGGGCTCCGTGCCTTCAGCAATGTACGCCGTATCGATCTTGTCATCGGGCCGGCAGCCAAGCTGCTTGGCGTCCTCGCTCGTCAGCGGTTGCTCGATGTTCTTGACCAGTTGCGTCGCGCAACCGACGGCCATCCACTCCGGCCGATTGTGCCCCTCTTCCAGATGAGCGAACCAGTCGTGGGTCATAAACTGGACCCAGAAAGCCGCCAGGACATTGAAGAACGGCGCCTTTTTGTACTCGCACTCGGCCTCTTTTACACCACCCGGCAGGCCGTACCCGTTGCGACATCTGTCCGGATGCGATTGCTTTCGCGTGAACAGCTTCCGGCTAATGACCTGTGGGTCTGGCTTCAACAGCCCTAATCGATCCCCGTGGCGATTCTTGGTCATCTCATTCAGACCCAGATCGGGGAACGTGGTGTTGAACTCCACGTTCCGCGCAAAGAGTTGATGCGTCGATCCCATCAGCGGGTTGCGGATGTCGTTGCATGTACCGGTCAGGGTACGGAAGCGGATCAACTCTCCGCGACAGACCTGCGTCTGGTCGCCACCGGCAGCCTTGAAGTCAGGATGGCTCTGCGGAAATTGCATTTCCGGCCAGGTATTCAGTACCGGCCCGGCCTCGCCGTTGCGGCCTGTGACATAGGCTTCGTAGGTCTTGTTGTTGTCGAAGAGATTGAACTTGATGAGTTCGATACGTTGCAACTCCAGTTCATAGAGCGCGCCGTTGATCCCGTGCGCATTAGGGCCAACCACCTTGGCATTGGCCAGAAGCTGCGCAGGAGCTAGAGACGTGGCATCACCAGCGGCCCAATAATTCGGCCAATCCAACCACGGCCCCTCCCTGAGACTCTCGGCATGCTTCCCTCCGAGACAACGCGCCGTTGTGTCCGAAACCTTCCCCAAGAATCGTTGCTCTCTGGTCTTCGCAACTGTCTGAGTATCTCGTTGCAGGAGCATCTCCTTACAATCTTTCGTGGAGTCCACGAAGATGCCGAATGGACCTGGACCGGCGCACGCCCCGAGCATACAAAGTCCCGTGACGATCACAAGCCGTGACCACTTACCTATTTGTCTCATAGGCAGCTCTCCTCAACGATAGAGATTCCTTGTGGATACAACACAAGACTGTCGAGCTGATGTCAGTCGGGCAATGAAGACCGGCATCGTACGAAAGACGAGGGGGAGGGAAACAGGAAGAAGAGCAAAAGATCAGGGCACGTCTCCCGCACAGCGTACGCCGAGCGTCGGCCCCCAGTAGGTCACTTCATCCCACCCTCGATAGCTGGCTTGAAGATTTGGCGGTTTTTCATTCCATTCCCCTCCACGCAACACGCGAAACGAGCCACGCAACGGTCCCTGTGGATCGCGGGAGGAAGATGCCTGATAGAAATCCTCCGCGTACCAATCTTTCACCCACTGTGACACACTGCCGATCAGGTCGAAAACCCCATAGGGCGACACCGTCGCCGTCTGGTGCCCAACCGGATCGGTTCCGCTGGTGCCGGCCGTGAGTTCTCCAATTCTCACACGGCTTTTCACGACGTCCCCGTCATTGCCCCAGGGGTAACGGCGACCATCCGTTCCTCGCGCCGCCTTTTCCCATTCGGCTTCTGTCGGTAATCGTTTACCCTGCCACTGGCAAAAGGATCGAGCCTGATTCCACGTAATGTTGGTCACGGGATGCTGCGCGTGCTGAAGATCCTCGAGCGTCAGGCGATCTTTGGGCGGCGTGCAGCCTCCTCCTTCCACGCACTGTTGGTACCGCGCATTCGTCACTTCGTATTTGTCGAACCAGTAGGAACTAAGGTAGACCAGGTGTAAGGGACGAGCATCTTGTAACCCATCCTCCGAACCCATCCAAAATTCTCCTGCTGGAATCACCACCATCCCCTCCGGTTGAACGATGCCGCGCTGGGCCAGCTGCTTCAATTCATTTTCCTGTGCAGCCCGGAGTTGGTCGTTCACCCGTGCAATCGCCTCCTCGTCCTGTCCACTCAACGCTTGAGCCCGCGCCGGACTCGGCTGTATGCGCGGCGAGACGACCGCTGGAGGGTCGCTCTTTGACGATGCTCCGGCAACCTGAGCTGGAGCCGGTGGCACCGAGGCAGTATCCGTGTTCCTTACCGTCTCGATGAGCACCGTAGTCCGGACGATTTCCTGGGCAAGGCCTCTGTACTCACCGCCCCCCTTGGCATCAATCCTCCCCTTCCCGATTATCGTAAAGTCGAAATCCGGGATATTCGCGAGGAGAGGCGTCGCATAGGAGATCGGCACCGCAAAGGACATCCCTTCCGGCACGATCCCGGATGGATGGGAGAATTTGGTGGTCATCAGGCCGACTACCTCCCCGCGTCGATTGAAGATGGCCCCTCCGCTGTTGCCGGGGTTGATTGCCGCATCCACTTGAAAGACACGCTGGACGCCCTTCGTTCGCACCGCCGCAATCCGACCGCGGGTCACGGACACTTCCCGGAGGCCGAACGAAAATCCGACGGTGATGATTTCTTGGTCGAGTCGGACGGCACCAGCATAGCCGATGGGTGCTTCCGAGAGTCCCACCGTTTCAATCTTGAGCAAAGCGAGGTCGTGTTCGGAATCGGTGCTGATCAGGAACGCCGGCGCACGGAATTCCCCGGCAGTCACGACAAAGATCCGTTTTGCATTGGCGACCACGTGGTCCGCCGTCAGGATATACCCATCGCTATGGACAATGACTCCGCTCCCCGCCGGCGTCGCGTCTGGTGCGTTTAGTCGCTCGGCCCCCCAGAGGCTACTGGAGCCGGCGACGATGATCACCCATAGAAAAAATGCTATTCGTCTCAATGCTATTCGTCTCATGGTCGAATCGGGATCACCACACTAATCGCACCGGCATTTTGCCCGAGTCTGAGTCCCTCCCTGGGGTAGCCGGTCCGATCAAGTTCCCCTTTGGGGTCGCCGTGACAATCCAGGCATTTTCTAGTCGTATAGAGCGGAAACATCAGGCGCAACGACCCGCTCTTCGCTGTGACTTCGCTGATCACTTTCTCAAGGGGGTACGAGGGATCGGCGAAGGCCTCCAATGCCGCACGTTCTCCAGTGTCCGGCGCGTTGAGGGGATTGCGAGGCACCAGTGCCGTCTGCTTCAGCCGTACGTGTGTGCGTTCAGTGAATCGGGTGCCCACTCGCGCGCCGAAGATCGCGGGGATGAACTCTTTGAGTCCATCACCTCGTCGATTGATTTCTGGTTGGGCTTCCACGACCACCTGTTTGCTGACCAAAACCAGTTCTTTGAGCAGCTTCTTCGCCCCGGCCGGAATTCGCGCCATATCAAGATCTCGCAGGTCGATACCTGAGCGACTGCGGAAGACGTCCAGTAATTGTCGCTCAAACAGGTCAGGTGTAAAATCTTTTTCCGTTTTCTCCTGTTCATCGAACAGGACTACGTGTTCGTTGATTACATTTCTGCCGGAATCGAGCAGGACCGCAAGGAGACGCGCGGTCGTCTCGAGTTCAAGGATGGTTTGAAGGGGAGCGCCGGAGTCCGGCTGACGATTCTTAGCACAAGCACCTTCGTTGCTTGCCCAACCGGCCACGGCACAGGCCAGGAGCGATGCGACAACCCACCGCAGGCGACTTGCCATAACGTCGGCCCTGCCGCGTACGCATGGTGGAAAAACTCGTGAGGCGCGATCCCCTATCCGCTATTGTGCAGACAGGGGGCCCCTCACAAATGGATGGTACGTTTGGTCACCGGTGAAGTCAAGACGTGCAAGCCGCCTCCTTCACTCACCGGGAATGATGGATGTCGATCATGACGTTATCGGCGTCAAGCTCGACCGTGACGGGAACCCCTTCCTGTAACACGAAAAGTTTACTGCCCGTGAGCGCATCCACGTCGAAGCGTTCACACCCCTCCGACATCGAGAGCTGAATCTCGCTCGTGCCCGAATTATTCATGATGGTTCGTCGAGAAATCGCGCAGTCGCGTTGAGAGACGCGCATTCGGAGCAGCGAGGCCCCGATGCGTACCTAGAGTATGTCGAAGAAGTGAACGGCGAGCCTGCCTGCCGAAGGCTTGCCGCACAATTGAAGACGACTGATCCTCATCACGCTATCTCCTCCCCTGACACACAATGCCTCGGGCGAGCAGTGTCGGCCTTCTCCCTCCTCAACGACAGCCGACCGCTGCTCGCCCGGTACTTGCGTACTGCATTTGTTAGAACCCGTCTCCCTTATTGAGCCGGGACAGAAATTTTGTATTCATCGAAGGGAGTCGTCAGCACCGCTATTCTGAAGAGCTCATCTGCTGCTTTCGGGTTAATTCCGCCTTCTCTATTCTTGAGCATCTTGAACCACTTGCCCATTCCGTCCCGCACTGTCGCTTGATCGCCCCGTATCGCCGCTTTCTTCATAAGACTCAGCTCGCTGAGATATGGGTCCCAATTGGCTGGTACATTATCGGTGGTGGGATACCTGTTTTTATAAAAATTTACCGAGCCAGTGAGTTCATCCATCCAATTCGTCGTTTGAGCTAATGCAATCCCCCCGGCGAACAGGGCCAGCGCACATGAGACTGCAACGATTGTCGCGAGTATTGCTTTCATGGGAGCCTCCTTTCTTCATTCAATCGAAAGGTGTCAACACCGACTGAGCTAGATCACGATTTGTTCCATTTTATCGAGGGCAGCAAACGAAGCCCATCACCCGAAGGATGGTTTTTGCGTACACCGTTCAGGTGATGGACCGGAAGAAGTGCGTACCTACTTGCTGTTGAGATAGGTCAGGATCGCTTCGACCCGGCCGGCGACGCCGAGTTTGCGATAGATGTGGTGGAGGTGAGTCTTCACGGTGTCGAGCGACACACACAACTGATCGGCGATGTCCTTATTGCCACGCCCAGACGCGGCACATGCCAGAATCTCCCGCTCACGCTCGGTCAGCAGTGCTATGCCGGGGGCAGTCCCGCTCCTGGCTTCTTGCAGTGCAGAGACCACTTTCCGAGCAAAGCCGTCCGGCATGAAGGGGGAATGAACTTGTTCCCCCCTGTAGGTGGCTCTGATGATGCGAAGAAACTCGGCATGGTCGGCATCCTTCAGAATGTAGCCGCAGGCGCCGGCTTGCACCGCCGCTACGATTCTCGCATCTTCATCATGGACCGACAACATCAACACCTTCACGTCAGGAAGACAGCCCTTGATCAGGTGCGTGGCCGTGACTCCGTCGAGTCTCGGCATATCCACGTCCATCAGGATCATATCGGGTTTGGTTTTCATGGCCAGATCGAACGCCTCGTGACCATCGGTCGCTTCTCCGACCACTCGCAGGTCCGGTTCGCGTTCGAGGAGCAGCCGAAGGCTTTGCCTAAAGAGTCGTTGATCCTCGGCAATCAGCACTCTGGCCTGCATAGGCCTCCTGATTCAGCGGCAGTTCCACGGAAAAGATGGCGCCGCCTGATGAACGATTTTCCGCCCGAATCATCCCCCGATGGGCTGCTACCACGAGGTGGCAAAAATGCAAGCCCAGCCCTCTTCCGGTCCTGATGTCGCCAGGATCTTTCTTCCTGAAAAACATCTCGAACAAATGAGGAAGATCTTCAGGAGCGATGCCGGGTCCTTCGTCCGCAACCTGAATGGTGGCCTGGGAGGATGGCGTGCCGGGAGACTCGTGACCCGAAAATCCTCGCGCCTCCGCTTGAACCATCACGGTTATCTTTCCTCCTTGTGGAGAAAACTTGAGCGCGTTGTGAACGAGATTGATGAGCACACGTAACAGGCGACGACGATCAGCTGTGATCGCGACATCATCCTCCGGCAACTCGAGATGAAAGGCGATTCGCTTCGTGGTGGCTTCGGTTCGGAAGAGCTGCACCACCTCAGCCACCAGGCTGTTGACAGACACCGTCGAAGTCAAGAGCGGCAGCCCGGAATAGCTTTCTTGATACACATCCAGCATGTCGTTGATCATGCCAAGCAACAGGTCGATCGTCAGTTGCATGTCGACCCACCATTCTCGCTGCGCGGTCGGCTGCAATCCTTCGTCTTGTGAGAGCAACTCCAACGTCTTCTTGATCCCCACCAACGGATTACGAATATCGTGGGCGAACATCGAGGCAAACTGACTGAGCGAGGCGAGGCGCTCCGAACGGATCAACTGCTCTTCGAGACGCTTCTTTTCGGTGAGGTCGCTCAACTGTACCATCACAGCAACCAGCAATCCGGCGTTCTCGACCGGCACCAGATCGACATCCATGATGAGCGTGCCTTCAGCCGGTGAGGGCATCCGCATCTCGCCGACGGGCTCTTCTTTCTTGGTGACAATGACCACTTCCAGCAATCGGCGAAGCCGGGCACGATCCTCCTCCCGAAATAGATCCTCCACATTCTTACCGATCAGACGATGAGCAGGTGTCCACAGCTTAGTTTCGCCTCGACGATTGACATCCTGAATGATTCCCTCCTCGTTGACGAGCAACTTGGTATCCGTCGAATGATCCCACAACATCCGATAGTGCTCCTCGGAAATCACCAGCTCCTGGTTCGCTCGTTCGAGTTCGGCCACATACTGTCTCCGCTCCCGCGATGCACGCTCCAGCCGCTCCGTCAATTCATCAAAACTCGCGGCCAAGGTATCGATCTCCACAATGCCGGCAGACTGCGTGGCCATCATCGGCTTCTCATCGCTCTGCTGTCCTAACAGCTGCACTCGCTCGACCAGCGCATTGATTGGCTGCACGATACGGCGACCGAGGCGCCATCGAAGCAGTGCGACCACGGCGAAGACCAGCATGCCGAACGCCGCGAGCTTCCATACAAGTAGACGCAACGGCGCATAGGTTTCGTTGGGATCTTGGCTGACGAGAATGGACCACGTTCCCACCTGAACGATGCCTGGTCGGAGGGACACGGATGCGAACCCGATGATCCCTCCTCTTTGACCGTGGGCATCGTCCTGGACTTCCATCCAGGTAGCCTCGGGTAGAGGAAGGCCCGATGCGAATGAGCCTCTCAGTGGTTCAATAAGGGTTGTGTGTTGTCCGGGCGGGAAGAGCGGACAGGCCAAGACCGTCCCCTGAGGTCCAACCAGCATGACATGACCGGTACCGCCGATCTTACTTCGGAGAACCGAAGTCAAGAGCTGGTCTTTCTCGATCACTGCCTTTAACGCGCCCAACACAGACCCAGCCTCGTCGACAATCGGCACGGCGATCTCCAAATACCCATGTCCCATTTCGTCGAGACGCAGCTCTCCCACCCATAATCGTCGCTGTTCGAAGACGACCGGCCACCAAGGTTGCCTACTGTAATACGTCCTGGTGTCTTCGCTGCTGCCCCGGCCGACCAAACGGCCTCGGCGATCGAGAATTACCAGTGATCCAAAATACGGCCGTTGCGACTCCTTCCACCGCTCAAGGACCGGCTGGTCGAAGGTCAGCCGGGTTCCTTCCCGGACTGCTTCACGAACCTCCGGTAGGGAGCTGAGTCGTTCCACCCACTCAATTTCTTTTTCTAAGATTAGCCCGACTTTATCTGCACTCTGGCGGGCGAGTTCCTGAAACCCGAGGCCGATGGCCTCGCGGAATGAGTGTTTTGTCTGCCAATACGCATAGGCCAAGCCTAATGCGCCGGAGAGCAAACCGATGGAGAGGACCGAGAGCGTGATCGAGCGCTGAAGACTGACTCGCTTCCTCATGGGGGCACCGGTGAGTAATACCCGATGCTGCATTGGAGGTGCTTCTAATCTTAATTTCAACGCTTCCGTACAGGGAATGTCAAGGGTCCGCATCAACCTGTGCACCATGCAGATGATGCGGTCCCAGCTCTAGCCCACTTCCTTCCTCGTTGTTCTACTCGTTGTTTTGCATGTGACTTTTTCCCCTAAGACTTGGACATTGCAAACGGCGTATACTACACCTGTCGAGTGAGCCATCATGGTCATAGCAGAGCCTTGATCATGAAACACGCACCCCGCCCACAGTCACGTCGTCATCGAGCATTCCTCCACCCCTCTCAACCATTCCAGCAGCGACCTCTGCCGGGAGGTCAGCCACCACAGGAGGTGTCACCATGTCCATCTCACGAACACTCAACGCGTATCTCGATCGTGAACGAGTTCATTATGATGTGTTGCCCCACCCCGAAGCGTTTCGCGCCCTTGCCATCGCTCGTACGCTCCATACCCTGGAAAAGGAGATGGCCAAGGTCGTGATCGTGAAGGTACGGGGGCGGTTTGTGATGATGGTACTGCCGGCCCGTTGGAACGTAGACCTCCATCGCTTGAGGACTGTCTTTGCCACCCATCAGGTGCGGCTCGCGACCGAGGATGAGTTAAAAGGCCTGTTTCCCGACTGCGAGTTGGGCGCCATGCCGCCCTTCGGCAACCTCTACGGGCTCCCTGTGTACGTCGATCGACCACTCACGGAGGACGAGGAGATCGTCTTCCAGGCCGGGACCCATTCGGACGCGATCCGCATGCGCTACTGGGACTTTGCCTCGCTTGCGTTTCCGGTGGTAGAGGAATTCCACTGTTCACCCTCAGAAGTCTGGTGATGTCTTATACCGCTTCTCTTCCAACGTATCTCGCGAACATGCGCAGCCGGTTCTGCGACGAGAGACGAACGACGCTTCACCAACGGCGTCCGAAGAGGGCCGCCTTTTTGAGCATCCTGCGTGGTGTTCTCCTGTTGTCCCAGACGTGCGGATCAGCGAAGTTCTGGCGTACCTACGTAGTTTTTCCGCAGCCTGCTAGCCCGCATTATTCATGAGCACTTTTGCTTCAATAGATGTTTTCGGCAGGTAAGAGGTGACCAGCCCCCAGTTGTTAGGCCACCCTTCACGTTCCTTCACGCCGACACGCTGAGCGGTGCGAAGGTACGAGTCTCTGGGGCGGGTGGCCGATCCCCCAGCGCACGGTGTGGGCCTCGCGGGTTGTCGCGTTGGCGCCATCCGTCCACGATCCCCCG
>Ga0187894_10002969_pt1 | contig 19526 bp, 17 predicted proteins | sample GBC1701081metaG_FD_136650 | JGI IMG/M metagenome (GOLD analysis project Ga0187894, IMG submission 136650) | White microbial mat communities from a lava cave in the Kipuka Kanohina Cave System on the Island of Hawaii, USA - GBC170108-1 metaG ...
GCCTTCACCACCCGCTCCCACTTCGGAATCTCGGACGCGATGAAAGCGGCGAACTCGGCGGAGGAGCCGGTCGACGGCTCCGCGCCGGTCGCGAGCGCGCGGTCGCGCACTTCGGGCAGCGCCAGGATCCGCACCGTCTCCGCGTTCAAGCGCGCGATCACGTCCGGCGGCGTGCCGGCCGGCGCGACGAGCCCGAACCAGCCGACCGCGTCGTAGCCGGGCACGCCCGACTCGGCGACCGTCGGGATCTCCGGTGCGGTGATCGTGCGCTTGCCGCTCGCCACCGCGATCCCCCTCACCTTGCCGGCGCGGATCTGCGGCAGCGCCGACACGAGGTCGACGAACGCGACCGGCACCTGGCCCGCGACGAGATCGGTCACCGCCGGTGCGCTGCCCTTGTACGGGACGTGCGTCATGTCGACGCCGGCCATGAGCTTGAAGAGCTCGCCGGAGAGGTGCATCGCCGTGCCGTTGCCGGCGGAGCCGAACGAGAGCGCACCCGGCTTCGCCTTCGCCGCCGCGATGAGCTCCGGCACCGAAGCGACCGGCGTGGCGTTCGCCACCGCGACCACGATCGGGATGTCGGCGAGCTTCGAGACCGGCACGAGATCCTTCACCGGGTCGTAGGGCAGCTTGCCCATCAGGTGCTGGTTGATCACGAGCGCGCCGGCCGCGGCGAGGCCGATCGTGTAGCCGTCGGGCGCGCTCTTCGCGACCACGTCGACGCCGATGTTGCCGCCGGCGCCGGGCCGGTTCTCGGCGACCACCGGCTGGCCGAGGCTCTTCGACATCTCCTGCGCGAGCAGGCGCGCGATCGTGTCGGCGCTGCCGCCGGGCGGGAACGGGATGATGAGGCGGACCGGCTTCGCGGGATAGCCCTGGGCGACCGCGGCGCCGGCCGTTGCGAGAGCGATGGCGAACGCGAGGGCGAGGCGTTTGAGCATCGGGCGGGGCCTCCGGAAGGGAGCGAATGATGCCACGGCCCCCGGGTTCGGCAGCGCGCCGATCGGGTGCTTGCGAGGCGCGCGGTCCATCTCAGATCCCCCGGACGAGGTTCGCGAGCAGCTCGTAGAGCGCGTAGTAGCTCGCCTGCAGGCCGTGGACGCTCGGCACCAGATCGGCGAGGTCGAAGGTGCCGTCGGCCGGGACGAACGTCGGCGCGGGCACCACCTCGAGCCCGGCGGCAGCGAACTCGGCGCGCGCGCGCCGCATGTCGAAGCCGTGGCCGACGAGCACCACCCGCCTGACGCCCTCCTTCTCCAGCCGCGCCGCCGAGAACTGCGCGTTCTCGCGGGTGTTGCGGGAGCGGTCCTCGGTCCACCGTACGGGCACGCCGAATTCGCGCTCGAGGGTCTCGCGCATCACGTCGGCCTCGGCGCGCGTCGCGCCGCCGGTGAAGCCGCCGGTGACGAGCACCGGCAGCCCGGTCGCGCGCGCCACCATGGCGCCGTAGCGCACGCGCTCGAGCGTGAGCCGGCCGACCGTGTCGCCGCCGTACTCGGGCGCGTTGCGGCGCACCCCGCCGCCGAGGATCACGATCGCCTGCGCGGAGCGCGCCTGGTCGGCCGTCACCGGCGGGCTGTCGTCGACCAGGCGCAGCAGCCCGCCCGCGACCAGCCCTGTCGAAAGCGCGACGAGGAGGCCGAGCCCCGTCCAGACCAGCGCGCGCCCGAGCCGCGGGCGGCGGCCGAGTAGCGCCGCGCCCGCGATCGCGATCAGGAGGGGGCCGAGGGGCGGCAGCACGAGCGCCGCGAGCACCTTGCGCCAGAAGAAGAAGTCCATGTGGATTCCCGCCGTTTGCGCACCGGCGGGCACGTTGGCTCGCCGGGCGAGCCAGGACTATACTCAAGGCCGTCCGCGCCGCCCTTCACGATGCCAACTCGAGCAGCCGCCGGTCTCGGCGGGCCGGGCACGCGGAACGCGCAGGGGCCTCGATCCGGGAAGGGGAGGCCAATGTTTCTGTTCGAGCTCCTGAACCTGCCGCAAGGGTTCAAGAAGTACTTCGACATCACCCCCGCGGTCGCCGACGATCTCCAGCTCGAGGCGTACGTCGTCCGCCACAAGGTCTACTGCGAGGAGCTCGGGTTCGAGCCGGTGCGCGACCCACCTTTCGAGCGCGACGAGTACGACGAACGCGCCGTCCACGTGCTGGTGAAGTCGGTCAAGTACCACCGCTACGCCGGCTGCGCGCGGATCGTGCGCGTCGATCCGGGTGACCCACTGAGCCGCCTGCCAGTCGAGAAGGCCTGCGAGCAGACGATCGAGCGCGGCATCGTCGACCCGGCGCGGCTGCCGCGCGAGCGGATCGGCGAGATCTCGCGGCTTGCGGTGACGAGCGAGTTCCGCCGCCGCAAGGGCGAGGAGTCGACGCCGATGGCGATCCAGCAGGCCGACTTCGGCGTGGCGCAGATGCCGCGCTTCCCGTACCTGCAGGTCGGCCTCTACCTCGGCGCGATCGCGCTCGCCAAGCGGCTCGGCCTCGAGACGCTGTTCGTCCTGACCGAGCCGCGGCTCGCGAACCACTTCGCGCGGCTCGGCGTGAAGATCCGGCAGATCGGCGGGCCGGTCGAGCACCGCGGCGAGCGCGTGCCGTCGATGATGTCGGTGGCCTCGATCGAGGCCAACCTGCCGCGGCCGGTGCGGCCGCTCTACGAGATGATCTCGGACGCGATCAAGCGCGGGGTCGAGGCGCAGAATCCCGGGCCGGCGCATTGAGCGCCCGCCGCCTAGCGGCGAGGCCGTCCTGAAGTGAGCCTGTGCGCAGCGACCCGAGCCGGGTGACTGCCATTTTTCCGACCGGAACGCGTCGCAGGTCACGCCTTCCTCCGCGGCGGTTGCCAGATATGTATCGTATGCATATACTGGCAGTGTGCCCGCCACGTTCGACCCGGACAAGGACGCGATCAACCTCCAGAAGCACGGCATCTCGCTCGCCGAGGCCGACGGTGTGCTCAATGACCCCCTCGCCCTGACGGTCGAGGACCAATCAGCGGAAGGTGAACCGCGTTTCGCGACGATCGGGATGAACGCCTTCGGGACGCTGATGGTCGTGGTCTGGACCCCGCGAGGGGAGGAAATCCGAGTCATCTCGGCGCGAAGGACCGAACCGAAAGAGAGACGAACCTATGAAGAAGGAATACGACTTTTCGAAAGGCAAGCGCGGCGCGGTGATCCCGACCACCGGGAAGACGCGCATAACGATCTACCTCGACGACGAGGTTCTGGAACGATTCAAGGCTCAATCCGAGAAGACGGGGAAGGGATATCAGACGCTGATCAACGAAGCGCTCAAAGCCTATGCCGGTCTGACGGAGAAACCGCTCACGCCTGAGGTCATCCGCAAGATCGTGCGTGAAGAGCTCGCTGGTCATCAATGAGCTATGCGGGCGGGCCCCGAGGCGAGCCGCGCGTCGTCCCTGACTTCCTGCCTCCCCCCGAGGATCTCGTCTTTCGCGAGGACGGCGTCAAGGTCACCTTTTCCCTGAGCGGGCGCAGCGTCGAGTTCTTCAAGGACGCGGCGCGCAAGTACAAGACGCAGTACCAGCGGATGATCAGACGGCTGCTCGACGCGTACGCCGCGCACCATTCGCGACCCCGGCGATCATCGCGTCCGGCTGCGACGCGGGCGCAGTCTACCGCGCGCCGCCCTTCAGCAGCTCGATCAGATACCGGCTCGGAATCGCGTAGGTGATCCCGCTCGGCCGCTCGAGCGCGGCCTCCTTGGTGCCCTTCACGAACACCATGTTGACGACCCCGATCACCTCGCCGGTGGCCGGGTCGTAGACCGGGCTCCCGCTGTTGCCGGGATAAGCGGTCGCGTCGAGCTGGAACACCGGGAACGGCCCGCTCGAGAGCCGCCGGACGAGGTCCGGCTTGAGCTGGCTCGAGTGCGCTGCCGGGATCGCGATCGGCGTGATCGCCGAGACCATGCCGCGATGCGTCGCCGGATACGGACCGAGCACCGCGCCGATCGGATAGCCGGTGAAGAGGATCGACTCGCCCTCGCGAACGCTCTCGGAGTCGCGGATCGCGAGCGCGGGCAGCGCCGGCCCGGGGAGATTCAGCAGCGCGAGATCGTGCGCCGGATCGTCGGCGCCGCGCGTCGCCCGCCGCAGCTGCATCTCGCGGCCCTGGCCGGGCGCGATCACCGCGAGCGTCTCGCCCTGGTCGGCGTCGAGCTTCTGCGCCAGCACGTGCGCGTTGGTGACGATCGTCGAGCCGTTGCCGACCGCGAAGCCGGTGCCGAGAAAGCGGAACGGCGGCGTGCGAGTCTGCTGGAACGTGCCGACCCCGACCACCGACTGCTTCACGCGCTCGATCGTCGCCGGGATCTGCTGCGCGACGGCGGGCGCGCCGCCGGCGATCAGCGCCCCCAAGAGCGCCGCCGCAGCGACGCTACATCCGCGCCGTCGGCTGGCCGCCGAGGAGCGGCGAGGGCTCGGTGACGCTCGGGTCATACGGATGGTCCTCGCTCGGGAAGTGGCGCCGGATCCGCTGCACGTACGCGCGCGTCTCGACGTAGGGCGGCACGCCGCGATGGCGATCGACGGCGTTCTCGCCCGCATTGTAGGCGGCCGCGACCAGCGTCACCTGGCCGCGGTAGTAGGCGAGCAGCCAGCGGAGATACGCGAGCCCGCCGTGGACGTTCTCGGCCGGGTCGAACGCGTTGCGCACCCGAAACCGGGTCGCCGTGTCGGGAATGAGCTGCATCAGCCCGCGTGCATCCTTCGGGGAGCGCGCGCCCGGCTGGAAGTTGGATTCGACCGCGATCACCGCGAGCGCGAACCGCGGCCGGATGCCGTACCCCGGGGCGAGCGACCGGGCGAGTTCGGCGTAGCGCTGCTTCTCCGGCGGCAGGTCGGCGAAGGCGTCCGCATCGATGTCGGCTGCGGCCGGCATCGACGCCGTCATGCACTCCGGGAGCCGCCGGTCCTCCGCGCCGACGTAGCCGAGCATCCGCTGCGCGTGCTCGTGACGCTGCGCGGCCGCGAGGGCGAAGAGACCGGCGGCGAGCCGGTCGTCGCCGGCCACGCCCCGTCCGTTGGCGTACATCCAGCCGAGCCCGTACTGCGCGTCGGGGTCGCCCGACCTTGCCGCCTGGCAATAAAGCAGCGCGGCGAGCTTCGGGTCTTTCGCCACGCCCTCGCCGTGCTCGTAGGCGACCGCGCGCGCGACAACCTCGCGCGTGGCGTTCGTCTGCGCTGTCGCAGCGGCGGATACGCCCAGGGCGAGCAGAAGCGCGACGCACTCACGCCGCATCGGTCGCCTCCTCGTGCGCCGCCGCATACCGCGCGAGGTACCACGGCAGCGCCGCCTGCAGGCCGGCGGCGAGATCGTGCGTCGGGGCGTAGCCGAGCAGCCGCGCCGCCTTGCCGACGTCGGCCTGCGAGTGGCGCACGTCGCCGGCGCGGAACGCCTCGTGGACCGGGCGCGCGATCCGCAGACCGGGCGCGCGGTCCCGTATGAGCGCGGCGAGCGTTTCGAAGAGCCCGTTCAGCGTCGTGCGCTCCCCGACCGCGACGTTGTAGACCTGGCTCAGCGCGGCCGGATCGGTCGCCAGCGCCGCGCGCAGGTTGGCCTGCACCGCGTTCACCACGAAGCAGAAATCGCGGCTCGTCTCGCCGTCGCCGTAGATCGTGACCGCCTCCCCGCGCGCGAGCGCGCGGATCCAGCGCGGAATCACCGCCGCGTACGCGCCCTCCGGATCCTGCCGCGTGCCGAACACGTTGAAGTACCGCAGGCCGATCGTCTCGACGCCGTAGCAGCGCGCGAACACGTCGGCGTACAGCTCGTTCACGTACTTGGTCACCGCGTACGGCGAGAGCGGGCGGCCGATCTCGTCCTCCACCTTGGGCAGACCCGGATGGTCGCCGTAGGTCGAGCTGGACGCCGCATAGACGAAGCGGCGCACGCCGGCTTCCCGCGCCGCGGCCAGCACGTTCACGAACCCGGTCGCGTTGGCGGCGTGCGTGGCGAGCGGGTCGGCGACCGAGCGCGGTACCGAGCCGAGCGCGGCGTGATGAAGGACGGTGTCGACGCCCTCGCACGCCCGACGGCAGGTCGCGAGATCGGTGATGTCGCCCTCCACGAAGACGAACCCCCGCGCGGCTTCCTCGCCGGCGGCGGCGCGCACGTCCTCGAGATTGCGGCGGTGGCCGGTGGCGAAGTTGTCCAGGCCGACGACGTCCTGGCCGAGCGCGAGCAGCGTTTCGACGAGGTGCGAGCCGATGAAACCGGCCGCGCCGGTGACGAGCCAGCGCCGCCGCGTGTCGGCGACGGTGCGCTGGAGCTCGGCGTGGCTCGGCGTCATCGCGAACCCTACAGCCGCCACACCCGCACGCCGCGCGCGGCCAAAGCGGCGGGATCCATCTGCGACTTGACGTCCACGTACAGCCCGCCCGGCACGAGCTTCGCGACGAAGTCGTCGACCGGGCGCGCCTTGAACGCGCAGTGCGCCACCGCGCCGACCATCGCGGCCGCCCGCGGCAGCGCCTCCCAGGGCACGAGCTGCAGGCCGTACTCGTGCTCGGCCTCGGCGGCCTGGGCGACCGGGTCGTGGACGTGCACGCGCGCGCCGTACGACTCGAGCTCGCGCACGACGTCGATCACGCGCGAGTTGCGCAGATCGGGCACGTCCTCCTTGAACGTGAGCCCCAGGACGATCACGTCGGCGCCCTTCACCGCCGAGCCGTGCTGGATGAGCTGCTTGACCGTCTGCTCGGCGACGTACTTCCCCATGCCGTCGTTGATCCGCCGCCCGGCGAGGATCACCTGCGGGAAGTAGCCGAGCATCTCGGCCTTGTGCGTGAGGTAGTACGGATCGACGCCGATGCAGTGCCCGCCGACGAGGCCGGGGCGGAACGGCAAGAAGTTCCACTTCGTCCCGGCCGCCTGCAGCACCTCCGTCGTGTCGATACCGACGCGATGGAAGATCAGCGCCAGCTCGTTCATCAGCGCGATGTTGAGGTCGCGCTGGGTGTTCTCGATCACCTTCGCGGCCTCGGCGACCTTGATGCTGCTCGCCCGGTGGACGCCCGCCGTCACCACCGAGCCGTAGATCGCCGCGACGCGCTCGAGCGTCTCCGGCGTATCGCCGGCGACCACCTTGGTGATGCGGGTCAGCGTGTGCTCCTTGTCACCCGGGTTGATCCGCTCCGGCGAATAGCCGACGAAGAAATCCCGCTTCCACTTCAGGCCCGAGTGCCGCTCGAGCACCGGCACGCAGATCTCCTCGGTCGCGCCGGGATAGACGGTGGACTCGAACACGACCGTCGCGCCGCGCTTGAGGTTCCTGCCGACCGACTCCGACGCGCCGAGCAGCGGCCGGAAGTCCGGCTGGTGGGCCTCGTCGATCGGCGTCGGCACCGCGACGACGACGAAGCCGGCCTCGCCGAGCGCTTTGGGGTCGGTCGTGACGCGAAGCTGCCTGGCCGCGCGCAGCTCGTCGGTCGAGACCTCGCCCGTCGGGTCGACGTGCTTCCCGTACGACGCGACCTTCTCCGCCGAGAGGTCGAACCCGATCGTCGGGTACTTCTTCCCGAACTCGACCGCGAGCGGGAGCCCGACGTAACCCAGTCCGACGACGGCGATGGTGGTCATCGATCGGTCTAGCTAACAGGTTGATTCAAAAGGGGCCACAGCCCCTCTTGACGCCCCAAATCCAGTGACGCAAAACGCGCGCTTCGCTCTGACGCAGCTTGTGCGCGTGTTCCTGCCCGGTGCCGGATCTGCGTTCTGCATCACGCTGCTAGAGCTGCTTGAGGAGCTCGGCCGCTTCGGCCTTGTGCGCGCTCTCGCCGGTCAGCGCTGCGATCGCCTCCAGCTCCTTCCGGGCGGCGGCCTTGTCGCCTGACTTGATCAGCGCCTTCGCGTAGTGGAGCCGGATCTCGTGCGTGTTCGGCGCTGCCTTCGAGGCGCGGCCGAGGATCTCGGTGCCGCGTTTCGTCTCGCCGCTCTCCAACAGCAGCCAGCCGTAGGTGTCGGCGACCGCCGGACTCCCGGGTGCGAGGCGCGCGGCCTTCTCCGCGACGCCGACGGCGCCCGGATCCTTGAGCTCGTACAGCGACCAGGCGAGGTTGTTCATCGCGACCGCGTTGTTCGGCTGCTCGGCGACGATCTTCTGGTAGCCGGCCGCGGCCGCCTTGTAGTCCTTCGACTGAAGGTCCCGGTCGGCGAGGTAGAGCGGCACGACGGCGTCCTTCGGGTTCTCCCGCATCCAGCGCGCGAGGAGCGCCTCGCCCTCCTGCCGCTTGCCCGCGGCCTCGAGCACCGCGCGCTGCCGGAGGACGAGGAGCGGCGCCGGCTGGCGCTTGATCGCCTCGCCGTACGCGCGCGCGGCCTGATCGAACTTCTTCTCGGTGATCAGGATCTCGCCCTCGAACACGTACCCGATCGCCTCCTTCGGCCGCGCCTTCTGCACCGCGCGCGCGTCGGCAATCGCCTCCTCGGGCTTGCCGGCGGCGATGTAGGTCGCGATCGCGTCGCGGTACACGTCGAGCCGGCCGGGCTGCAGGGCGAGCGCCTTCTGCAGCGTCTGGCTCGCGGCGGTGAAGTCCTTCTTCGCGACGTGCGCGCGCGCGGCGAGCATCAGCGGGCCGGGCGACTGCGGCAGCAGCGTCGCGAGCTTGTTGAACGTCGCCACCGCCTGGTTCGGCTCGCCCGCACCGATCTGGGCGACGCCCAGCGCCTGCAGGATCGAAGGATTGTCGGGCAGGGCCGCGGCGGCGGACTGCGCCGCAGCGAGCGCGCCCTTGGCGTCCTTCAGCCGGGTGCGCACGCCGATCTGCGCGAGCCGCGCCTGCACCGACGACGGATTGGCGCTCACCGCGCGGTCGACCGTCGAAGCGATGTCCTTGAGCGGGACCCCGGTCGCCGCCTGGATCTCGGCGAGCGCGAGCAGCGCCTGGTCGTTGGTCGGCGCCTTCGCGACGATCGCCTCGAACCTCCTGCGCGCCGCCTCGGGCTGCTTCTCGGCGATGTCGAGGCGCGCGAGGCTCCCCGCGGCAGGCAGGAAATCGGGCTGCAGCTCGAGGGCTTTCTCGAACGCCGCGCGGGCGGCCTTCCGGTCGCCCTTCGCGAGGGCAACGAGGCCGCGCAGGTTCTCCGGCACGCCGCTCTGCGGCTGCTTCTTCGCCAGCCGGTCGACGATGGCGAACGCCTGGTCGTACTCTTTCCGCGACACGTGCGCGACGACCAGCCCGACGTCGGCCAGGTAGGCGTCGCTGTCGAGCTCCGCCGCGGCCTCGAGGTCGCGCATCGCGCCCTCCGCGTCGCCCGTCGCGAGCCGGACCGCGCCGAGCCGGATGCGCGCGCCCGGGTCGTCCTTGGCGACGGCCACGGCGCGCTCGAAGTACTCGGTCGCGCGCTTCGCGTCGTTGTTCGCGATCGCGACCTGGCCGGCAACGCGGAGCACGCCTGGATCCTTCGGCGCCGCGGCGAGCGCGGGCTGGATCGTCTCCTGCGCGCGGCCCGGCTGGCCGAGCCGCAGGTAAGTCAGCGCGAGCAGGTTCCGCGCGTAGAGATTGCCCGGGAAGCGGCCGACGACCTTCCGCAGATGATCCTCGGCGGTCGAGAACTGGCCGAGCTGGTATTCGATCGCCCCGGCGAGCAGGAGGCTCGGCGGGTGGTCCGGAATCGCCCTGAGCACCTGCAGGATCGGGTCCTTCGCCTTCGCCGGCTCGCCGCGCCGGAACGCGATCAGCCCCTCCAGGTAGCGCACGCGGAGGTCCCGCGGCAGCGCTTTCCTCATCGCGTCGAGCTCGGCCGTCGCCTCGTCGAACTGCTTGGTCTCGACGAGGAGCGCGACGATCGTGTACCGCGCGTTGCCGTTCCGCGGCTCGGCCTTGACGACCTCGCGGAGCGTGGCGAGCGCCGCGTCCCTCTCGCCGCGGGCGAGGTGGATCTCGGCCTTCAGCAGCAGCGCCTCCGGCAGCCCGGGCGACTGCGCGAGCACCTCCTCGGCCACCTTCATCGCGCCGTCGAGATCGCGATCGGCCCCGAGCAGGCGTGCCTGCCCGATGCGCGCGGCCGGGTCGCCCGGCTTCGCGGCGAGCGCCTCGGCGAACGCCGCGCGGGCGTCGTTCGGCTGGCGCAGGGCGAGGTACGCATAGCCGAGCTCGGTCTTCAGCGCGGCCTGCGCCGCGGGCTCGGCGAGCGTCACCTCGCGCAGCTCGCCGATCGCCTTCCTGACGTCGTCGACGTTGCCTTGCCGCAGGAGCGCGCGGGCGAGCGGCGGATAGACCGTCTCGCGCGGATACTTGTACTCGAGCGCGCGCCGGAACTCCTTCTCCGCCGAGGCGTAGTCCCCGGCCTCGAAGAGGACCTGCCCGAGCAGGAACCGCGCCTCGGCGCGCGTCGGCTCCTGCTGGAGCGCGGTCTTGAGCTGGATCTCGGCGCTGCGCAGGTCGCGCTTGGCGATGTAGTCCTTCGCCGAGGCGACCAGCTTGTCGGGCGAGTCGGCGCTGCAGCCGGCGACGAGCGCGGCGACGGCGAAGGCGGCGATGTGCCGGCAGAGGTTCACTTTGCAGGAGGTCACCTGGTGGTCGTCCCTGGTTGCGGGCGCAGGGCTAGCGCAGCCCGAAGCGCTCCATGAGGTCGTAGAGGGTCGGCCGGCTCACGCCGAGCACCTCGGCCGCCCTGCTCACGTTGCCGTTCACGCGGCCGAGCACGCGCACGACCGCCTCCCGTTCGGCCGTCTCGCGCACCTGGCGCAACGTCGCCTGTTCCTCGCCGCCGGCGGCCGGCGCGGCGAGGCCGAGGTCGTCCGGCCCGATCGTCCCGCCGTCGGCCATGATGACCGCACGCTTCACGCAGTTCTCGAGCTCGCGCACGTTCCCCGGCCACGGGTGCGCCTCGATCGCTGCGACCGCGTCGGGCCGGAGCGTGATCGAGCCGCGCTTCTGCTCGGCCGCGAAGCGGCGCACGAACGCGTGCGCGAGCAGGCTCGCGTCGCCGGGGCGGCTGCGCAGCGGCGGGATCGTGACGACGATCTCGGCGAGGCGGTAGTAGAGGTCCTCGCGGAACCGGCCGGCGGCGATGAGATCCTTCAGGTTCTGGTGCGTGGCGCAGACGATGCGCGTGTCGACCGGGATTTCCTCGCGCCCGCCGACCCGCTCGATGACCCGCTCCTGGAGGAAGCGCAGCAGCTTCGCCTGCAGCGCCGGCGGCAGGTCGCCGATCTCGTCGAGGAACAGCGCGCCGCGGTGCGCGGTCTCGATCTTGCCGAGCGTCTGGCGCACCGCGCCGGTGAACGCGCCCTTCTCGTAGCCGAAGAGCTCGCTCTCGAGGAGGTTCTCGGGGATCGCCGCGCAGTTGATCGCCACGAAGCGCTGCCCGCGGCGCGGCGAGAGGCCGTGCAGCGCGCGCGCGAGCACCTCCTTGCCGGTGCCCGACTCGCCGAGCAGCAGCACCGTCGCGTCGGCGGTCGCCACCCGTTCGATGGTACGGCAGACCTTCTGCATCTCCGCGTCGCGGGTGATGATCCCGGCCATCGAGTCGCCGAGCCGCGCGGTCTGCAGGCGCCGGTTCTCCTCCTGCAGATCGTGCAGCCGGAACGCCCGGTCGATCATCAGCGTGAGGACCTCGGGTTCGAACGGCTTGGTGTAGAAGTCGTACGCGCCGAGGCCCACCGCCTTCATCGCGTTGGCGCGGTCGCTCTGCCCGGTCAGCACGATGACCTTGGTGTCCGGCGCGAGCGCGAGCGTGTCCTGCAGCAGCCGCATGCCCTCGGTCGGATCGTCCCGCGCCGGCGGCAGGCCGAGATCCATGGTGACCACCGCCGGCTCGAACCGCCGGAGCTGGGCGAGCGCGGACTCGCGGTCGTCGGCGACGACGGTCTCGTACTTGTCGAACGCCCAGCGCATCTGCTTCTGCAGCGCCGGGTCGTCCTCGACGATCAGCAGGGGCCGCCGTTTCTCGCTCATGTCGCTTCCCGCTCGCTCACGCCGCCTCCCGCTCGCTCTCGGCGAGGGGCTCCGGCAGCAGCACCTTGATCCGCGTCCCGCGCCCGGGCTGGCTGTCGACGTCGATGCGCCCGCCGAGGTCGGCGACGTACTGCGCGCTCTCGTAGGCGCCGATGCCCATGCCGGAGGGCTTGCTCGACTGGAACGGCCGGAACAGCCTGTTCCGCACGAACTCCGGCGTCATGCCGACGCCGTCGTCGGCGATCTCGATCGCCGCCTGGCCGCTCTCGCGGTAGACGCGCACCGCGACGCTGCCGTCGGGCGCGCTCGCGTCGAGCGCGTTCTGCACCAGGTGCCCGATGACGCGCTCGAGGCGGTCCGCGTGGCCGACCGCGTGGACGCCGGCGGCGGCGACCTCCACCGCCACGCGGCGCGGCGGCACCGACTTCGCCGCTTCGACGCGGCGCACGATCGGCTCGAGCGCCACCGGGGCCGGCTTGTCGACCGGCGTCGCGCCCGAGCGGAGCTGGAGCAGGAGCTGGTTCATCCGCTGCACGACGTTCTCGACCGTGGCGAGCATGTCGCGCTGGAACTCCGGCTTGTCGCGGTGGCGCTCGGCGTTCTTCAGCATCAGCGAGAGCTGGGCGACGAGGTTCTTGAGGTCGTGCACCACGAACGCCGACATGCGGTTGAACGCGTCGAACTTGCGCGCCTCGAGGAGGGCCTCGCTCGCGGCGAGCTGGGCGAGATAGCTCGCCGCCTGCCGGCTCGCGGTCTTCAGGAGGTCGCGCACCTCCCAGTTCACGTCGACCGGCGCCCGCGGCCTGGCGAGCACCACGAAGCCGAGGAGCTCGGGCCCCTGCGCGAGCGGCACCACCAGCCAGGCGTCGGCGAAGCGCGCGAGCCAGTCGGGCAGCGCCCGCCCGCCGTAGCGCTCGGGCGCCTCGCGCCACTCGGCGACCTCGGCCACCCAGCCGCTCTCGGCGAGGAAGGCGACGAACGGGCTGTCGAACGGCTCGACCGCCGCCGTCTCGGGCAGGTTCCAGCGCGCCGCCGGGGCGAACCCGGTGCCGTTGCGCAGCCACAGGAGGCCGCCCGGGCTCTCGACGAGATCGGCGAGCGCGCGGATGCACTGCTGCTGCAGCGTCTGGCCCGGGTCGGGGCTGGACAGCCGGCCGGTGAAGCGGAGCCACTCCTGGCGATAGTCGTAGCGGTAGGCGAAGAAGTGCTTGCCGACGAACACGCGCAGCCGCGACCGGACCGTGCCCGAGAAGAGCACGACGACGAGGACCAGCGCCGCGCCGAAGAGCAGGATCGCCTGGACGGTCTTGCCCCAGCTGCCGCCGAAGTAGCGCACGTAGTACCCGGCGGCGGCCATGGCGAGGAGGTACAGGCCGCAGCCGACCAGCGCGACGGAGTGGAACACCACCCCGCGCGACACCACCACCCCGGGCGTCCACTCGCGGCTCCGCGCCACGGTGACCGCGACGAGCGGCAGCACGAAGAGATTCACCGCGCCGCGCGCCGCCCACAAGTCGGGATCGATCGCGCGGAAGAGGAACGCCTCCGAGAAGAGCAGGAGGTCGAACGCGAGCGCGGCGCCGAGCGCGAGGAGCAGCGGCTTCATCCGCCAGCCGACGTTCTCCGGCGCGTTGCGCAGCAGGTGCTCGATCAGCGCGAGGCCGAAGATCGTGATGCCGAGGAGCGCGACCAGGCCGCCGACGGCGGCGCCGTCGAGCGCGGGCGCCCCGGTCGCGAGGCGCGGCGGCCAGGCCGCGACGGCGGCGAGCGCCGCGGCGGCGCCGAGCGCGATCGTCCAGCGCGAGCGCGGGAAGAGCGGCCACGGGCGGGTCGTGTCCGCGGGCGCCGCGCCGAAGAACGCCGCGAGCAGCGCGAGCCACAGCCCGATCCGCAGCAGGTCGGCGAGGAGGTGGGCAGTCCACCAGGCCGCGCCGCCGGCGACCGCGAACCCGACGCCGGCGATCGCCCACGCCACGCTCGCGGCGAGCGCGGCGAGCAGCATGCGGGGCTGCGCGGGCAGCCCGCGCCCGAGCGCGAGCGCGGCGAGGAACACGGCGAAGCCCGCTGCCGCCAGCCCGTAGCTCCAGGCGCCGACCGTCGCGAAGGTTGCGGGCATCTCTTGGGCCTTGCCTACCTGCCTCTAGTGAACGTCGGCTGCCTGCGCAGGGGGCGCGGGGCGAACCGTAGTGCCGCTCGTGCTACCGACACCGATTGTAAAGCGCGCCGACACTGGAAGTCTCCCGGAAGTACGTGAATTTCTGCAAAAAGTTCCGCCAGGAGCGGAATCCGCCCGCTTCCGCGGGCGCCCCGGGCCCGCGTCCCCGCGGGCGGGGACGCTAGCGCGAGCCCTTCGCGAGCAGCACGACGCGGACCGTCTCGATCGCGATCAGCAGATCGAGGGCGAGGGAGTGGTTCTTCACGTAGAAGAGGTCGAACTGGAGCTTGCGCTTCGCGTCCTCGACCGAGGCGGTGTAGGTCCAGCGCACCTGCGCCCACCCGGTGATGCCGGGCTTCACGCTGTGCCGCAGCTCGTAGAACGGGATCTCCCGCGCGAGGTCAGCGACGAAGCACTGCCGCTCGGGCCGCGGGCCGACCAGGCTCATCTCGCCGGCGAGCACGTTGAGGAGCTGCGGCAGCTCGTCGATCCGCAGCTTGCGGATGAGGCGGCCGACCGCGGTCACGCGCTCGTCCTTCTCGGACGCCCACCGCGCCTCGCCGCCCGCCTCGGCGTCGCGGCGCATGCTGCGGAACTTGAGCAGCGTGAACGTGCGCCCGCCGCGGCCGACGCGCTCCTGCCGGAAGATCACCGGCCCGCCGCCTTCGAGGAAGATCGCCGCCGCGGTGAGCACCATCACCGGCGCGGCCGCCACGAGCAGCACCGCCGAGGCGACGATGTCGAACGCGCGCTTCACGAAGCGGCGCGCGAACCCCTGGCGGAAACCGTCGCCGTAGATCAGCCAGCTCGCCTTCAGGCACTCGAGCGGCACCTCGCCGCGCATCCGCTCGAAGAAGCCGGAGAGATCGCTCACCCGCACGCCGATCGCACGGCAGGCGAGGAGGTCGGCGACCGGCAGCACGCCGCCGCGCTGCTCCCGCGCGGCGACGACGATCTCGTCCACCCGCAGCCGCGCCACGAGCTCGGTGATCGCCATCCCGGGCGGGGTGAGCCGCTCGCGGGCGACCGCGATGCCCTCTTCGCGCGCCGCGAGCGGCACGAATCCGACCACCTCCATGCTCGCGGCGGGCAGCTCGCGCACCGTGCGGTCGACCTCGAACGCGCCGTGGCCGCAGCCGAGGACCAGGATGCGCCGCGGGAAGAGCGCGCCGGCGGTGCGCGCGAGCACCGGCTTGCGCAGCGCGATCGCGAGGCTCAGGCCGAAGAGCACCGCGTACGGCGTCGCGTCCTGGAGGACCGTCCCGCGCGAGCCGGCGAAGTAGACCGCGTAGGCGATCGGGAAGCCGACCAGCATCGCCAGGATGGCGCGTCGGACGAACGCGCCGTCGTCGAGCGGCTGCTCGCGGCGATACAGGCCGAACGCCGCGCTCATGAGCGCCATGATCGAGGCGAAGAGGAACGCGGAGGGCAGGATGCTCATCAGCGGCTGGGTCGAGGGCCGCTGCAGGAACACCGCGACGAGGAGCGCGGCGAGGAACAGCCCGAGGTCGACCATCAGCTGGCCGAGCGCCGTGACCGAGGCGTGGTAGCGAAGCAGGTTGACCATCCGGTTTCCGCCGTGCTGCTTGAATCCCCTTTGCCCGGCCCGCGCTCGCACGCGCGCTGTCACGGGTCTTGTCGGCCCGGCGTCGATCGAGCGGCGAAAGGACGGCGCGCCGCGGCGACAGCGTTCACCTGCGAAGCTGTCTCCGACGAAAGCGCGGCACGATGTTGTAGTTGGCGAGCCTCGCCCGCCTGGGGCCGGACCGTCCGGCCCGCGGGGACGATACCCCTTCAGGCAAACGCGCTCGAAAGAAGCCGCAAGACTACGTCGCTAGGACGCTCGAATGCTCCCACTTCGGTTCGCAAGCGATTGTCAAAGTTTGCAAAAAGGCCGGCGGTGTGAACTAGATCACAAGGCCGATGCGGCGATGCGAACGGCGCGGTGACTTCCTTCACAGACATCCGCCCGCATCGGGCGTCGGGCTTCCGTCACGAGGCAGAAACCGCGCGTCAGGATGCCGACGCGGCGCGCGGGAAGAGTCGGCGTGCGCCTTTGACTGCCGCGTGGCGGACGAGGATCGGGAGCGGCATGCGGATCCAGAAGTACCGGATCAGCGCGAGGGTGCGGGCAAGACTTCGTCCAACGGATCGTCCGGCGTCGACCGGCGCGGGCGGCGTCACGCGCGCGACGAGCCAGTCCATCAGCCGGCGCACCGGCGCGCCCGGCGCGTGCGAGTCGAGCGCGCGCCATGCGGCGTCGGGGACCGGCGTCCCGAGCAACAGCGCCGGATAGCGCAGCCCGTACCACAGCGCGCGCGCGAGGCCGAGCGCTCGCGCGCGGTCGCACAGGCGATCCCAGAACCCCGGCTCGGCGGCGAGCTCGCGCAGCAGGCCGTCGAGATCGACGATGTCGCGCAGGCGGTCGGCGAGATCGGAGTCGACGAACGCGTGCACGCACGCGTGAAGCACCTGGTCTTCCGGCGCGAGCACGCGGAAGGCGGAACCCGGCGCCGGCCGCGCGCCGGCGAACAGGGCCGCGGGATCCGCCGTGACGCGCGCGATCGGCGGCAGGATGCCGTGGTGGAGATCGAGCTCGAGCGCGCTCCCGGGAAAGCGCATCGGCGGCACCTCGTGGCTCCACTCGCGGTAGTAGCGCTCGTCGTAGGGGTCCACCTCGCCGGGCCGCCAGCCCGCCTCGCGCAGGCGCGCCTCGACCGCGGCGAGGCGCTCGCGCGGCACGAGCAGATCGACGTCCGACACCATGCGGCCGTCGGCGAGCGCCAGACCCTGGACGATGTAGGCCGCGCCCTTCAGCAGCACGGTGGGACCGGGCAGGCCCGCGAGCGCGGCGGCGAGCTCGTGCAGATCGCGGCGCGCCATCTGCTTGCGATAGCGCGCGACGGCGGCCTCGGACTCGAGGTGACTCCTCACCGGGGCGGGCACGGCGTCGAGCGCGCCCGCGTCCGCGAGGCGCTGCCGCAGCGTGCCGAGGAGGCGGCTCGCGCGCCCGGCGCGGACCACCCGGTCCCAGTCGTCGAGGCTCAGGCCGCGAACCGCGGCCGGGTCGGCGAGCAGGCGAAGAAGCGTCGCCGCGTCCTGGTTGGGGAAGGCAAGGCGCTGCACGCGAGGATGGACACCGCCGCGGGCACGGGCCCGCTCGGGGCTACTTGCGCTCGATCCGGCGACCGCGGCCGGCGAGAGCGAGCTCGAGCGCCGTCTCGAGGCGGATCACCCGCGCAGTCAGGTCCTCGATCTTGGCCTGCTGGGCCTTCGTCAGCTCGGCCAGCCGCTCGACCTTGTCGTTCATCTTGATGACGGTGGTGAGCGCGTCGAGCAGCCGGTCCCCGAGCGCCATCTCAGGTCCCCTTGCGGGCGGTGCGCCGCGACGCGGCGGCCTCGAGCGCCGCGATGCGACGCTGCGAGGCGGCGACCGCACGGAACGCATCGTCCAGGGCACGCGAGGCGCGCGCGGTCGTGCGTTCGATCTGCGCCAGCAGGCCGTCCAGCGCCGCGGTGTCCGAGTCCTGCGGGGCATACGACTCCGCCGCCCGGCGCATGAACTCGCCGACCGGCAGCTTCGCCGCTTTCGCGCGGGCGGCGATCCGGGCCTTCTGCTCGGGCGTGACGAGCACCGGGATCCGCTCCGTACTGGTCATCTCCGTCTCCCATGCACATGTGCTGACCATGTGCATTCTAACCGGCCCGGGCGGGCGCCGGCAACGCCTCGGCCGGCCGGTCGCCGGCCCGGCTCAGCCGGCGAGCAGCCCGGAGATCGCGCCGATCGCCGCGTCCAGCTCGCCGAACCGCAGCTGGTAGCAGCCGCAGGCCGCGATCAGCCTGCCGACGGCGTCGAACCCCGCCGGGCCGAGCAGCTCGTAGTTGAACGAGTTCACCGACAGCTTGGTGAACGCGCGCGCCTTCGGGAACGGCTCGATCTCCGCGGTCGTGCCCGGCGTGTACCGCGGGAAGACGACCAGCGCGGGCAAGGCCGGGGCCGAGCGCGCGGCGACGCTCGGCGCGCCCGGCGCGAGATGCGCCACCCTGCCCTTGCGCGTCTTCGGAAACTCCGGGCCGAACACCGCGTCCGGCGCGAAGGCGCGGATGATCTCGATCGACTCGTTCTTGAGCGCGACCGCGCGCGGGATCGGCAGCAGCGCCGCGTCGGCGAGCCGCACCACCGCGAACTCGTCCGACAGCAGGCGGAAGCCGCGCATCGAGAGCGCGGCGGTCAGCGTGCTCTTGCCCGATGCCGGCAGCGCGGGCAGCACGACCGCGCGCCCGCCGCGTTCGACCACGCCCGCATGCAGCAGCAGGTGGTGGTTGCCGCGCATGGCGAACGCCCAGTTCACGCCCCACTCGAGCAGCGGGAAATGCGTGTCCGCCGGGAACGGGTCGAACGGCGACTCGTCGTCGATCCACAGGCTGACCTGCGGGCGGAACAGCTGCCGCACGCCGCCCACGGGCGCGAGGCGTGCGGTGATGTCGTAGAAGCCGCCGGGATCCGCGGCCGGGTACGCGCGATAGACGGTGCGGACGACGGCGGCGAGCTCGCGGACCTGCGTGCGCAGGCGCACGCGCACGGCCCCGAAGTCCAGGCCGAGCCCCTCGCCGGCCAGCGCGCGCTCGACCTCGTCCAGCGGCAGATCTGCGAGGTTCACTCCGGCGGCACCGCCTCGACGAGTGCGAGCCGCGCGAGGTCGGCGAGGAGCTGCTCGACCTCGCCGGGCGGGATCGCCGGCGCGCCGGACTCGTCGGTCATCGCGGCCGCGATCTCGGCCGCGGTCGCCGGACCGTCCTCGAGCGCATCGAGGATCAGCGCCGCCGCCGCGTTGAGCAGATGCGTGTGCCAGAGGAAGGGGTTGAACACCACCGATTCGTCGTCGAACCGGAGGATGCGGAATTCGGGGTGCGGGGCGACGCGGTAGCGCGTCATCGGAGAGCGGCGGGCCGCGCGCCTGGCGTCCGTGACGCGCGGGGCGAACGGGGCACTACGTGATCTTGAGCGACGCCCAGCAGGAGCAGGTGATCGGGCTGTAGTCCTTCTTCTCCCACGCGAAGTACTTCGGGACGCCCTTGTTGTCGATGCAGACCAGGCCATACTCCGTGCGCAGCTCCTTGTCGACCTTGTGAGTCGAGTCGATGAAATCCTTCTTCTCGTAGACGTCGCAGTCGCTGCCGTTCTTGACGTACTGCCAGAAGCAGCCGGTGTTGCCCCAGAAGTACTCGCCGGACTCGACCTTCTTGTCGCCGTTCTTCTTCCTGATCCTGCATATCTTGACTGCGGTCCGCAGCCATTCGTCGTCGTTCGGGCCCGGCTTGAACTTGTAGATCTTGTCGTGGGCGTAGCGGTCCCTGTCCCGCACCTGGCACGCGGTGGCGCTCTGCATCGCCGTGCCCGTGCCGGCCGCCGAGCGGACGGTGAGGACGAGCGGCGCCGCAAGCGAGCC
>Ga0187894_10002970_pt1 | contig 19522 bp, 16 predicted proteins | sample GBC1701081metaG_FD_136650 | JGI IMG/M metagenome (GOLD analysis project Ga0187894, IMG submission 136650) | White microbial mat communities from a lava cave in the Kipuka Kanohina Cave System on the Island of Hawaii, USA - GBC170108-1 metaG ...
CACGACGACGACCGGACCGCCGTGCCCCGCGAGCTCCTCGGCGAGAGCGCGATCCCCCTGCGTGATGCCGGCACCGGCATCCACCACCAAGACCGCGACCTCGGCGTCCGCGAGCGCGGAGCGCGCCAGCTCGACCATGCGGCGGTTCAAGAGCGAGCGCGCTGGGTGGATCCCCGGGGTGTCGAGGAAGACCACCTGCGCATCCGGGAGCGTGCGGATGCCGACCACCCGCGTGCGGGTCGTCTGCGGGCGGGGGGTCACGATCGCGACCTTCTGCCCGACGAGGGCGTTCAGCAGCGTCGACTTCCCCACGTTGGGGCGGCCGACGATGACCGCCGTGCCGGCGCGGTGGGACATCCGGCCGAACCTACCCGTCGCCCTCCGTACGGTCCAGCGAGGCGAGCGCTTCCATCGCCGCCGCCTGCTCCGCGAGCTTCTTGCTGCGCCCCACCCCCCGCCCGTGCACCCGTCCTCCGATCGCGAGCTCCACCACGAACTCCTTCTCGTGGTCCGGCCCGCGCTCGTCGACGAGCGTGTAGATGGGCATCTCCCGGTAGAGGCGCTGCGTCAGCTCCTGGAGGCGCGTCTTGTAGTCCCGCTGGCCGGGCACGCGGTCGTGCGGCAGCTCGGTCGCGAAGTGCGCCTCGATGACGCGACGGGCCGCCTCGTAGCCGCCGTCGACATACACGGCGCCCAGGACGGCCTCGTAGCCGGCGGCGAGGATCTTCTCCTTCTCGCGACCGCCGCTGCGCTCCTCGCCCTTGCCGAGCCTGAGCCACCGTCCGAGGTCGATGGCGCGCGCCTTCTGCGCGAGGCGCTCGGCGTTCACCAGGCTCGCCCGCATCTTCGAGAGATCGCCCTCGCGCGCGGCCCAGAACTCGCGCATGAGCAGATCTGAAATCGCGAGCGACAGGACCGCGTCGCCCAGGAACTCGAGCGTCTCGTTGTGCGTGCCGGCACCGACCGAGCGATGCGTGAGCGCCACCTCGAGCGCCTCGGGGCGGACGAACCGGTGGCCGAGCGCCGCCTCCAGTGCTGCGCGCGCGTCGTCGCTCATGCGGCGGCGTCGTCCGGTCGGAGCCGCGCCTCGACGCTCCCGCGTGCGCCGACGGCGAGCGTCGCGCTCACGCGGCGCCCCATGAGCGCGTCCGATCCGTCGAGCCTGGCCCGGAGGTAGTTGCGGGTGTAGCCGCGCAGTGCGCCCGTCTGCGGGTCGCGCGTGTTCTCCACCAGGACCTCGACGTCCACGCCGTCGAACCGGCGAGCGAACTCGGCGCGCTTGCGATCGCCCAGCGCGCGAAGGCGTCGGGCGCGCTCGCGGATCGTCGGCGGCGCCACCTTCCCGTCGAGCTTCGCGGCCGTCGTGCCCGTCCGGACGGAGTACGGGAAGACGTGCGCATAGGTGATCGGGCTCGCCTCGACGAAGGCGAGCGTGCGCTCGAAGGCCGCGTCGCTCTCGCCCGGGAATCCCGCGATGAGGTCCGTCCCGATCGACGCGTCGGGCACGAGCTCGCGCACCATCGTCAGGCGTTCGGCGGCGAGCGCCGTGTCGTAGCGGCGCCGCATGCGCGCGAGCACCCCGTCGTCGGCCGCCTGGAGGGGGACGTGGAGATGCGGGCACACCGACGGGGCCGCGGCCATCACCCGCACGAGGCGCTCGGTCACCTCGTGCGGATCGATCGACGAGAGGCGGATGCGCGGGAAGAGTCCCTGCTCGGCCAGCGCCTCGACCAGCCAGACGAGGTCCGTGCGCGGTGAGAGGTCCTCGCCGTACCCTCCAAGATGGACACCGGTCAGCACGACTTCCTGGAACCCCGCCGCGGCGAGCCCTTCCATCTCGCGCAGGACCTCGCGCGGCGCGAGGCTGCGGCTCCGGCCGCGCGCCATGGGGACGATGCAGAACGTACAGAAGAGATCGCAGCCCTCCTGGACCTTCAGGAACGCGCGCGTCTGCCCCGGAAAGGTCCGCGCTCCGAACGTGCTGACGCTGCGCAGCCGCCGGCTGCTCGCGACGTCGACCCGCGGCACCGCCGGCCGCTCGGCCGTCACGACCTCGATCAGACGCTCGAGGCGACTCGGGCCGACGACCCAGTCGACGGCTTCGACCGCCGCCGCGCTCTGCGGCTGTGTCTGGGCGTAGCAGCCGGTGAGAATGATGCGCGCGTCCGGGTTCTCGCGCCGCGCCCGCCGCGCGAGTCGCCGGCTCTCCGCGTCGGCCGCATCCGTCACCGTGCACGAGTTGACGATCACGACGTCGGCTGCCCCGTCGTCGCCGACGATCGTGCAGCCAGCCTCACGCAACCTGTCGCCGATGGTCGCCGTGTCATAGCTGTTGACCTTGCAGCCGAGCGTGAGGATCGCCACCCGCGGCGTCATGCGGCGAGCTCTCCGACGATCCAGCCGCCGCCCAGCACGACGTCGCCGCGGTAGACGACCGCGGCCTGGCCGGGCGTGACCGCCGGGCCGTCGTCGTCGAACGCGATCGCGACCGTCCGCTCGGTCGTCTCGACGATGCGCCCTGCCACCAGCGGATGGCGATGCCGGATCCGGACGCCGAGCGTCACGTCGGTACCCGGTGCGCTACCAGCGCTCCAGATGACGTCGCGTGCGACGAGGCCGCGTGAGTGGAGGCCGGAAGCGTCCGTCACCGCAACGGTCCCGGAGCGCGCATCGATCGCGCGGACGTAGCGCCGCGGTCCGCCACCCAGGGCGAGGCCGCGGCGCTGTCCGACCGTGAAGCGATGCACGCCATCGTGTCGTCCGACGACCGCCCCGGTCTCGTCCACGACGACGCCGGGGCGAAGCCGGTCCGCCGGCGCGTGGCCCGCGACGAACCCGCCGGCGTCGCCGCGCGGAACGAAGCACACCTCCATGCTCTCGGGCTTGGCGGCGGTCGCGAGGCCGAGCGTCGCCGCCATGGCACGGACCTCGTCCTTCACCATCTCGCCGATGGGGAAGAGCGTGTGCGCGAGCACGTCCGCCGTGAGGGTGAAGAGGAAGTAGGACTGGTCCTTCAGCGCGTCACGTGCCGCGCGCAGGACGGGGCGTCCGGTCGCGGGATCGGGGGCGATGCGGGCGTAGTGACCTGTCGCGAGCTTCGTCGCGCCGAGCTCGCGCGTACGCTGCCAGAGCCAATCGAATTTCACGTGCTGGTTGCAGCGCGCGCAGGGGTTCGGCGTCCGGCCGGCGAGGTACTCGTCGACGAACGGCTGGACGACGCGTCGCTCGAAGAGATCACGCAGATCGAACACGTAGTGCGGGAACCCGAGCCGGTCGGCGACCGCGCGCGCGTCGAGGAAGTCGTCGAGCGAGCAGCAGCTCCCCTCCCCGTCGCGCGCGAGACGCAGGGACACGCCGATCACCTCGTAGCCGGCCTCGACGCACAGCGCGGCGGCGACCGAGCTGTCGACCCCGCCGCTCATCGCGACCACGATGCGCTCGCGCTTCACGCCGCAGCCCCCCGACGAATCTGCGCCACCAGCCGCGGTACGACGGCGACGACGCGATCGATCTCGGCGTCGGTCGTGGTCGGCCCCAGGGAGAGGCGCAGGCCGCTCCGGGCATCGGCCTCGTTCCGCCCCATCGCCTGCAGGACGTGCGACGGCTCGGCGCCGCCCGCCGCGCACGCCGATCCGAGCGAAGCAGCGACGCCTTCGAGGGCGAGGAGCACGAGCAGGCTCTCGCCCTCACAGCGTGGGATCGTCACGTTGAGCGGGTTGGGGAGCCGCGGCTCTCCTGCCGGGCCATTGAGCACGATGTCGGGAAGGGCCGCCCGCAGCCCGGTCCACAGGCGTTCGCGCAGCGCCGCCGTCCGGGCGCTGGTCGCCGCCAGCTCGGCGCGTGCGAGGCGAGCGGCGACGCCGAAGCCGACGATCCCCGCGACGTTTTCGGTTCCGGCGCGACGCCCGCGCTCCTGCGGCCCGCCGCTCGCCTGCGCGTGCAGTGCGCACCCGCGGCGCGCCCACAGCGCTCCGACGCCGGTGGGCCCGCCGAGCTTGTGGGCGGAGAGGGAGAGCAGCCCCATGCCGAGCCGCCCGGCGTCGATCGGGATGCGGCCGGCCGCCTGCGCGGCGTCGCTGTGGACGACGATGCCGCGGCCCACGAGGGCCGCGGCGATCGCTTCCAGGGGCGCCACCGATCCGACCTCGCCGTTGGCGAGGCCGACGCTCACGAGCGTGGTGTCCGCCGTGCACGCGGCGACCACGTCCGGGGCGGCGATGCGTCCTTCGGCGTCGGTGCCGATCTGGACGAGCGGTGTGCCGCCCGCGGCCAGCTCGCGCGCGGTCTCGAGGACCGACGCGTGCTCGATGGCCGTCGTGACGAGACCGCCATGTCCGCTCGCGGCGAGCGCCCCGCGCAGGGCGAGGTTGTTCGCTTCGGTGGCGCCGCTCGTGAAAACCACCTCCGCCGGCTCGCCCCCGACGAGCGCCGCCACCTCGGCCCGCGCCCGCTCGACCAGCATGCGGGCATGGGCCCCTTCGCGATGGGCGCTCGACGGATTGCCGGTCGCGCCGAGCGCGTCGATCATCGCCGCGCGCACCTCGGGTCGCAGCGGCGCGCTCGCGTTGTGGTCGAGGTAGATCCGCACCGCGATCCCTATGCGCGCGGCGCGTCCGCCGTCCGCTTGCGCCGCACCGGTGCCCGCCGCGAGCGGTGCAGCTTGTAGTCGACGCTGTCGACGAGGGCCTGCCACGACGCCTCGATCACGTTGTGCGACACACCCACGGTCGTCCAGCGACGCTCCTCGTCGCCCGATTCGATGAGGACGCGCACGAGCGCGCCCGTCCCCTCGCTGCTGCCGAGAACGCGGACCTTGTAGTCGTGCAGGCGGATGTCCTCGACCTCGGGGTAGAACTTGCCGAGGGCCTTTCGCAGGGCCTGGTCGAGTGCGTGGACGGGGCCGTTCCCCTGCGCCGCGGTGTGTGCGATCTGCCCGTCGGGTCCTTCGAGCTGGATCGTCGCTTCGGCGATCGACGGCTCGCCCTCGTGGCGCTTCTCGTCGATCACGCGAAAGCCGATCAGGCGGAAGAACTGCGCGCGCTCGCCGTCGAGGGCTTTGCGCATCAGCAGCTCGAACGAGGCGTCCGCGCCCTCGTAGGCGTACCCGCTCGCTTCGAGGTCCTTCACCTCCTGGAGCAACGTGCGGACGACGGGAGCGTCGCTCGAGAGGTCGATGCCGAACTCCGCCGCCTTGGCGAGCAGGTTCGAGCGCCCGGCGAGGTCGGACATGAGCACGCGCTGCGTGTTGCCGACCACGGCCGGATCGATGTGCTCGTAGGTCTCGGGGTTCTTCTGGACGGCCGCCACGTGCAGCCCGCCCTTGTGGGCGAACGCGCTCTGGCCGACGTACGCCTGGCGCTTGCTCGGCTCGAGGTTCGCGAGCTCGTAGACGGTGCGCGAGACGTGCGCCAGCTTCCGCAGCTGCGCGGCCGAGACGCACTGGTAGCCGCGCTTCAGCTGCAGCGTCGGGATGATCGAGACGAGGTTCGCGTTCCCGCACCGCTCGCCGAAGCCGTTGATCGTGCCTTGGACCTGCGCGCAGCCGTGCTCCACCGCGGCCAGCGAGTTCGCGACCGCCAGCTCGCAGTCGTTGTGGCAGTGGATGCCGAGGGGCGTGCCCTTGACGGCCGCCTGCGCCGCGTCGACGGCGGCGGCGACCGCCGACGGGAGCGATCCGCCGCGCGTGTCGCAGAGACACAGCACGCCGGCGCCCGCCTCGGCCGCGGCCGCGAGACACGAGAGCGCATATTCGGGGTTCGCCGCGTAGCCGTCGAAGAAGTGCTCCGCGTCGAACACGACCTCGTCCGTGTGCTTCTTCAGGTACGCCACCGACTCGGCGATGACCTCCAGGTTCGCCTTGAGCGCGATCCGCAGGTCGTCCTTCACGTGCAGGTCCCAGGTTTTGCCGACGATGGTCACGACCGGCGTGTCGGCGCGTACGCAGAGCTGGAGGTTCCGGTCCTCGGAGGCGCGCACGCCGGGGCGCTTGGTCGACCCGAACGCGGCGATGCGCGCATGCCGGAGCCGGAGCTTCTTCACCGCGCGGAAGAACTCCTCGTCGCGCGGATTCGAGCCCGGCCAGCCGCCCTCGACCACGTGGATGCCGAGGTCGTCGAGCAGCTCGGCCACGCGCAGCTTGTCGTCGAGCGTGAGGTTGACGTCCTCCGACTGGCAGCCGTCGCGCAGCGTCGTGTCGTAGAGCTGGATCTTCCGCATGGTCGACTACGCGATGAAGGCCTCGTGCAGGGCGCGCTGGGCCAGCTCGACGTACTTGGCGTCGATCACGACCGAGATCTTGATCTCCGACGTGGAGATCATCTGGACGTTGACGCCCTCGGCGGCGAGCACCTCGAACATGCGCGCCGCGACACCGGCGTGGGTGCGCATACCGAGTCCCACGATGGACAGCTTGGCGACGCCGAGGTCGCCGCGTACGCCCTCACCCCCGATCTCCCGCAGGATGCGCTCGAGGACGCCGCGCGCCTTGTCGTAGTCGTCGCGCGGCACGGTGAAGGTGAGGTCCGTCGTGCCGTCGGCGCTCGCGTTCTGGATGATCATGTCGACCACGATGCCGGCCGACGCGACCGGCCCGAAGACGTGCGCCGCGACGCCCGGGCGGTCGGGCACGCGCACGACCGTGAGCTTCGCCTGGTTCAGGTCGGCGGCAACGCCGGCGACGGTGACTTCTTCCATGCTCGGATCCTCCTCGACGACCCACGTGCCCTCGTTGTCGTTGAACGAGGAGCGCACGTGGAGCTTCACGCCGTAACGCTTGGCGAACTCGACCGAGCGGATCTGCAGCACCTTGGCGCCGAGGCTCGCCAGCTCGAGCATCTCGTCGTGGCTGATGCGGTCGAGCTTCTTCGCGGTCGGTACGATGCGGGGGTCGGCGGTGTAGACTCCGTCGACGTCGGTGTAGATCTCGCAGACGTCGGCCTTGAGCGCCGCGGCGAGCGCGACCGCGCTGGTGTCCGACCCACCCCGGCCGAGGGTCGTGATGCTGCCATGCTCGTCGACGCCCTGGAACCCGGCAACGACGGCGACGGCGCCGCGGCCGAGCGCGGCGCGGATCTGCTCGCCGTCGATGCGGCGGATGCGGGCGCGCCCGTGCGCGCTGTCCGTCTCGATGCGTACCTGGTGCCCGAGGAACGACTGGGCCGGGACCCCGATGCCCTGCAGGACGATCGCGGTGAGCGCGGCCGTCACCTGCTCGCCGGTCGAGACGAGGGCGTCGCTCTCCCGCTCGTCGGGCCGCGGGGCGGCCGCGCGGGCCAGCTCGAGGAGCCGGTTCGTCTCCCCCGCCATGGCGCTCACCACCACCACGAGGTCGTGCCCCCGCTCGCGGGTCTCCTTCACCCGCCGGGCCACGTTGCGGACGCGGTCGACGTCGCCGACCGAGGTGCCGCCGAACTTCTGTACGATCAATGCCATGTTCTGTCGCCGCCGGGCTCAGGTGCCGAGGGTGCGCTCGAGCCATCGCTCGTGCCGTGAGCCGTGGGCCGCGAGACGGATCGCCCGGCGGCTGCCGTCGCCGTAGCGCAGGGTGACGTGGAGCACGTCGTCCCCCGCGGCTGGGAGAAGCCGGTCGAACCACTCGACGGCCGCGACTCCCGCGCCGTAGAGCACCTCGCGTAGAAATAGCGTATCCGCCAGAGGTGGCTCAAGGCGATAGAGATCGACGTGATGGAGCGGCAGGCGGCCGCTCCGGTACTCGGTCGCCATGACGAACGTCGGGCTCGCGACGGCGTCGGGATCGGCGCCGAGGCCACGAGCGAGCCCCCGCACGAAGCACGTCTTTCCGGCCCCGAGCTCCCCTTCGAGGCCCACCAGTTCGCCCCCTTCCGCCGTCTGCCCGAGGCGCTCGGCGAGACCTTCCGTCTCCTCGGGGGACGCCGTTTCGACCTCGCGGACCAGCATGCCGTCCGGGCTAGACGGCTGACTGGAGCGTGGCAAGCGTCGGCGGCAGCTCGTCCAGGAGGTCGTGTGCGAGGAGCCCGGTCTCGCCCTGGCGGAGGGCCACCCGGTCGCCGGCGAGGCCGTGCGCGAACGCGCCCAGGCGGGCGGCGTCGAAGGCCTGGAGGCCCTGAGCAAGGAGCCCGCCGACGATGCCGGCGAGCACATCGCCGGTCCCCCCGCTCGCCATGCCGGGGTTCCCGGTTGGAACGACCGCCGCCTGGCCGTCGGGCGCGGCGATGATCGTGCGCGCGCCCTTCAGCACCACCACGATGCGATCACGCGCTGCGAGCTGGCGCGCGACGCGCAGCCGGTCGGCCTGCACCTCGGCGATGGTGATCTCGAGGAGGCGGCTCATCTCGCCCGGATGTGGCGTCACGACCGTCGGGGCCGGCCGCTCGCGTAGCACCCCCGTCCCCGCGACGCAGTTGAGGCCGTCGGCATCGACGACGAGCGGCACGCGCGCCGTGCGCGCGATCGCCGCCGCCAGGATCCGGGTGTCGGGATTGGCGCCGAGGCCGGGGCCGCAGACGACCGCGGCCTTGCCCTCGAGGAGGCGCGTCAGCGCGATCCCGTCGCCGAGCGCCATCGTGCCGTCGCGTCCGTCGGGGAGCGCGGCGGTCATGGCCTCGCGCACGCGGCCTTCGAGCATGGGCTGGAGCGCGGCCGCGCTGGCCAGAGTGACCAGTCCGGCTCCCGCGCGCCCCGCCCCCTCGGACGCCAGCAGCGCCGCGCCGCTCTTGCCGCGCGACCCTGCGATCACGAGCACGTGTCCGAAGGTGCCCTTGTGGGCGCCGCGCGGTCGCGGCGGAAGCAGGCGCCCGACCTCTGCGGCTTCGAGCAGGTCGACCACCGGCCCGATGGTCGCGAGGCCTTCGTCGCGGAGGCCGATGTCGACGACCTCGAGCGTCCCGGTGTGCTCGATGCCCGGATATAGATGTTGTCCGACCTTGGCGTAGCCGAAGGTCGCGGTGAGGGCCGCGCGCACCGCCGTCCCGAGCGGGCGTCCCGTGTCCGCCGACAGCCCGGAGGCGATGTCGACCGCGAAGATGGGGCGCCCGGCGCCGTTCATGGCGTCGATGATCTCGGCGTGCAGGCCCGTGACCGGCGCGTTGAGGCCGGTGCCGAGCAGCGCGTCGACGACGACGGCGGCGCGCTCGAGCCCGCGCCGCAGCGCCGCCAGGTCCGCGACGGCGGTGCACTCGTGGACCCGCCCGCCCGCGCGCCGCCAGGCCGCGAGCATGCGCGCCGCGTCGCCCTGAACGGCCTTCGACGGGCCGGCGAGCCAGACCTCGACGGCGATGCCAGCCCGCCGCAGATGGCGTGCGATCACGAAGCCGTCGCCGCCGTTGTTGCCGCGCCCGCAGACGATCGTGGTGCGGCCGCGCCGGAGGCTTCGGCGCAGCACGCGCGTTGCGCCCTTGCCCGCGCGCCCCATGAGGACGTGCCCGGCCGTCCCATGCTCGATCGTCCACTGATCGAGCGCACGCATCTGCGCCGCGGTGCAGAGGCGCATCCGGGCGGCTACCGCTCCCCGATCGCGTCCCGCGCGGCGTCGACGATGCGATCGGCGAGCGTCCGGATCTGTGGCTCGCGCTCGCCCTCGATCATGACCCGCAGGAGCGGCTCGGTGCCGGAGTAGCGGACCAGCACACGGCCCCGTTCGCCGAGCGTGCGCTCGGCCTCGGCGACACACTGGGCCACCTTCGGCAGCGACTTCACGTCCGGCTTGCTCGCGACGCGGAGGTTCACCAGGACCTGCGGGAAGCGCGTCATCACCTTGCGCAGCTGCGAGAGCGGCTGCCCCTTCTCCACCAGGAGCGCCAGGACGGCGAGCGCGGTGATGAGGCCGTCGCCGGTCGTGTTGTGATCCAGGAACACGATGTGACCCGACTGCTCGCCGCCGAGGTTGTAGCCGCCCTTCACCAGCTCCTCGACGACGTAGCGGTCGCCGACCGGCGTCGTGACGATCGTGATGCCGCGATCGCGCAGCGCCGTGTGGAGACCGAGGTTGCTCATCACCGTTGCCACCAGCGCGCCGCGCTTCAGCTCGCCGCGCGCGTGCAACTCCGTGGCGAGGATCGCCAGGATGTCGTCCCCGTCGACGACGTCGCCGCGCTCGTCGACGAGGATGCAGCGATCGGCGTCGCCGTCGAGCGCGATGCCGACGTGCGCCCCCGAGAGCTTTACGGCCTCCTGCAGACCCTGAGGGTGGAGGGCGCCGACGTTCGCGTTGATGTTCTCGCCGTTCGGATCGACGCCGAGCGCGACCACGCGCGCGCCCAGCTCCTCCAGGACCTCGGGCGCGACCTTGTAGCCGGCGCCGTGCGCGCAATCGATCGCGAGCGTGACGCCGTCGAGCGTCAGATGGCGCGCGAACGTGTTCTTGGCGAAGACGTTGTACCGTCCCACCGCGTCGTCGATGCGGAACGCCTTGCCGATCTCCGTCGCGGTCGGGCGCAGGGTGTCGATCGAGTCGGAGAGCACGAGGCGCTCGATTTCCGCTTCGAGTTCGTCCGGCAGCTTGAACCCGGCCGGGCTGAAGAACTTGATGCCGTTGTCCTGGAAGGGATTGTGCGAGGCGGAGATCACGACGCCCGCATCGGCGCGCAGGGTGCGCGTGAGGAACGCGATCCCCGGGGTCGGAAGCGGGCCCACCAGCAGGACGTCGACGCCCATCGAGCAGATGCCCGACGCCATCGCGGTCTCCAGCATGTAGCCGGAGAGGCGCGTGTCCTTGCCGATCAGGATCTTGTGCCGGTGCGGCGAGCGCTTGCTGACGTAGGCGACGGCGCGCCCGAGCCGCAGCGCCGTCTCCGAGGTCATCGGCTCGATGTTTGCGATGCCCCGCACCCCGTCGGTTCCGAACAGCCGTGAACTCACTGGTGCTGCTCCTCCCCCGCCACCTTCACCCGCACGCGGTCGGGCGACTGCTCGACCACCTTCAGGCCCTCGGGCAGCGTCACCTCGATGCCGACCCCCGCATGGACGCCCGGCGCCAGATCGGCGACGTCGACGGTGACGGCGTCGGGCGCGAGCTTCAGGTTGTGCACCAGCCGCTGTGGTCCCCGGATCGTCAAATCGACGGTCGGCGGGGTGATCTCGCTCACGCCCGCCGGCGCCACGATCCGGACGCGCGGGAAGTCGCGTGAGACCAGGTTCTCCTGGAGCGCAACGGTGACCCGCACGACGTCGGGAACGAACGTGAGGGCCGGATCGGGACGCTCCAGGAGGACGTTCCGCTCGACCGACTCGCTCGCGCCGCGCAGCTCGATGGGCTCGGTGGTCACCTGCTTCAAGTCGTCGACGATCCGCGCCGGTCCGGTCACCTCGACCACCTCCGGCGCCACCGTCGACTCCGTGACCGTATAGCCGAGCGCCGGCGAGCCCGCCAGATTCGGCTTCACCGCGAGGCGGCGCATGGTGCGCTTGTCGGCACGCAGCGTGAGGCTCGGCGGATCGAAGCGCACGGCCTTGAGCGACCGCGGCAGCTCCGGGCTCAGCATGGCGCCGTTCAGGTCGACGCGGAGGTCGCCCGGCTCGGTGATGCGCTTGAGACCCACCTGGAGGCGGGTCTTCCGCTCGTCGACGTTGTCGAGGATCGTGCGGGGGCCGCGCAGCGTGACGCTGATCGGCTTGGTCGGCGGCTGGCCGACGGCGAAGCCGTCGGGGATGTTGCGCAACGAGACCGGCAGCTCGATGATCCGCTCGGCGTCGCGCTCGGTCTTCGTGATCGAGTACCACAGGAAGACCGCGAGCAGCAGCGCCACGAGCTTCGTCCCCGGATCGCGGCGGAGAAGCTCGCGCAGCTCGCGACCGCGGGGGATCCGGAAGAGCCGCTGCCACGGCGGCGTCGGGCCGCGCTGGGCGTCGGCGTCCGGCGGCGAGCGTCGGGATCGCAGCGCCGGCAGCTTCATTCGATCAGCAGGCGCTGCAAGGTCGTCCGCAGGGTCGCCGCGTCGACGTCGCGCGTGATGGTGCCCTCGCGTACGAGCGAGATCGTCCCGTCCTCCTCGGAGACGACGATCACCATGGCGTCGGTCTCCTCCGTGAGGCCGATCGCCGCGCGATGGCGCGTGCCGAGCGTCTTCGAGACGTTCGGGTTGGTCGTGAGCGGCAGGAAGCATCCCGCCGCGGTGATGCGCCCGTGCTGGATGATGAGCGCGCCGTCGTGGATGGGCGAGTCGGGCAGGAAGATGCTGGTCACGAGCTCGCGCGAGACGCGCGCATCGAGCCGCGTGCCGACGTCGATGTACTCGTTGAGGCCGACCTCGTTCTGCAGCACGATGAGCGCGCCGATGCGCCGGCTGGCGAGGTGCGCCGTCGCCTTCACCAGCTCCTCCACCGCCTGCCCCTGCGCCATGCGATCGCGCGGCGAGAAGAGCGGACCGGTTCCTACCGTGGTGAGCAGGCGCCGGATGTCGTTCTGGAAGACGATGAGGAAGAGGACGAGCGACCACGACAGGAGGTAGTTGAGGAGGACGTTGACCGTGTAGATCTCGAACTGCGCCGACAGGAAATAGAGCCCGTAGACCATGCCGAGGCCGATCAGCATGGGGACGGCGCGCGTGCCGCGGATCAGCTGGATCGCGGAGTAGATCCCGATCGCCAGCAGGAAGATGTCGACGCCGTCCTGCCAGCGGAATGAGAGCAGTAACTCGCTCATCGCGCCGCCGCCTCCTCTTCTCCCGCAGCCCCGTCCGGCGCCCGGCGCACGACCCTATGCGGTAGCGGCCGCCGGTCCCGGCTGGCCGCCGAGCGTGTGCAGGATGTCGTCGATATCGCTGCCGTCGAGCGACTCCCGCTCGAGCAGCGCCTCGGCGACGCGGTGGAGCGCCTCGAGATTGCGGCGCAGCAGCAGCTTCGCGCGCTCGTACGCATCCATGAGGATGCGGCGCACCTCGGCGTCGATCTGCACGGCGGTGGTTTCGGAGTAGTCCACGCGCTGGGTGAAGTCGCGGCCGAGGAAGATCTCCTCTTCCTTCTTGCCGAAGGTCATGGGGCCGAGCTTCTCGCTCATGCCCCACTCGCAGACCATCTTGCGCGCGAGGTCGGTGGCTCGCTCGATGTCGTTGCCGGCGCCGGTGGTGATGCTGCCGAGCACCAGCTCCTCGGCCGCGCGGCCGCCGAAGAAGATGGCGAGGTCGCCGAGCAGGTACTCCCGCGAGTACGTGTGGCGGTCGTCGAGCGGCACCTGCTGCGTCAGGCCGAGCGCCATGCCACGCGGAATGATGGTGACCTTGTGCACCGGATCGGTGCCGGGCACGAGCTTCGCGACGAGGGCGTGCCCCGCTTCGTGATAGGCGGTGATGCGCCGCTCGCTGTCGCTGATGATCATCGAGCGCCGCTCCGACCCCATCATCACCTTGTCCTTGGCGATCTCGAAGTCGGTCATCTCGACCTTTTCCTTGTTGTGCCGGGCGGCCAGCAGCGCCGCCTCGTTCACCAGGTTCTCCAGGTCCGCGCCAGCGAAGCCGGGCGTCTGGCGGGCGAGCAGGGAGATGTCGACGTTCTCCGAGATGGGAACGCGCCGCATGTGGACGCGGAGGATGCCTTCGCGACCCTTCACGTCCGGGCGCGGGACGACGACGCGGCGATCGAAGCGGCCCGGCCGCAGGAGCGCGGGGTCGAGCACGTCCGGGCGGTTCGTCGCGGCGATGAGGATGACGCCCTCGTTGGTTTCGAAGCCGTCCATTTCGACGAGGAGCTGGTTGAGCGTCTGCTCGCGCTCGTCGTGGCCGCCGCCGAGCCCCGCGCCGCGGTGCCGGCCGACGGCGTCGATCTCGTCGATGAAGATGATGCAGGGCGCGTTCTTCTTGCCCTGCACGAAGAGGTCGCGGACGCGAGAGGCGCCCACGCCGACGAACATCTCGACGAAGTCCGAGCCCGAGATGGAGAAGAACGGCACACCGGCTTCACCGGCGACGGCTCGCGCGAGAAGCGTCTTGCCCGTTCCGGGAGGCCCGACGAGGAGCACGCCCTTGGGGATGCGCCCGCCGAGCTTGGTGAACTTCTTCGGGTCCTTCAGGAACGCAATGATCTCTTCGAGCTCTTCCTTCGATTCCTCGATGCCGGCGACGTCGCTGAAGGTGACTTTGTGCTGGTTTTCGGTGAGGAGCTTGGCGCGGCTCTTGCCGAACGACATGGCTTTGCCGCCGCCCACCTGCATCTGACGCATGAAGAAGATCCACACGCCGATCAGGAGCAGCATGGGCGCCCATTGGACGAGCGCGACGACGTACCAGGGCTCGTTGTCCTCGGGCTTGGCCTCGATGTCGACGCCCTTCTCGCGCAGCATACGGACGAGGTCCGGGTATTCGGGGGCGAAGGTCTTGAAGGCCTCGCCGGCGTGCCCCTGGTCGTCGCGGTAGCGGCCTCGGACGTGCTGGCCTTGGATCGTCACTTCGGCGACCTTGTTCTCCTCCACGGCCTGCACGAAGTGCGTGAAGCTGATCTCCGTGTCGCGCGGCTGCTGCTTGGTCACGATGGACCAGAAGAACAGCCCGAAGAGCAGGAGAAGGAGCCAGAGTCCGAGATTGCGGGAGACGGGTGTCAATGGGGCCTCAGTCACAGAAGCTGCGTTTCGACGCTACCATAGGGGTTTCGGAGCGGCAACGATTGTGGCCTCAGCGCAGCGTCATGTCGATGACCCGGCCCGTCGCGGGTCCGATGCGCGCCTCGGCACCCCGCACGATGCCGGCGACCCAGAGGATCGTTCCGCCGGCGTCCACCAGCACCGGCACCTCCGGGCGGCGCTCACGCGGCACCTTGGCGTCGACGAGGACGTCCTGGAGCTTGCGGGTGCCGACGCCGGCGATGCGGATGCGATCGCCGGGGCGCGGCGAGCGCACGACGAGCGGCAAGGCGAGCGCCTCGGCGTCGAAGCGCGCGGCGGAGCGCGAGAGCGAGGCGATCTCCTCGGGGCCCCGCGGCCGGGGTCCCGAGACCTCGAGACGCCATCCCCCCGGTCCCTCGACGATCCCACCCAGCACGACGTCGCGGCGGAACGCCCGGCTCACGGGATCGCGCCCCGCGCGCCGAACGAGGACGTCCCCCTCGCGCACGATGCGCCCGGGCCCCGGGACGGCGACGTTGCCGCCGTGCTCGCCCCCGGCGAGGCGGAGGACACGCTCGACGTCGTGGGCCGTCGCCCGCCGCGGGGACGCAGCGTCGAGCCAGGCCCGGACGATGCGCCGGGACAGCGCCGGGGGCTCCTCGAGGACGGTCGTCGCGAGGACGTCACCGCGGGAATGGACCCGAGCGCGCACGGCAGCCGCGTTGCGCAGGAAATCGTCCTCGTCCCGGAGTCGCGTCGCGAGCGCCGTCACGGCGGCACCAAGGCGCGGGTTGAACTCGCGCGTCAGCAGCGGGACCACGAGCCGGCGCAGGCGGTTGCGCGCGTGCCGGAGGTCGGCGTTGGTCCGATCGACGCTGAACGGGATGCCCTCGTCGGCGAGATAGCGCCGCACGTCGGCGCGGGTCGCCTCCAGGAGCGGGCGCCACAGGCGCCCGCGCACGGCAGGCATCCCTCCCAGACCCCGGCGGCCGGTGCCCCGCAGCAGGCGGAGGAGCACGGTCTCGACCTGATCGTCCTGGGTGTGCGCGAGGGCGATCCGCGACGCCCCCGCCTCCGTCGCCATCGCAGCGAGGGCCCGATGGCGCGCCACGCGCGCGCGCGACTCGAGGTTGCCGCCGGGCTCGATCGGCCGCAGGCGCATCCGGAACGGCAGACCGAAGCGCGTTGCCAGGGCTTCGACCGCCTGCGCGTCGGCACGACTCTCGGCGCCGCGAAGGCCGTGCTCCACGTGCCCGACCGAGAGCACGAGGCCGCGCGCGGGACCCAGGTGGACGAGGCCGGCGAGCAGCGCCGCCGAGTCGGGCCCGCCCGACGCCGCGACCACCACGTGCTCTCCCGCACGCGGCGCGCCGGGCGCCGTCAGGGCTCGTCCGAGCGCGCGGAGCAGCGGCGAGGTCACGCGGCGATCCTACGTCCCCCACCGTTGACGAGCCACCCTCCCCTTCGCCTAGGCTGCGGCATGCAAACCCTTCGCACCGAGACCCAGGACGGCGTCCGCGAGATCGTCCTCACGCGCGCCGCCGAATACAACACGATCACGCCGGCCCTGCGCGACGAGCTGGCGCAGGCGATCGACGAGGCGGACGCGGCGCACGACGTGCGCGTGATCCTGCTGCGCGCCGAGGGGCCGGCCTTTTGCGCGGGCTACGGCCTCGACTGGTCGACGGCCGCGCAGGCCGACGAGTCGGCGCGCGTCGCGGCCGGAGGTCGCGTGTGGGACTCGGTCGCCGACTACCGGATGATGAAGCAATTCGTCGACACCTACATGAAGCTCTGGTACGCGCAGAAGCCGACGATCGCGGCCGTGCACGGCTGGTGCATCGCGGGCGGAACGGATCTGGTTCTGTGCGCGGACATGATCGTCGCGGCGGAGAGCGCGCGCTTCGGCTATCCCCCGTCTCGGGTCTGGGGCACGCCGACGACCGCGATGTGGGTGTACCGCATGGGGCTCGAGCGAGCGAAGCGGTATCTCCTCACCGGTGACGAGATCACCGCCGCCGACGCCGTGCGCGCGGGGCTCATCCTCGAGATGGTGCCCGACGCCCAGCTGCTCGAGCGCGGGCGCGCGCTCGCGCGTCGCATGGCGTGCGTGCCGACGAACCAGCTCGTGATGTTGAAGCTCCTCTGCAACCAGACGGCCGAGCACATGGGCCTCGGGTCGACGCGCGTTCTCGGTACCCTGTTCGACGGCATCGCGCGGCACACGCAGGAAGGGCTCGACTTCGTCCGACGCGCCGAAGCCGTCGGATTCCGGCAGGCCGTCCGCGAGCGCGACGATCCCTTCGGCGACTACGGTAGCCGCCCGCGCGGCTCCGGCGGCCGCTGACGCTGGTCCTCCCCCACCCAGTCGTGTAAGAGGCACGCCGCGAGGAGGAGGTGGTGGAGATGGGACGCGTATCGTTGATCGTGGGTGTGGCGCTGGCGATCGGGCTCGCAGGCTGTGCGAAGGAGCCGCGGCCGCAAGCGCCGACGCAGCCGAGCAAGGAATCCGCGGGTCCTCCGCCGCCGGCGGGTTCGCCGCTCGCGAAGATCCACGAGGGCATGACCGAGATGGAGGTCGGCAGCATCCTCGGACCGCCCACCGGCAGCAAGGCGTACATCACCGGGAAGGCGTTCATCCCGTTCTACTACGGGCCGGATCAGTCGCGCTTCGTCGCCTACTACAAGGGTAAGGGCCGCATCGTCTTCTCGGGCGGCAACCAGTGGGGCGCCGGTCGCGGCAAGGTCATCCGCGTCGAGTACGATCCGTCCGAGCCCGGCGTCGCACATTGACAGGCTGCCTGATAGCTTCGCGATAACCGCAGCTACATTTTCACTGGACAAGCGGGCGCTGCCTGCGCTAGCTCGGCTGCGATGCGGGATGGACTTGCGCTCCCGAGCGCGTTTCCACTCGGCGGGTCGGCGCCTGCGGCCCGCCTAGAGCCCGTCCGCCTGCCTCGCGACGAGCTCGCGCACGATTTCCCGGTCGAGTGGTGGTACTTCGCAGGACACGTCGGCGAGATCCACGGCACCGAGCGCCTGAGCTTCATGGTCACGGCGATTCGCGGCACGAAGTGGGTCGTCCCGCCGCTCACGGTGAGCTTCGTCAAGCGGATCGACCACGCCCGCGGTCCGCTCGATCTCCTGCAGTCGGGCGGCCCTTTCGCGGTCGCGTACGAGGGGCACGACACCCCGGTGTCCTATCGGCTCGGCTACGGCGCCAACATCTACAACCTGTGGGTCGCCTCGCCCGCCCGGTGGCGCATCGACGGCCAGCCCGGACACTACCGCCTCCGCTTGTGGAATGCGGCGAACCAGCCGGAGCTCGACCTCGAGCTCACCGCCACGGCGCCCGCGGTGCTGCTCTCCGACGACGGCGTCGTCGACTACGGCGCCGGCCACCAGCTCGCGTACTACGTGCGGCCGAAGATCCGCGTCACGGGCTACGCCCGCATCGGCGGGCGCCTGCGCGTAGTCAGAGGCCCGGGGTGGTACGAGCGGCAGTGGGGATCGGCGCCGACCACGGGCTACGCGTGGAAGTACCTGAACGTGTCGCTCGACGACGGCGAGCAGTGGATCTTCTTCCACACGAAGCTCGCCGCGGTCGAGCGCCACTATGCGGCCCGAATGCCGCCCGCCGGGGGGGTCGAGGAGCTGCCGCTGCGTCCCGAAGACTTCCGCAACGTCGACGTCGGCGGACGGCCGCTCGGCACCGACCTGCGGGTGGAGACGCCCGGTGGTGCGATCTCGCTCTCGATACGCCCGCTCTGCGGCGCCGAGCCCGACATCGAATCGATCTACCCATTCGTCCCCGGCTTCTGGGAGAGCGCGTGCCTCGTCGAGGGGCAGCGCAGCGGGACACCGGTGCGCGGCTGGTCCATGACCGAGCTACGCGGCTATGGCTGACAAGGTCGCCATCCTCGGCGGCGGAATCGCCGGCCTGAGCACCGCGCACCACCTCGCCCTCGCCGGAATCGACGGTGTGCACGTCTACGAAGCGAGCGACCGGGTGGGCGGCAAGGCGAAGAGCCAGTGGATAGCCACCCCCGCCGGTACGACCTATCCCGGCGAGCACGGCTTCCGTTTCTTCCCCCACTTCTACCGCCACGTCGTCGACACGATGGCGACGACGCCTGCGGGCACGGGCAGCGTCCTCGATCGCCTGGTCGAGTCGACGGATGCGGGCATCGCCTACGACCACGAGATGCTCGACATTCCACGGCCGCGGGACTTCGTCGCGTCCCTCCGCTTCGTGCCGGCCATCGTCGACATACTCGCGAAGCGCCGGCTCGGGATGGAGGACACGCTGCGCTACGCCAGCGTCCTCCTGCAGTTCGCCACCTCGTGCCACAAGCGCCGCGCGCAACAGTACGACACCATCTCGTGGTTCGACTTCGTGCGCGCCGGCACCTACGCCCCTCGTTTTCTCGACCTGGTCATCAAGGCGTCGCGCAACCTCTCGGCCATGCGGGCCCCGGATACCAGCGCCGCGACGATCGGGGCCATCTCGCTCCAGATGATCTTCGACTTCGAGCCGCTGGCGCGGCGCAAGAAGGATCCGCTCCTGTGCGGCCCGACCGACGAGATGTGGCTCCGGCCCTGGTACGAGCACCTGTGCGCGCGCGGCGTGCAGTTCGACTTCGAGAAGACGCTCATTGGTCTCGACTTCGACCCGCGCCGTGGCCGCGTGCGCGGCGCCCGCTTCGACGGGGGCGAGGTCGTCGAGGCCGATCACTACGTGCTCGCCGTCCCGCTCGAATGCGCGGCGACGCTGTTGTCCGACGAGCTCTGCGCCTTCGATGCCTCGTTGGCGAACGTGCGGACGCTCGCCCCCAGAGCGCGGGGCGACATGGTCGGGCTCCAGTTCTTCCTGTCGCGCGACGTGCCGATCGTGCACGGCCACGTCCACTACCCGGAGACGGCGTTCGCCCTGACGTCGGTGTCGCAGGCGCAGTTCTGGGCGATCCGCCCGGATCAGCGGCCGGGGACGCCGGAGCTGCACGGCATCATCTC
>Ga0187894_10002971_pt1 | contig 19520 bp, 22 predicted proteins | sample GBC1701081metaG_FD_136650 | JGI IMG/M metagenome (GOLD analysis project Ga0187894, IMG submission 136650) | White microbial mat communities from a lava cave in the Kipuka Kanohina Cave System on the Island of Hawaii, USA - GBC170108-1 metaG ...
CTCACCGGGCTCGATCTTGAACTTCTCGCGTCGATACTCCGCGCCGAACGCGACGTTGAGCGGTGCCGCGAACACCCCGGTGTTCCAGGGGTAGACGAAATCCGCATTGCCATTGGTCTCGGTCTGCTGCAACGCTCCGACGTCGAACGCAAATGGACTATCCGGCCCGAGTGAGGGGTTGATGGTGTTCTTCAGGTTGAAGGCCACATCGCTGCGTCCGAACGAGCCGCTGAAGTCGTAGCGCAGGCCGGAGCCCAGTGCGCCTTTGACGCCGCCGACCGCGCTTCGGTCTTCGATCTCGGAGCCGAAGATCGGCGAGAATCCGCCGGGAAAGATCTGCAGAAAACTGAAGCGTGGACCCCCGGGCTGACTCGTCAGCGGCACGCTGCGGAAAACGCCCGCGTTCGTCGTGGCGCTGGGAAAGCGGTAGAAGAATCCGGTCTCGCCCTCGCTCTCGCCATAGTTGCCGAACAGATAGAGCTGAGCGTTCTCGGAGAGAGTCACGCCGGAATTGAAGAACAGGCGCCACGCCTCGTTCTCCGGGTTACCCCACCGCTGCGCGGGGACGGGTACGGCGGTGTTGCCCGCGAGGATGAGTGCCTGCGCGTCCGGACGCTGCACACCGCGCGAGGTCGTGTCCGAGCTCACGTACTCGCCGCTGATGTTGAAGAAGCCATCGGCGGTCAACGGCAGGCCCAGATTGCCCTCGACCTGGACATTCTCGCCGTCGCCTTTGAAGGATTGACCGTAGCGCGTGACGATCGTTGCCCCGTCGGCGGCATCCTTGAGTCGGAAGTTGATGACACCGGCAATTGCATCGGATCCGTACTGCGCTGAAGCGCCATCGCGCAGGACTTCCAGTTGCTCGATCGCGATCGTCGGAATGGTCTGCAGATCGGGGCCCTGCGAGCCGCGCGCGAGCGGTTGGTTGCTCAGCTGCACGACTGCCGAACGATGCCGGCGCTTGCCGTTCACCAGAAAGAGCGTCTCATCGGGCGGCAGGCCGCGCAGGGTGAACGGACGCACGAAGGCGGCGCCGTCGTTCGTGCTGAAACGCGAAACGTTGAGCGACACGACCTGCGTGCGCAGCACGTCGGTCATGTCGGCAAAGCTCGTTTCGGACAAGGTCTCGCCGCTGATGAGGTCGATCGGCGAGGACGATTCGGCCACCGTTGTATCGGTGCGCCGAGTACCCGTCACTACGACCTCTTCCAGCGCGCCGCCGGTGGCGGGCGGCTGATCCTGTGAATAGGCGGGACCGGCGACCGCGACTCCGAGCAGACCTACTGTGGTGACGCCGAAGCCCCTGCCTTTCGTTGTAATTGCACGTGCCATATTGCCCCCTGGTCGGTACATGAATCAGCAGCGAGGCGCCGCGGAAGCGCCTGATTTTCCCGATTAAGGTCAGCTAGCGGCAGTGCGTGGTCAAATGACTATTCGCACAGAGGTCATCAGCAAACCGTATAGGTTTGCCAGCGCGCGCTTCATCATCTGCTGCCATTCACCGATTCCAAGCAGGGCTCGCCCTGTGCGCCGGCGCGCGGCCGGTGAAGCTGCCGTGCACTAAACAGGCGAGGAGCTAGGCAATGGGTGTCTACGATCGATACATCCTGCCGCATGTCATCAATTTGGCGATGCGCAATCGGCATTTGATGCCCTATCGGCGGCGGACGATCGCGGCGGCCGAAGGACGTGTTCTGGAGATCGGCATCGGATCCGGGCTCAACTTACCGCTCTATTCGGCGCACGTACACGAGATCGTCGGACTCGAGCCGGTGCCGTGCCTGACCGAGATGGCTCATCCGCGCGCCGATCGGACTGACATTCGAACGAAGTTCATTCAAGGCTACGCGGAAGCGATCCCGCTCGAGGACCAAAGCGTCGACACCGTGGTCACAACGTGCACGTTGTGCAGTATTCCCGACGTCAGCACTGCTCTTCGGGAAATGCGCCGTGTCTTGAAACCGACCGGACAATTGCTGTTCGTCGAACACGGCCAGGCGCCGGAGGAGGGCGTGCGCAAGTTGCAGGACCGCCTTACGCCGGCATGGAAGTGCATCGGCGGCGGATGTCACCTGAATCGTCCGATCGCTGGACTCATTGAAAGCGCGGGCTTCTCGATTGCGCAGCTGCAAACGGGCTATATGAAAGGTCCGAAGCCGATGACGTTCATGTACGAGGGACGGGCTCGCCCGCAACGATGCGAGCGCGGGCCCCTGCAGAATTTATGCACCAGCGGGAGCACGTCGACGCGCTGGCAAACCCTCTCTCGCCGCGCTGGGTGAAGTGCTAGATTCGGAACGACGCTCGCTTCTACCTATATGTGCCGGCTGCTTGTCGCGATCCTCGTTCTGAACCTGTCTCAGGTGCCGGCCGGCTATGCGTGCAGCATGGCTGGAGCAGTCGTGCAGCCGGTTTGCTGCTGCGATATCGCCACATCGGCGGCTTGCTCCGAGCCGAAGAGCAAGTGCTCCACATCCGAGATGGCGGGACCGGCAAGCGGCACCTGCTGCTCCATCGTTGTCTCGGGCAGCGCAGTGGGAAAGGTCGCAACTGTAACAGCGGCCTCCGCATTGCCCGTCGAGCCCGCAACTGCAGCCGTTGAGGTGCTGCCGCGAAGGATCGCAATCACTCGTCTCGCTGCGGGCCAGCTCAGTTACTCCACATCGCCTATATATCTTCTGACCGGTCGCCTTCGCATGTAGCGCAGCTCGTCTGATTGCAGTCACCCGGCCTGACTCGATGTCGGCCGGCGGCCCAGTGAGCTGATTCAGTGAGGCGAGTCATGTCAATCCATCGCGTTTCGCCGTTCGCGACCAAAGCGGCGACTGTCCTCGTTTTGTTAGGCGCCGACGTGACGCTGAGCGCGGCAACTGCAGAGTCTGGCGCGCAGCAGACAACTGTAGTGACCAACGTCGGCGAATCCCACGGCGGCTCGCACGCGAAGCGAGCGGCTCGATCATGTCGCGTCATCGATCGTCCGAAGCACAGGATTGTCCACTGTGACTGCTCCGGCGATCCGCTCGCCGGCGTCAGCTCCGTCGACGGAGCGGCGATCCTTCGATTGTTCGTGGGCAGCCGGATGTGCCGCGCTCCGATGGCAGCCCGACAGTAGGCGTACCTCGCGCGTGAGGGCGTCCGCTCGGTTCCGAATCTGGAGCTGAATCCAGCTCCCCCAAGTGCGTCTACGACGCCGGCGTCGGATGTAACGTCGAAGCGCTCGAATTCGACGCCAGATGGAGAACGTGGAGCTGGAGCGCGATCCAGGTTGACGATTGTGTATGAATCCGCCAAGGCGCTCGTCAGTGAACGGCCAAGACGCCGCCGGCCGATCATCAAGCCATGATGAAGAGGTGCCAAGAGCTGAAACAGCAGGAGGAGATGAAGAGAAAGCCGCCTCGCTAGCTCCAGGCTGAGAAGTCAGGAAAGCACCGCGACTAAGGCGACGAGGATCAGCACGACGATGGCAACGACGTTGCGGTGCTTTGCGATGAACCACTGCGTGCTTCTCTTCCTGGCGCGCGCATCAATCGGCCGTGTGCGCCGAAATGTGGACACTGGTGGATGCTTGGAGCGACCGGCCGTCTACATAGTGTGCAACCGAATGGCGTTCCGTTAGTACGAGCCACATGGACAGCGCAGTCAGCACGATTGCAGTGAGCAATGATGCAGTAACGGGCTCGCCGAGTAGCGCGACTGCGAGTGCGGCGCCAAAGAAGGGCGCAGTACCAAAATGTGCCGCGGTCCGTGCGCTGCCCAGATGCGAGCGCTCTTACGAACAGCACCAGGCTCAGTCCGTAGCTCAGCGCCCCGAGCGTCAAGCCAGCAGTTTTGCGATCGGTGCGCTCGCGCCGAACAAGCGGCGGCGGCCAGCACATAGATCGCATGGCGTTGGAGGGAGAAGAACCTGGACATCGATGAGTTAGGTGAGCTGTCGACCTGCTGGATAGTCTAAAAGATACGTGCAGCTTTCCCGCCGTGAGAATTCCGAGTACGCTGTGCACCGCCATGCGTCGGTTGCAACGCCTCCTCCTCTGCTGGGTAGTCAGCCTCAGCTTCGTGCTGATGCCCTACAGCACGCTGCATGCGCACGTCGCGGATCATGAGCATACGCACGTGCACGGCGGACACCTGCACGACTTCGATTCCAGTCATGACGCGAAACCGGTTGACCAGGTCATAAAGATCAGCGTGGCAGCGACGAGCACGAATCCTGCCACTTGGGACTGGACGGATTGGCTGCCTGTCGTCTGCATCGTCGTCCTGCTCGCATCAGGTCTGCCGTTCGTGACGCGGATTCTGCGTCCGCCGGCGCGCAATTCCGAGCCGATTCCCCGCCGTCCTCATTCTCGGCCGCCGTTGCGCGGCCCTCCCGCTTCCATCCTCGCAATCTGAGATTGCCGCGGCGCAAGTCGCTGCGCCCGTTGGGATCGCGCTCCCGGAGCGCGCGGATGGAGTGTCTCGATGTTTTCTTTCTTACTGCGAAGTGCTCGCGCCTGCGCGATCGCGCCCCTGTGCGTTGCTGCGCTGTCGCTTCCAGCTTTTGCTGATAACCCGATAACTCTGCAGCAAGCGGTCGAGCGCGCGCTCGAACGCAATCCCGATCTGACGGCGTTCGAATACGAAATTCAGGCGCAGCAGGGCGTACTCCAGCAAAGTCGCGCTCGCCCCAGTCCCGAAGTGGGCCTGCTGGTCGAGAATGCGCTCGGCAGCGGACGCAGAAGTGACTTCGATGCAGCCGAGACGACATTGAGCCTCAGCTTTGCAATCGAACGCGGTGCGCGGCGCCAGCGCATCGACGTCGCCATTGCCGGCAGCGAACAGCTCGCGACTGAGAAGCGCGTTCAGCGCCTGGATGTTGCAGCGGAAGCCGCCCGGCGATTCGTTGCGGTGCTGGAACGTCAACAAGCACTCGACGATGCTCGCAATGCCTCCAAGCTCGTCCACGAGACAGTCAAAGCCGTGCAGGTGCGCGTGCGTGCTGCGAAGGTGCCGAAAGCAGAGGAGGGCAGAGCACTCGCTCAACTTGCGCGAGTTCGCCTCGATGAAGAGCGCTCCGAGCACCAGCTTGCTTCCGCGCGTGTGCGCCTTGCGGCGCTGTGGGGCGCAGCACAGGCCGACTTCGGCGAAGCGCAAGGCGAGCTGCTGTCGCCGCCGGCGCTGGAGCCTTTCGAGACCGTCCACGAGCGCATCACGAGCAACTCCGATTTCGAGCGTCTCGTCTCCGAGAAGCGCGTAAGGGAGGCAGAACTGCGTCTCGCTCAGATGCGGGCGAAGCCCCCTTGGCACATCAGCGCCGGAGTGCGTCGCTTCGAGGACGAGGGTGACCATGCGCTGGTCGTCGGCGTTACTGTGCCGCTGTCCTCCCGGGATGCTGCACAAGGTTCCATCGCAGAGGCCCGCGCGCGCTCCACACGGGTCGACGCGCAGAGCCAGGCATTGCGTGCACGCCTCGAAGCGGAGCTGTTCGCGCTCTACCAGGAGTTGAACCACTCGTACAAGGAGGTCGGGACGCTGCGCAACGATGTCCTGCCGCGCATCGAAAGCGCGCTGGAGCAGTCCCGTTATGCCTACGAGCGCGGCCGGTACGGCTACATCGAATGGGTCACGGCCCAGCGCGAACTGCTCGACGTGCGCCGCGCACTGCTCGAAGCCTCCGCGCAGCTGCACCAGTTTCGCATTGAAATCGAACGACTGACCGGTACCGCGCTCGGCGTGGAACCGCGCAAGTGAGATCGCCCATGAACAAGTACGCACTGCTGATTCTTGCCCTGACGTTGAGCGCCTGTGGCGCGCCCGAGAACAATTCAGCCGAGGGTCATGACGGCGCCGATGCTCCTGCGCAGGCGGTCAAAGGTCCCCATAACGGCAGGCTCCTTGCCGACGGTTCGTTCGCAATCGAGCTGGCCATCTTCGAGACCGGCTTGCCTCCGGAGTACCACGCGTGGCCCACGCTCGACGGCAAGCCCGTGCCGCTGGATCAGGTGGACCTGACCGTGCAGTTGACGCGACTGAACAAGAACGAAGAGTTCAGCTTTGCGCCCCAGGCGGATTACCTGCGCGGCGACCATGTGGTGCGCGAGCCGCATTCCTTCATCGTGAAAGTGATTGCCATCCACGCTGGGAAGACTCGCGAGTGGAGCTACGAGAGCTTCGAAGGCCGCACGACGATCGCATCGGATATAGCGGAAGCCGCTGGGATCAAGACCGAAGTCGCTGGCAGCGCGCAGCTCGCGCAGACGTTGACGCTCTACGGGCGCATCGTGCCGGATCCGGCGCACGAACGTCAGGTGAGCGCACGTTATCCCGGGTTGATTCGTGCCGTGAGCAAGAAGCTCGGCGATCACGTAGACGCCGGCGCTGCGCTGGCACAGATCGAAAGCAACGAGAGCCTTCAGACCTATACCGTCACGGCTCCGATCGGTGGCATCGTGACCGCGCGCAACGCAAATCAAGGTGAGCAGTCCGGCGATCGCGCGCTGTTCGCCATCATGGATCCTTCATCCGTGTGGGCCGAGCTTTCGGTATTCCCGCGCGATAGGACCAAGGTCCGGGCCGGTGCGGCTGTTCGCGTCAAGTCAGCCGACTCCGATGTCGTGGTGGAAGGCAAGGTCGATCGTGTCGACGTGCTGGCCGGCGCCAACCAAGCGGTCACCGCACGCGTCACGCTGAAGAATCCGAACGGCGAATTCGTAAGCGGCGGGTTCGTGACCGCGGAAGTCGCCGTTGCCGAACGCACTGTGCCCTTGGCGGTGAAGACCACCGGCCTGCAGCCGTTCCGCGATTTCACCGTAGTGTACGAACAGGTCGGCGACACCTATGAAGTCCGCATGCTGGAGCTCGGTGAGCAGCACGGCGAATGGGTAGAGGTTCTTGGCGGCCTCGAGCCCGGCGCCCGGTACGTGACCGAGAGCAGTTACGTCATCAAGGCGGATATCGAGAAGTCCGGCGCCTCGCACGACCACTAGGAGAGCGACCGTGATCGAACGAATTCTGAATGCGGCGATTGCCCGCCGCGGCTTGGTCATGCTGGCAACGCTTCTGGTGTCGGCACTGGGCGTATGGAACTTCACGCGCTTGCCGATCGATGCGGTACCCGATATCACGAACGTGCAAGTCATCGTCAACGTCGAGGCGCCGGGCTACACGCCACTCGAAGCCGAGCAGCGCATTACGGTGCCGCTCGAGACTGCCATGGCCGGGTTGCCGCGCCTGTCGTATACCCGCTCGCTGTCGCGCTATGGCTTGGCACAGGCCACCATCGTCTTTGAAGACGGAACGGACATCTATTTCGCCCGTCAGCTGGTGGCGGAGCGCGTGCTGGCATTGCGCGGCGCATTGCCGGAAGGCCGCGAGCCGAAGCTCGGTCCCATTGCGACAGGCCTCGGTGAGATCTTCATGTTCACGGTCGATGCCGAACCGGGCGCCAGAAGCGCCGACGGCTCACTCGTGACGCCGACCGATCTGCGCTCCGTTCACGACTGGATCATCCGCCCGCAGCTGCTGCGCGTGCCGGGCGTGGTCGAAGTCAATCCGATCGGCGGCTACAAGAAAGAGATCCTGATCGCCCCGGATCCGGCCAAGCTTCTTACCTACCAGGTCTCGCATCGGGATCTGCTCGACGCCGTCGAAGCAAACAACGCAAACCGGGGGGCGGGTTACATCGAGCACAACGGGGCGCAGTGGTTGATGCGCGTGCCCGGCCAGGTCCAACAGATGGACGAGCTCGGCGACATCGTCATTCGACAGGTCGATGGCGTGCCGCTGCGAGTGCGGGATGTGGCCACCGTGAGCGTCGGTCAGGAGCTGCGCAGCGGCGCTGCGACTCAGAACGGCCGGGAGGTCGTCATGAGCACCGCATTTATGCTCATCGGCGAAAACAGTCGGGAAGTGGCTCGTGGCGTAGCCGAGCGCCTCGAAGAGATCAAATCCTCGCTTCCTGAAGGTGTCACCGCCACCGCGGTCTACGACCGCACGCGCCTCGTCGAGCAGACTGTTGCGACCGTGGAAGAGAACCTGCTCGAAGGTGCGCTACTCGTCGCCGTCGTGCTCTTCCTCCTGCTCGGCAACATTCGCGCCGCGCTGCTCACGGCAGCGGTCATTCCTGTCGCGATGCTCATGACCGTGACCGGCATGGTGCAAACCGGTGTGACGGCGAACCTCATGAGCCTGGGCGCGCTCGACTTCGGCCTGATCGTGGACGGCGCCGTGATCATCGTCGAGAACTGTCTGCGCAGGCTTTCCCGGGCAGCGCCGGACGGTCGACAGGTGCCGCTTGCCGAGCGGCTGACATTGGTCACGCAGGCAACCCGTGAAGTCATTCGGCCGGCGATGTTCGGTGTGTTCATCATCACGGCCGTGTACGTGCCGATCCTCGCGTTGACCGGCGTCGAGGGCAAGATGTTTCACCCGATGGCGATCACCGTGATCATCGCCCTGTTGAGCGCGATGATCCTGTCGCTCACCTTCGTGCCGGCAGGGGTCGCGTTCCTGTTCCGCCATCCGCGGCCCGAGAAGCACAACATCGTCATGGAGAAGGCGGACGCGTGGTATCGGCCGGTGCTCGCGTTTGCTTTGCGGCAGCGCTGGGCGATGGTGATCGGTGCGGCGGCCCTGACGCTCGCATGCGGACTGCTCGCAACGCGGATGGGGTCGGAGTTCATCCCGAACTTGGACGAGGGCGACATCGCCATGCATGCGCTGCGCATTCCGGGCACGTCACTCAGCCAGGCGATACGCCAGCAGCAGCAACTAGAGGCCAAGGTCAAGGAGCTGCCGGAGGTTGAGAGAGTGTTCGCGAAGATCGGCACCGCGGAGGTGGCCACGGAGGCTGCCCCGCCCAGTGTTGCCGATAACTTCATCATCCTGAAACCGCGCGACCAGTGGCCGGACCCGGACAAGACGAAATCGCAGTTCGTCGCCGAGCTCGAGGCAAAGGTCTCGCCCGTGCCGGGCAATCGGTATGAGTTCCTGCAGCCGATTCAGATGCGTTTCAACGAGCTGATTGCGGGCGTACGAGCGGAACTCGCGGTGAAGGTCTTCGGGGATGATTTCGACACGCTCGTCGCGCTCGGCGATCAGATCGGGACAGCTGTCGCGAGTGTCGATGGATCTGCGGATGTGGCCGTCGAGCAGGCGACGGGCTTGCCGGTGATGATGGTCATGCCGAAACGGGAAGCGCTGGCGCGCCTCGGGCTGAACGTCAGTGAGATTCAGGACCTGATTGCAACCGCACTGGGCGGAACCGTTGCAGGACAGTTTTACGAAGGCGACCGGCGGGCGGATGTTGTCGTGCGCCTGCCCGAAGCCGTGCGGACGAAGACTGAGCTGCTGACGAGCTTGCCGGTACCGCTCGCTAACGGCGGCTATGTGCCGCTCGGCGAGATTGCCGAGCTGGAGCTGACCACAGGCCAGAACCAGATCAACCGCGAGAACGGCAAGCGGCGCGTCGTTGTGACTGCCAACGTGCGAGGTCGCGATCTGGGTTCGTTCGTGCAGGACGTACGGCGGACTATTTCCGAGCAGGTCGAGCTACCCGCCGGATACTGGCTGGAGTACGGCGGAACTTTTCAGCAACTCGAATCTGCCGCACAGCGCCTCGCGGTCGTCGTGCCCGGAACGCTGCTGATTATCGCAGTGCTGCTGTTTATGGCGCTGGGTTCGGCGCGAGATGCAGCCGTGATCTTCACCGGCATTCCGCTCGCGCTCACGGGCGGCGTGCTGGCACTCTGGCTGAGAGGAATCCCGCTATCGATTTCCGCCGCGGTGGGTTTCATCGCTCTGTCCGGCGTAGCCGTTCTCAATGGTCTCGTGATGGTGAGCTTCATTCGCGAGCTCAGGCAGCAAGGGCTGTCGCTGGATGAAGCCATCACACAAGGTGCGCTCACTCGTTTGCGGGCAGTGTTGATGACGGCGCTGGTCGCTGCGCTCGGTTTCGTGCCGATGGCAGTCAACACGGGCATCGGCAGCGAAGTGCAGCGCCCGTTGGCAACCGTAGTCATCGGCGGAGTTGTTTCTTCCACAATGCTTACGCTGCTCGTGCTTCCGGCTCTCTATCGTATGTCGCACGCGCGCAACCGATCCGTCCCTGTGCTTCAACAAGAAGGAGTATCGACATGAAGATGATTCGAGTCTTGTCTGCCTGCGTCCTGGCCTCGGTCCTCGGCTCAGCCTATGCGCACGAGGGCATGCACGGTCCGGGCGCCAAGTACGACGCTGACAACAGCGGAGAATTGTCCCTGACTGAGTACACCGCATACCTGACCGCGACCAAACAGGATGTCTCGGCGGCTGCCGAGAAGTTCGCGGCGCTGGATAGCAACAAAAACGGTTCGCTTTCGGGCAAGGAGTTCATCGTCGGCATGCCGAAGGTTCCGGCGGCCGAAACCAAGGAGTAACAGCATGTCGAAGCCGATATCCCCGTTCGAAGCCAGCCCGCCGTCAGTCAGGAAGCTCATCGTGAGTGCTGTGGTCGCGATCCTCGGAGCCGCGGCGGTGCTCGTGACCGTAATCTTGCCTGCCGAATACAACATCGATCCTACTCGCCTAGGTGCGGCACTCGGGCTCACTGCCTTGAATGCTCCTGCAAAGACCGTGCAGGTCACTGATGTCGTCGGTGGCAACGAGAAGTATCGGGACGTGCCCATCCCGGACTTCGGGGAACCGGCGCCGCTGCCGAATCCTGCGGTGTTTCAGAAGACGAACGGCGCGTCCAGGTCGGACGCGCTGACGATCACGCTGCAATCGGGCCAGCAGACGGAGATCAAGGCGCTGCTCAAAACGGCGCAGGTCGTGACGTTCTCGTGGAGTGCAGAAGGCGGAATGGTCTACACCGACTTCCACGGCCACGAGCCTGGGGCGGGCGGTGACTTTTGGGTGCGGTACGAAGAGCAGCAGAGTGGAACGGGCGGCAGCGGCTCGTTGGTAGCGCCCTTCGACGGCGAGCACGGCTGGTACTGGCTCAGCCTCAGCGAGCAGCCGGTGACTATCAAGCTGGCCGTCAACGGCTACCACGAGAAAATCATCGACTACGGAGTCTCCAACGAGTCCGGCTCGGCTTCAGGGAGCAAGTGAGATGCTGAAGTATGTTCTACCCCTCATGCTCGCGCTGTTCGCGCCGCTGGCGTTCACGCACGGAGTTGAAGGAGGCGATGCGGCCTACCTCGAGCGCATCGACGGTGTGCATTTCCTCCCGCTCATGTACCTGGGGGCCAAACATATGGTGACCGGCTACGACCATCTGCTGTTTCTCGCAAGCGTGATCTTCTTCTTGTATCGACTCAAGGACGTTGCGCTGTATGTCACGCTGTTCGCAGTGGGACACAGCGTCACGTTGCTCGTGGGCGTGCTCGCTGGAATTCATGCCAATGCCTACATCGTGGATGCGATCATCGGGCTGTCAGTGGTCTACAAGGCGTTCGAGAACATCGGTGGCTTCAGGCGCCTCGGTATCTCCTTCGATACGCGCGCCGCAGTTCTACTCTTTGGGTTCGCACATGGGTTCGGGCTCTCAACCAAGCTACAGGACCTCTCCTTGTCGGCAGACGGGCTAGTCCCGAACATGATCGCCTTCAACATCGGTGTGGAGTTGGGCCAGTTCGCGGCGCTGGGTTTGATTTTGCTCGCGTTCAACCTCTGGCGGCGCAGCGACACATTCGTCCGATCCGCTTACGCCACGAATGTCGTGATCATGGCCGCAGGCTTTGCGCTGTTCGGCTATCAGATGACGGGGTACTGGGTAGATTTGACGATAGCGAAAGTCGCTTCGTAGACGAGGTGTCTTAGGCAACCTTCAGAAAGCTGACGTCCGTACCCTAGACTCGTGCCGGTGCATCACACCGCATTCTCGTTCATGCGGCACACCATCGTCCTGGCAGCTGCCTAGCTTCCGGCACTGTTGGCGATGAGCCATCCCCGGTCGCGTATCGCCCATTCGACTCCACTGATGCCGACGTTGTAGCGCCCGGCGAGCTCGCCCGCAGTCACACCCTAGATGGCCCCGTGGTGTCCCTGGGCCGCGAAAGCCGGGCCTGTAATGGCGAGGATCACCACGCTCGATAGGCTCGCATCTCAATATCTCGTGCGGCCGGGCCGCGACGGCAGCCGCAACCGCACACTGCCACACGGGCTACTCGCTAGTGACAGCCCACTCGGCGCTGCGGTCCGCGTCGAGGAACATATGCCCTTCGCTGCCCGTGTGACGTCCCTTCAGTCCGCCCAGAGGCTGAGAGTCGCAAATCGAGAAGTCGCGACACAGCATCTCACGCATGTCAGAGATGTCGTTGATCTGGCCGTGCACGATGCCGGAACAGTAACGTTGCAGCATGTGATGATCGAGCTCGAGAGACTTGGCATTGCATGCTCGGCACCAGCGCCAGGTAGTGATGGCGGCTCAAGACCTCCATGAACACGTGATCGAACCGCTCGCCTGGTTGAGTGCGCTCCAGCAGCGCGATCTGCGCCTGCCCGCGCCGGTCGATGCGCGGCTGATACTGGATGCCGTACCAATCGTGGCGAAGGTCGAGCGCGGTCAGTATCTCCTCGCGCTGCATGCGATTGTTGCGGCGAGCGAGTGACTTGAGCTCCGGTGACTGCGCCTTCGCCTGCACGGCGGTGAAGCGCGGACTCGGCGAGGTGCCTTCCTCTGACGAGATCGCCGCATCGCGCGTCATGTCCTGTGCCCGCGGCGAGCTCGGTCATGCGCAGAGCGGACAGCTCATCGCCGAGCCGTTGATGAACCGCAGTCGCGAGCCGATTCGGCGTGTCGGTCTGGTCTCGGCGCTCGCGGGGTTGGCTCTAGTAGCAGCGCACTATGGGCTCGAAGCTGCGCGAATGGCCGGCGATCTGCGAGGCGTATTCGACCTCTCGCTGCAGTCGATGGTGCTGCATTCTCCGATGAGCGTTGGCGCCGCCTTTCGGCTCGCCGGCCTTGCGCTGATTGTCGCAGCGCTTGGCCGCAGCAGGCGAAACGAGGCGCTCGGACTGGCCGGCGCCGCGTCGACGCTCGTCGGCTTCCTGTTCGTCGGGCACACGGCGAGCCACGCAGACCGCACGTGGCTCGCCGGTTTGCTCACCCTGCGCTTGGCGGCGGTGGCTTTCTGGTTTGGGGCGCTGGCACCGCTGTTCGTCGTCAGCCGACGCGAGGACGCCGGCGTTGCGACAGTCGTTGTCGATCTGTTCTCCCGGATCGCGACTTGGTGGGTGCCGGTCATTCTGCTGGCAGGCGCTTTCATGACCTTACTGCTGGTCGATAGCTGGTCGGCCTTCGCTCGCCCGTACGGACTCATTCTGATCGTCAAAGTGCTCGCATTTGCCGTCCTGATGCTGCTCGCATCGCTGAACAAGTGACGCTACGCACCTGCCCTCGCGATGCCACGCACAGCAATTGCTTTCCAGCGCTCCGTCGCGGCGGAGTACCTCCTCATCTGCGCCGTGCTGGCCGCGACGGCCGTCATGACTACGTTTTTTTCGCCGGAGGCCTAGCAATGAACAGAACACTGCTCGCTGTCGTTGCCACGCTGGTCGCGCTCGTGGTGATCGGTGCGGTGGCGGTCGGGTCAGGCCTGTACAACGTCGCGGCTGACGTACCGCATTGGTCGTTCGTGCATGGAATTCTCGACGTGACGCGCGAACGCTCTATCGCTGTGCACGCCAGCGATATTCAGGTTCCCGCACTCGAGGGTGTCGCTATGGCACGTCGTGGCGCGGGCAACTACGACGCGATGTGCGCCGACTGCCATCTCGCGCCTGGGATGGGCGAGTCGGAGCTGAGCGTCGCGCTGTATCCGGCGCCGCCGAATCTCACGAAACATGCGCATGCCGATTCGTCGGAGGCATTCTGGATCGTCAAGCACGGCATCAAGGCGACCGGCATGCCTGCCTGGGGCAAGCGCATGGAGGACAAATACATCTGGGATCTCGTGGCATTCCTGCGCAAGCTTCCGTCGCTATCTGCGGAGCAGTACAAGGCCGAAGTTGCAGCCAGCGGTGGCCACTCGCACGGCGGCGGAGAATCGGCAGAGCACAGCCACGAGGAAGGCGAGGAACACGAAGAGGATCAGCACTCGCACGGACCGGATGAAGGCGACGAGCAGCGCGAGCACTCAGACTCCGAGACGGCGACGCACACTCACGCCGACGGCATGCAGCACACTCACGAGGCGCCCGCCGGCAGTCCTGTGCGCGCCGTGCAAGCACTGCACGAGGCGATGTCAGCGGGCGATGCGAAGCGCGTCCAGGCCGCGCTTGATCCGAAAGTACTCATCATGGAAGGCGGGAATGTCGAGCGCTCGCGAGCTGAGTACGCCGGTCACCATCTTCCGGCCGATCTGAAGTTCATGCAGGCGATCAACTACAAGCTGGAACGCCAGACGGGCGATACCGTAGGCGACCTCGCATGGGTTGCCAGCGAAGCGCGCCTCAACGGTACGCGAGAGGGCAAGCCCGTCGACCTGGTGAGCACCGAAACGCTTGTGCTCAAGAAGGCGGCTGCTGGCTGGAAGGTCGTTCACATCCACTGGTCATCACGCGCGGCAAAGAAGTGATGATCGGGTCGCACCAGACAAGCGCCATGCGGGAGGGCAGTTGGTTTGTCGCGTTGATCGCGGCAGTGGCAATCAGCGCTTGCGGCAGCTCCGCGGAGCCGGGAGTGCCGAGCATCACCGTTTACAAGAGCGCTACGTGCGGCTGCTGCCGTCAATGGGCGGAGCATCTGCGCGATGCAGGCTTCGATGTGGATGCACGCAACGTCGAGAATCTGAACCCGATCAAGGAGCGCGTCGGAGTTCCCGCCGGTCACGGCTCGTGCCACACGGCGGAAGTGGCTGGCTACTTCGTCGAAGGTCACGTCCCTGCGGACGACGTCAAGAGGCTGCTTGCCGAGCGTCCGGATGCAAGAGGACTGGCTGTGCCCGGCATGCCCGTCGGGTCGCCGGGTATGGAGACGCCCTCGGGCGAAGTGAAACCGTACGACGTACTGCTGGTTGCTCGGGACGGCAGCACGACAGTGTTCGCGCATCATGAGCAGGAAGCACCAAAGTGAAGCAGCGACAGGTGGCGATGGTGAAAAACCGAGCGTGTCGCCTGGCGCGCGAAGCACGCGAGTGCACCTTGCATAACGCGCTCAGGTAGGACTACTCTCCTGTCGAAAGTTGTATATACAACTTCTTCAATTTCCCACGGGAGCCGTCTCCGCTCATGCGCAGCAGCCGTCCGAAATTCCAGGCGATCGTGCAGTTCGCCCGCCGGCACATTCACAACGGCGCGTGGAATGTCGGTCAGCGCGCTCCGTCCGAGAACGAGCTGAGCGAGCAGTTCGGCGTCAGTCGGATGACTGCCCGTCGAGCGCTCGATGTCGCGCTTCAGATCAACCTGGACAAAACGCTTTGGCTAACAAGGGAGACTTTCACAGCTCAGGCGGCCCCGTTTAGTCGCTGCTGATTGATGGTTTTCCGATGCGCCCGGGCTGCAGCGATTCGCCGCGCGCCGCTCCAACTCCGCGATGCGGCGGGCAGCATCTGGTTCGGTCGCAAACGTGATCTCTCGCAACAGATCGAACACAATCTGCAAGCGCGACTCAGTGCCGACAAATTCCCGCCGACCCAAGGAGCTGAGCCATGACAAAGCCTGTTCCGTAGTGGGCGTGAGGTCGAAGCTCGGCTCGTCGCTCCCTTCCGGATAGAACTTCCGAAGGAGCGGTGCCTGGCCTCGAGACCTGTCGTCCAGGTACTCACGCGGTCGGCGCGGGAAGGGAAGTGTGTCGTCGGCGCCCTCGTTGAGCACTGAAAGATAATCTCCCAGCTGACGCTCGAGTTCGGAGGCACTAACCGAGCGAGCGTTAGGAATGACGAACGCGCGGTGCAGAAAGCTGGCAAGAAGGGGCAAATGCTCGGCAGCCAGCAGTCTCAGCCCAGAGTGACACTCGCGCAGGCGCTGTAAGTGCGCATATTCCATGGATCTATTGTACGCGCCCGTGTACGACCCCATCCGAGAAGGTCGCTTATGTAAAGCCTCGCTCTCGGCAGGAGTGGAGCTATCGAAGGGATCGTGCCAGGCGTTGGGAGGGCGAACTCGCGCGCCGCCTTGTCGCACTCATCACAGTAACGAATACCAAGCGCCCCGCCCCACGCCATGGAGGAACAGGTGCCCTTTCCCGCGCCGCATTGAAGGCGCCAAGCTTACGGATCGCGACGTTGAGCGGCTGCTTTCGGGTATCGACGTCAAGATGCTTGCGACTCGAGACGAACAGGAAGTCGTGGGCTATGCCGAAGTCATGGAGATGGTCTTTGAGCGCCACGCCGCGATCGATCTCACCCGAGAACCACATCAAGCTGCTACACCGCGACATGCTAAAGCACTGCGGCAAAGACGAGCGTCATCGCGGCGAGTACAAGACAGCGCCGAACAACGTCGAGGCATTCGGACCTGGATGAGCCGACACCTTCGATCGTGGCAATAACTGGACCCCAATTGGACCCCAGAGCCTCGTCCATCCTGGACCCCACGGGGATGTCCATGCGAAAAGTCGCTTGGATTCAATGGTCGGGGTGACAGGATTTGAACCTGCGACCTATACGTCCCGAACGTAGTGCTCTACCAGGCTGAGCTACACCCCGATTACTGGATCGGTGCGGCCGAACGGACATCGACCGGAAGGGGCGCGCAGTGTACTGAAAGCGCCCCGGGGGCGGCAAATTTCGGCGGTCGATCGAGCGCCAGGGCGCGGTGGAGCGGGGCGATGGGCGCGTCCCGACCGCAGGTCAGTGCGTCCTGTCCACCGTGAAGCGGGCGAGCGCGCGTAGCGCATCGGTGTAAGGGGACGGCGGCAGGAGCTGTACGGCCATGAGCGCTGCGTCAGCTTCGACGCGCGCCAGGCGCGCTGCGTACTCGAGGCCGCCCGTCATCTCGATCGCTTCGGTGATCCCGGCGAGCTGACTCAAGCCGCCCTGCACGATCGCCAGGCGGATCAGCTCCTTCTGTGCGGCCGTGCCGTGCTGCAAGGCATAGATGAGCGGCAGCGTCGGCTTGCCTTCCGCCAGGTCGTCACCGAGGTTCTTGCCACGCTCTTGCGCGTTGCCGCGGTAGTCGAGGACGTCGTCGATGAGTTGAAAGGCGGTGCCGAGATGGCGACCGTAGCGCGCCAGCGCTTCACGTTGCGTCTTCGGCAAGCCCGCGAGTATGGCCACAACCTCGGCGCCGGCCTCGAACAGGCGCGCTGTCTTGCGGTAGATCACTGCGAGATAGCGCGCTTCGGTGGTTTCCGGATCGTGCGCATTGAGGAGCTGCAGTACCTCGCCCTCGGCGATCACGTTGGTCGCGTCGGCCATCACGCTCATCACGGGCAGCGAGCCGATCTCGGCCATCATCTGGAAGGCGCGCGAATACAGAAAATCGCCGACCAGCACGCTGGTGTCGTTGCCCCACACCTCGTTCGCGGTGTCCTGCCCGCGACGCTTGGACGAGCCGTCGACGACGTCGTCATGGAGCAACGTGGCGGTGTGGATGAACTCGATGAACGCGGCCACGTCGACGTGCCGCTCGCCCTGGTAGCCGGCCGCCCGGGCCGCGAGCAGGACCAGCAGGGGGCGCAAGCGCTTGCCGCCGCTGGCGATGATATAAGTCGAAACCTGGTCGACCAGGGCCACCTCGCTCTTGAGGCGCAGTCGGATCAATCGATCCACGGCCGCGAGGTCGTCGCTGACGAGGCTGCGTATTTCTTCGATTTTCATGGACTTGGGTCGCCCCCGGGAGCGCGCATCGTAGCGGCAAAGCGGTTGACCCGCCAGCACCGCTGACCTTAGAATTCGCGGCCTTTTTAATGACTTACCCTTGTCATCGCCCGGGGCCGCGCACGCGGTGCGGGCTTGGCCAAACGACAGATCCGCGGGCTCCGAGCTCTCGGAGCCATTCGACGGAGAGATTCCAATGTTTGCGGTGATCGCTACGGGCGGCAAGCAGTATCGCGTGCAGGAAGGCACGGTGCTGCGCATTTCGACCCTCAAGGCCGACGCGGGTGCGTCGGTGGAATTCGACCAGGTGTTGCTCGTGGGCAGCGGAGCCGACGCGAAGCTCGGCACGCCGTTCGTCAAGGGCGCGAAGGTCACGGCGACAGTGCAGTCGCACGGCAAGAGCGACAAGGTGCGCATCGTGAAATTCCGCCGCCGCAAGCACTACAAGCGCGAAGGCACGCACCGCCAGCCGTACACCGAGATCAAGGTGACCGGCATCAGCGTCTGATCGCTGCTCGATTCCGGACCGATTTCCGAGGACTACTCACATGGCACACAAGAAAGCAGGCGGCAGTACCCGTAACGGCCGCGATTCCGAGAGCAAGCGACTGGGCGTGAAGCGCTTCGGCGGCGAGCAGGTCGTCGCGGGCAACATCATCGTGCGCCAGCGCGGCACCGTGATGAAGGCCGGCCCGAACGTCGGCATCGGCACGGATCACACGCTGTTCGCGAAGGCGAACGGTCGCGTGCAGTTCAAGACCCGCGGCAAGGACCAGAAGGTCTACGTCAGCATCGAGACGGAATAAGACCCTCCGCAACCGAACGTCGGATCAGGAAGGGGACGGTCCTCGCGGGCCGTCCCCTTTTCATTTCACTCCCGCGGCTGGAGCCAGACCGCACCGGCCTTGAAGTCGGTGGTGATGTGGTAGTGCCGCAGGATCGAGATGCCCACGTTGAAATCGTGGGCGTGCTCGATGCGATCGACGGCGGCGACTACGTCGTCGAAGCGCTTGCCGGCCAGTTCCACCGACTTCAGCGTGATCACCTGGCGCCGCAGCTCGCCGCCGATTCCGCCGCCGACGTCTTCGGTCACGGGTCGGCCGTCGACCAGCATCTTCGCCGCGTCTGCGAAGTTGCCGCCCAGCAGCGGGCGCGTGCCGTTGCCCAGGTCGAATGCTGCCTGCGCCGGCCGCCCCTCGAGGATCACCGGGATGGTCGGCACGCCGTGACTCGATTGCACCGGGAGTCGCACACCCTTCGGCTCGTGCGACTTGTCGACGACTCGTGCGGTCAGCCCCTGGACGTCGATCTCCAGGCGCGCGTTGTCGAACACTTCACGCCCGAGGATGAAAGGCAGCGGTCGGCCGAAGAGACGCTTGCCGACATCGGCCAGCGACAGCACGCCGACCGTCTGATCGGTGAGCTTCAGGCCGAAGGCTTCGAGTGTGACGCCCGAGAACACCTGTGCCTTCATCGTGGCCGCGCCGGAGCCGCGCGCGGTGACGTCTTGCCCCGCGAGCAAGCCGATTTCCCGTGCGAACTCCGTGTCCAGCAGGCTCGCTTCGGCGGCGGAGTCGAGCAAGGCCTCCACCGGATGGCCGTTCACGCGCGCGTCGAGCAGAAGGCGGCCGCCGGCGGTTGAGCGCAACGGGTAGCTCGTCGCGGCCGGTTGCTGCTCACTGCTGGCTGTCGTTTCCGCAAGCGCGGGAGCCGCGACACTGCTCGCGAACAACGCGAGTGCTACCGCTCGCACCATGCGCGCAGATTTCACACGCAGGTGGTGTCGGTTCGTCC
>Ga0187894_10002972_pt1 | contig 19519 bp, 12 predicted proteins | sample GBC1701081metaG_FD_136650 | JGI IMG/M metagenome (GOLD analysis project Ga0187894, IMG submission 136650) | White microbial mat communities from a lava cave in the Kipuka Kanohina Cave System on the Island of Hawaii, USA - GBC170108-1 metaG ...
CGCGCCTCGATGGAGTGCGCCATACTCATCACATCGGTATCTTTTAGTAATTGATTTTGCAGATACGCTCGAAATTCCAGCAGCATTATGGCATCTGTCATCGAAGTTGGCGTTGCACCATTCAAGGGTTGCGGTAAGGTCTCGAACGCTTCAAGCTCTTTTGTGCTGAGGTCAAGTAGTTCCTGAATCTGCGGCAAGGTAAACAGTCCACGCAAGGTCAGGTAGAAATTTTCCGCTGACGGATTCTGTAAATACTCTAACTTTTCAAAGCCGCGTTTGCCCGCCAGTTTGCCGGTTTGGATTGCCGTTTTGATAACCCCGCCACGCATCGCCGCAGGCAGTTTGCCGAATTTCTGCAACCACCGGTTAAGGCGGGCGGCGCGTTTATGATGACTATAGCCGAAAAAAAGTTCATCACTGCCAGCGCCGGAAAGCACGACGGTCAACCCGGCGCGTTTTGCCGCCTGTGAAACGAACCATGTATTTACTCCATCAACCGTCGGTTGATCCATTGCGGCAAAAATTCGCGGCAGTTCGTCATAAAAATCTTTGCTGCCGAGATGTACCTCGCGGTGATCGGTACGATACCGTTCTGCTATCAAACGCGCATACGGCGCTTCGTTGTATTCGGCTTCACCAAAAATTACCGAGAGCGTCGTCAGCGGCTTTTCCTGAAATGATGAAGCAAGCGCCACCAACGCCGACGAATCAATGCCGCCGCTAAGAAAAACGCCAAGCGGCACATCACTGATGAGATGCAAGCGGACAGCTTCCTCAAGCAAAGCGCGTGTTTGAGCGATGGCATCTTTGGCGCTTATCTTTCGCTTGCTGACAGATTCAAGATAGTCGCTTGCTTTCCAGTATTGCCGCAGCGTTGCGCCGCGTTCGCTGACTTCAAGGTAATGCGCGGCGGGCAGAGCGTAGACATTCTTGACTGTTGTTAGCGGTATCGGTACAGAGCCTAGTTGCAAGAACCGGATAATTGCTTCGCGGTTTTCCTCATTGGGAATCAGTTGGCTGTGCAACAAAGCGCGAACTTCGGAAGCAAAGAGCAGACCATCGCTGTCGTGATAATAGTAAAGCGGCTTGATGCCGAAGCGGTCTTTGGCAAGAAAAAGATGCGGGGTTTCTGCTTTTGAATTATCGAGAAGCGCGAAGGCGAACATTCCGCGCAGTTTTATTAGTAAGCCCTCGATGCCCCACGCTTCGTAGCCATAAAGCAGAACTTCGCTGTCGGTTTGCGATTGGAAGCGATAGCCGTTTGCCGCCAACTCCTGCCGCAATTCCTGAAAGTTATAAATCTCGCCGTTGTAGGTTATCCAAATTGTGCCGGCGGCATTCGCCATCGGTTGTTTCCCGGCGTCCGAGAGGTCAATAATAGCAAGCCGCCGATGCCCGAAAACGCAAAGACCGCTTCGACTCGATAGGTTTGCACACCCTTCGCCATCGGGTCCGCGATGCGCCTGTGCATTTATCATGCGTTGCACAGCATCAATCGCGGCAAGTGAATTGTAAGTAGGTTGACCGGGCTTGAAGATGCCCGCAATGCCACACATAAAAGAATTAAAAATTAAGAATTAAAAATTAAGAATTAAGACGATATGGCTCTTAATTTTTAATTCTGGGATGAGCATCAGGAAGCCCGATTCTCTAACTCCTCAATGCGATTCTCAAGGTCAAGCACATTGGCTTTGACAGCCATTGCTTCAATCGAAAAGACATCGAATTTCCGTGACAGCGTGTGAATCGCCTTTTCATTGGCAGTTAGCCGTTGCTTGACTTCGGTAAATTCTTTTCGCATCGTATCAAATTCTTTGCGCGTTTCATCACGGAAATCGGCGAAGGCTTCTGCCAAGCTATTGATGCGTTCAAGAATCTGCTCCATGACCGGCGTGGTATCCGGCGCTTCCGTTGATAAATCCACCGTTGGCTCGTTTGGTTTGTCTGGGTTTGTCATAGTCAAGCCTCACTTTTTAATCTAACCTTGCATGAACTTATAATACCATGCAGAAACTCGCTAGGCGTCAGTTAGCCGTTGTTTTTGCCGTCCTTGCCATAGCCGGAATAGTAGCGATTGTAGTAATAGTCGCTATAGCCGTCTTTCCGCAAATCTACGTTGTTGAGAACAACGCCGAAGATCCGCGCCCCGACCGAAGACAGTTCCTGACGAGCGCGGCGCACCACATCGCGTGTACTCTTGCCGCCATGTACCACCAGAATCACGCCGTCTACCATCGTCGAAAGAATAACCGGATCGGTGACGTTGATGAGCGGCGGCGAATCTATGAGGATATGGTCATAGCGTTCTGACAATTTCAATAACAACTCTTTCATACGCTCGGAACTTATCAGTTCAGCCGGATTGGGCGGTATCGAACCGCTCGGCAGAATCGAGACGTTGGCAACCGGCAGCGGTTGAATCAATTTATCTATATCCACATCACGCGAGAGATAAGTCGAGAGTCCCATGCTGTAATCAACATTGAAGACTTTATGCAAGGTCGGGCGGCGCATATCGCAATCAATTACCAAGACCGACGCGCCCAGTTGCGCCAAGCTGACGGCAGTATTGGCGGCGGTTGTGGTCTTGCCTTCACCGGGCTGTCCACTGGTAAAAAGAATCAGCTTGGGCGGTTGTCCGGCGGTTGATAACAAGACCGAAGTTCTCAGTACCCGGTAGGCTTCCGCTACGGATGAACGCGGCTCCAAGACCATTAACTGCTTTGACAGATCTGCGCCGCCCGTCGTGGTTTGCAGTTCGCCTTTGCCCTTGGCTTTTAAGAGCAGCCGCGATGAGGACACCGCCGGAATGATGCTCAACGCCGGCAGCTGCGTATAGCGCATTACATCCTCAACGGTCTTTACGGTGTTGTCCATATATTCAAGAACGAAAGCCAACCCGATGCCCAACCCCAGGCTGACCAGCAGCGCAATCATGATATTGCGAAAACGACTTGGTCCCGCCGGTCCAAGTGGCGGTTGCGCTGCCTGAATAATCCGCAAATTGTTCTGTTGCTCTTCAACCTGTAAATTTGCCTGACTGCTTTTTTGCAAATAGTCCTGATAAAGTTTCCGTTTCGTCTCCAAATCCTGTTGAATGACATTCAAGCCGACGGCTGCTTCATTTTGCCCAACTGCTTCATTTTTGGTAGATTCGAGGTTCTTTTTGAGTTCCTGCTCATTCTTTACGGCGCGATCAAAATCCGATTGCAGTTTCTGTTCTAATGCTCTGGTCGCTGCCGCCAGTTGTAATTTGGTTTCGGCAATTTGTTGCTTATTCTCAATAACATCGGGAAATTCATCGCCGTATTTAGCGTCAAGCGCCGCCCGCCTGGTTTCAAGGTCTTTCAACTGGCGTTGCAATTCCAGCAGTCTCGGCGCAGATTTATAGACCATATCGGCAAATTCTCCCGCCAGTTCGCTCACACGCCCTGCCTTTACCTCTTCGTAAAGCAGTTGTTTGGCAAAGGTGTCCTTTTGCGCGTCGAGGACTTGCTTATTCAACGCCGACAATCTTTCCGTCGTCAATGTCGCATTGTTGCCGCCGGTGTCGTAAATTTTATGTGTGCGAGTATATTCCGCTTGTTGTTTTTCGAGTTTTTCGACCTCCCCCCGTAATCGCCGCATTGCTTCATTGAGCCATTCGGCAGTATGTTCAAACTTCGACCGCTTTTTATCAAGATTACTTTCGACGAAACTTTTAGCGATGCTGTTTGCCACTTGTGCGGCAACCTTGGGATCTGTATGCGTGTAGGTAATTCGCACCGCCCGCGTTTCGCGGATTTGCGTGGTATCCAAGCCGCCCATCACTGCGCCGACATAAGGCTTGAGCAATTCGCTGCGTTCTTCCGGTGTAGCGGCAGATTCCACATCACCCGCCGGCGCAAGTTTTAGCATTTGCGGCTTCGGCTCCGGCGCTGGTTGAAACGATAATTTCGCCCAGATGAGCGATAGAGCTTCGTTGATGCTCTTTTTGCCATCTGCCCCTAAGAAATTCGGATTGCTATAGAGTTTTTCGCGGACAATGGCATCTTCGATAAGCGGCTGGCTCTTCAAAAAGAGCAGTTTGGTTTTGATATTGACCTGATAAAACGGGTCAAACTCTTCACCGACCTGTAAGGAACCGGGCGTATTGAGGACGGCTGAATCTTTGCCGATTTCGACGAGCGCCGAGGCGGCATAGGTGGATTTGGTGCGATACATTTCAATCGTCATCAGCGTCGTGATAATCAAGGCGATACTGGCAATCAACCATTTGCGCCGGCGCACTACCCGCCACAATTCGCGCAGATGAATCTTGTCATCTTCAGGAGCATAGTTGCCGTAACCATAACCGCCCGGACCCGGCAGAGTGACGCCCGCCAGCGCCGGATAACGTGGCGCTATGGTTTCGATTTCCTCTTGAGTCACCAAATCCGTAGATTTCACCTTTTCCATTTCTACCTTTTTCTCTGCCATTGACAACCACTCCTTTGCAACAACGGGGCGCACCAGTTTTTACTTATAGGGTCATAATTTGTCGTGCGAACAGCTTACACCGGCTGATTTCGGCTCGATATTTTGTGAGTCGCCAGTTTAGCCGCATAGGGGAAAGCGGCTGACAATACAGGCAAGCATGGCAAATTCTGGCTCAATACACAACCGGCAGACGTGCTGAATTCACTCCAAATGCCTTGAGCAGCGAATTGGTCACCGATTTCAATTTGCTGTTGGGAACGATGATAATATCGTTTGCCATAATCGGAATATCGGGCGCTTTGCCATTCATCACATCATCAATGTTGACTTTCTTCTCAACCCGTTCTTTGCCTTCTTCGCGGAAGATAACGCCGCGTTTCGCCGCCGCGTTAAAGGTCGTCCCCTGCGCCAGCGAGATAGCTTGCCGTAAAGTAGTGCCTTCCTTGAGAGAAAATTCGCCCGGAGTGCGAACTTCACCGGCAACGAAAAAGACATCGGTTGGCGGAATGATGATAATATCGCCGCTCTGCAAGTAGAGGCTGGCTTCCTTAATCTGCCCTTTATTAAACTTGTTGATGCTGACTGATAATAGCTGGTATTCCGCTTTCGCTGCCGGGTCTTGCTCGTCTGTGCCGCCATTTTCCGCTGCTGCTTGCTCAACCGGAGTTTTCGCCTGTGCAGCAGTCGTTGTTGCCGCGTCGCCCGGTTCCGCTTCTTTCACTTCTTTGCGCTCTTTAATTTCGCGGTAGATAAATGCCGTTGAGCCGTAACTGTCTCCCAAGCCACCGGCAGCAGAGATCAGTTTAATCAGCGTCGGGCGACCTTCGATGCGATAATGACCGGGAGCGCGTACCGCACCCTGCACGAAGAAGATTTTGCTATTCGGCTGCACCACCGAGACAAAAACCTGCGGATTTTTCAGATAGCGCCCCCGCAACCCATCAGTAACCAATGTTTCAACCTCTTCCGTCGTCTTATTCAGCACATTCAGTTTCTTGAGATAAGCCATGCGGATATTGCCGAGGGCGCTGACGCGATGCTGCTTGCACAGATCGGGAGCGTCCTGCACCTGTATTTCGATAACATCGCTGGGTCCGATGCGATAATCTTCATCCGGTGAAATCAGCACGTCGTTAGCAAGATTCGGGGTGCTTGGCGATTGATTTTTCGGTTTCAACTGCGGCTGACTGCGTTCCTGACGCGCATAACTCAAAGACGTGAAGCAGAGCATCAAGGCTGCCAGAAAAACTGCAATAATCTGTCTGTCGGAGTGAATCCGTTTTCTTTCATGCTGCATAACTACATACTCCTCAAGCCGCTTTGACAACGGAGAGCGCGGCGGCTTTTTCTATAGTCTCTTCAGGTTGGCGCACACCAGAGGCAATGTGCGCGATGATTGCCGAAAGCATAAGAAATAATAGTGCGTTTGACGGTATCTGCAAATTGAAATCGAAAAAGCTATGCACCAGTAACGCAAAAACCCCGCCGCTACAACCGAGAGCAACACCCGCCAGCAACGCATCCGGCGACCTGACGCTTTGCCACATAGCGCGAAACAGCAGCATCAGAAACCAGACCATCAGCGCCCCGCCAATCAATCCCGTATCTGCCAATACCTGTAGATAATCATTATGCGAATGCGTCACCACGATATAGTTGCTGGTATTGGAGCCATAAATCGGAAAGACCTTTTCATACGCGCCGATGCCAACGCCGAAAAGCGCCTGAGCGCGAATCATCGCCCCGGTGTCGCGCCAAATCCAACTGCGGCTCAGAAAATCTTCTTGCGTAGTGGTTGCGCCGCCCAGCGTGTCGGCAGCACGCTGCAAGACCTGTTTTGCGTCGAGCCAGACAATCCCGGCAAATAACAAGCCTGTAATTGCCAGAGTCGCCGCTGCCCGTTTCAAAAATACTCGCGGCTTGGATGTTGCCTCTTTCGCTTGCCGTTGGTTGCGTAAGCGACTTTTCAGGATTGCCATAAAGAGCAATCCGGCGGCAACACTAATCATACCGCCGCGAGATAACGACACCACAACCGCAACACACATCAAAACGGCGGCAAACCCATAGAGCAGCCATAAATCTTTGCGAATCACCCGCGTAATTATCAACGCGACAGGCAACGGAATGAGCATTTCCATATAGCCCGCAAAGTGATTGCGGTTGATGAACGGACCGAAAGCCGTCCCCTTTGTTGGTCTGATCCAGTAAAATTTGCCGTCCCAGGTGAAATACTGCACCAGAGCAAAGACGGCAAGCGCCAACCCGTAAAACGTCAGAAAAGCCGTGAGATTGCCAAGCCTTGCCGCAGTATTCAAAAAGTTACCGGCAAGCATAAAAGCCAGGAATAGACAAAAGAGCATCGGCAAGGCGTGGCGCGTTGCTTCCACATCCATTGACAGACTCGCCGTTTCGCCATCGCTTTGTCGAATGGCAAGGCTTTGAATTGCGCCGTAAAGGACGAAGAGCGCGGGCGGCAGCATCAAGGGATACAGTTGCAGAGAAATCTGCTTTTCGTAAATTGTCTGTATTGTCCAAAGCAGCGCTAGTGCAATAATCAACAGACAGAATCCGGTAATTGACCACGGCTCAACGGTGCCAAACGACAGCGCCGAAAAAACAATGGCGAGGACTAAGCCTGTAGCGATGACTCTGCTCATTTAAGAATTAAAAATTTATTTGACAGGATGAACAGGATTATCAGGATAAGAAAAAATGCTCAGGGAAATCTTGTTCATCCTGTCAATCCTGTCTTACCTCTTAATTGAAGATCGGATCAAAGCGGCTTGATGCTGAAATCGTCAAACCAGATCGTCCCCCGCGCCGGTTCGTCGTAGCTAAATTCGGGAACCCGCCGGAGTTTCAAAACCAGACCTTCGGCGCTCATTTCGGGAGCTACAAAATCAATGCTGATACGCTTCCAGTCCGACGTACCGGCTTTAATCGCCTCGCTTATGACAACCTCTTTATTCGCTGCCAATGACTCTAAGACGATATGCATATCGTAGGGCGTTGAAAAGCCGGTGAATTTTTCGCTCTTGAGATAAAATTCAAGGCGATACTTTGCGCCAGGTTTCAAGACCAATGCCTGTTTCAATTCGCCATTCAATCGGGTTGTATCTTTGCCGCTAAAATCAACTCTCAGGGAATGCGAACCGGAACGGGCGAGGCTGGTATCCACACTGAAACGAGCGAAGTCGGAACGTGCCAGATTCCAGTCAAACTGCGTAAAATCTTTATAGCTGTCATCTTCAAAGCTGCCATTCCAGATGAGCGGAGCCTGTTCGGTAGGCGCATCGCTGACAATACTGAGCCAGAGTTGCCGCGCCAGCGTCCACTGTCTGGTTTCAACGAACCACTTGAGAACATCGGCGGCTTCGGAATCATTCCGTAACGTCTTTTTATCAATGCTGCTAAATATAGTTGCCGCTTCGCTAACCCGTTTCTGCTTAATCAAAAACCGGGTCAAAATCAATCTGGCAGCCGGGTCATCGCTTGTTGCAGCGTCAACTATTTCGACTCTGCCACCGGAGACCCGCCAGATTAAATCAAGTGTTGCCGGCAGATTCGTAAGATTGGCAGCAGTGGCGCGTTTGAATTCCGGCAATGCCTCTGCCAGTTTGCCCTGCCGCAACAAGACATTAGCAAGTTGCCAGTGCGTGTCAGGGTTATTCGGCGCAAGCTCAATCGCTTTTCTGAGCGATTGCTCTGCCGCCGCCCGCTCGCCTTTCATCTCCTGCGCCGAAGCCAGCAGCAGACGATATTCATAGTTGAAGGGCGACAGATTAGCGGCACGTTGCGCATAGGTGATAATTTTTGTGGTATTGCGGTCAAAGCTTAACATCTCCGCCTGCGCCATGCGAGCATTCAGGCGCGGCGAATTAGGATACCGGTTGAGCGTCGCTTCCAAGGCATTTTTGTCGAGTTTGTCCATGCCGACTCGTTCATCAACCAGCGTACTGGTAATGAAATGACCGATAATGACGAAGACGAGCCAGACGCAGAAGCCTACGATGGCAGCCAGAAAGATAAAGCGAATGGCTATATTCTTGAGATTGAGTTGCAACGTCATAAAACAGCAATCACGATCAGATACTTGTAAATTTGCAGAGCTTGGATCAACTTTCATTTGTCTGTACGGGCGGGCGTTCCTGCCCGCCCCGTTGAGCGACAATACCTAACCGGGGCGACCACAGAGGATCGCCCGTACAGGTATCCGCAAGCCGATTTAATGATACAGACACACAACATCTTACAATCACAAAGCCCCGCGGGGAAATCGCCTCAGGCGACAAGGAAAAAGTCAAAGCCTTACCGGCTTGAATTGCTGCTGCTATTCAATTCAAGACCTTTAGGCTTTCCACAGAACTGACAAATAGATAGCGTTCACCTTCACAATAATAGTAGCGTATTGACCATCAAGGGGATTGAAAGAGAGGCTTGTCCGATTTTCTAAGCACACAGACATTTTACAAATCAGCGATGAAAGGCAGTGAGGATACCTGAATCCCGAAACCATCTCTCTTTTCGCTGACAAGCAACAGCATACTTGCCCTTTCCCTCTACGTCAAGATAAGTGATTTTATGGCGCGGTGCGGGCGCTCAATTCCTCATCGGCAGATGAATAGTTGGCAAGGATACCGCGAAAGAGAACCGCATTCTGTAGGCGCTCATAAATCGTTGCCAAATCAGCGGCAAAATCTTCTGCATAATCAGCGGCAAAATTCTCGCGGATGGCTTGCTGAATCTGCTCTTTCGTTTGACCTTGCATCAGGCGTTGCAGCACAAAGACGTAATCTTCATCAAAATCGGCAATGCCAAGCAAATTCGGTTCATCCGAGCCAAAAACTTTAGTATTTGCCAGTTCCAGCGTCCAATCGCTAAGCGTCTCCATAACCTCCCGTTCAGCAAAGCGTTGCTGAATCAAGTCCAACACTTTTGCCCGGTCCGGGACGTTCAAGAGTAACGCCAGAAAGAAGCGATGCTCACTGCCGGTGATGAACTGGCGACGCTGAATAATCTGCTCCTGCCGGTAGAGTTCATGCATAACCGGCTGAATGAAACCGATCAACTGCCCCTGCCGCCTGTGGGCGTAGTCCAGTAACGTCTGGTAGCGTTCTTCGCCCTGTGAAAGTTGAAACAGTTTTTGTGTTGCATCGTGTCGCAAATAATGAGAGGCAATTTGCAAAATCTGAAAGGTGGTTTGGAAATCGGCAGTTTGCAAAATCTCCGCAATCAGATTATCGCCCTGCGGGTGTTTCAACTTCAACATCATTTCGAGGCTTTGCAGCTTTCTGGTTTGCGATTCTTCGCGGAAGAACGGATTTCTGGCAAAGTAGGGTTTCAGGTATTCGTACTGCGGCAGATGCTTAACATCCTGATAGGTTCTGACGGTGATGGTTACAGATGGACGATCCAGATGAAAAAGCGAATGAATAAATTGCTTGCCGGAAAGAATCTGTCGCGTATCGCCAACTTTCAACAATTCGACTTCTTTGAAGTTGACGTTGCCGATGGCGAAGTGTTGATTGATGGATTGCGCTTCGTCAAATTCATAGCGGCTGTGCAGACTCGACCCGGTGAGTACCTGAAAAGCGCCGGAAAAGCCGTGTTGATGAATGCTCGTCGTGCCATCCAGCCAGTAATACGCATCAATATAAAATCGCGGCGCAGCATACAAGGTAATCGGCGGATTGCCGAAATTGCCATCAACGTCCATCTGTTTTGGCAGCGTCATAGTGGTATGCAGCCAATGAATAATCTCCTGTTCGCTGGTATGTTCATGGGCAGGCATTTCGGTCAATGCCTGCGCGGCGAGTTCCGGGAAAACCGCTTCATCATAGTTTTTGCTGCGCCAGTGTTGTTCAATAACCGCGCCGAGTTTATCGAAAAATTGCATCAGGTCTCTTTCGTAACTTGTTATGATGTTCGATTCGTTATCGTTGGGCTTGAGATTGAACAGTTTACCGCGAAGTTTTCACTGCCTGCAAAGTTTTGTCTTTAACCCTTGCCGCGCAATGAATCTTTATGCAACAGCCAAACGGGCAGTCGCTTAGAAAACTCGGCGACATGAGCAAGAAACGCGGCAATCTGAATCGGCAATCGGGGAACGCTATTGAATTTCATCCGACATTTTATGGTTGCCGTCAGCGGGTCGTGCCATCGCGCTTTCAATGCCTGTGGCAAACCCGACGGCTGGCGTAAGGACTCAGCCATCAGTTTTGGCGGCGGCACATCTCTGACAGCGCACCACCGTTCCCATTGCGCCAGCACATTCGGCGCGAGCCATGCCGGCAGGCGTGCAGCGCGATTTGCCAGAGGCGTATCTTGCAGATTAGCGCCGAGTAAGTTGCCGGTCAGCGCGATAGCGGTTTCAATCCAGTTTACCACTCGCTTATTCGCGCCAAAACAGAGTTGCCAGTCAAACTCCGGCGGACGATTTTCGATAGCTACGGCAAGATCGCAAAACCATATCGGTCGCCACGCGATGTGATGTAAGACGTGCAACGCCATAAAGCGCAGATGGTCTTCCGCGCCCAGCACGCGCACGGCGGTATCGCCCATTGACACAAGCTGGGAAGCAGCATAGAGCGCCGCGGGAGTTCTGTCCCGCATATCCTGAAAGTCGAGATGTTCCAGATCTATTGGATAACGATGCAGCTCCGTCTCCTGCAACAGACGCATGGTTTTGCGGCGGTCTTCGGGGCGCACAAAGAGGTCTATATCGCCAAAGATTCGCAAACCTTTTTCCGGGTAAAGTCGGGCAATCGCCCAACCTTTCAGCAATATCGGTTCGATGCCTTCACTGCGTAAACCTTGAAACACTTGTTTAATGTCCAGTTCCCGCCGCGCCATCTGAAGCGTTTGCAAGCGATAGGCTTGTTGAAGTTCCTGCCCGGTTGTCGTTTCTCGTAAACCGGATTCCCGAATGCGCCACCACGCCAGTCCGCCGGCTCCCGATTTTTGCAGCATTGTGTTGATTTGCAGGAGTTCTTTCGCCGACAAATCAGGCGCTGGCGAATTTTGCCGCCAGGCTCCCGTCAGCAGCGAGGCAATCAACTGACCTGATGTTGGCTCTCTCACTGAACGATTTTTCCGTATAATGCCAAGAGCCGCGCATTTGCGCGGCTCTCAGGCGTAGGGTAATCTAATTTGCGCTTCTCTTTTCGTCTGCGTTCCTGACCATTTGGCAGTCCGGCAGGGCGATTAGGTGCATTTGTTGGCGACACACGGACCGCAACCAAACGCTACGCAGGTTGGCGTATCGGCGCACGGCTGCGCGGTGCAAGCCGACCCTGCCTGTGCCACTGTCGGAGCCAAAATCGAAGTTACCAAAGGCAGAGCGATGATGGAAGCAAGACCGACTTTCCGCATCACCTCGCGGCGCGACATCTTCGCTTGCCCGCTTGCCGGAGCCAGACGTTCCGGCAACAGACGAGCTTTACCCAACTGCTCAAGAGCCAGCCAGACCATCGCTTCATTGGTCGGCAATCCGGCTTCCGCAGCCAACAACTGCGCCAGATCAGCGACGCTGTTTTTGCCGTTACAATGTTTCCATACAATCGCCGCAGATTGATTCAAACAATGGGCTTTATCCCAGTCTAAATCATAGACTAACACTTCGTCAGCTACTTCCTGGATGACCAACCCCTCAACTCTTGCCTGCGGTCTGATTTGCTCTATTGCCCTCATTATAACTCCGAATGTCTGGTGATTGATTTTATCGAACATTGAAAGGGGTTTCTGTCCGCGTTGCTGTTTTACAACGTCGCATCAGCTTCTGTCAAACTAAAACGCCCTTGGTATTGTAAACTTTTTCAGAATCGTGGCAACAGTTTCTTTACTTGCGCCACGAATTCCCTTCACTAGCTGTGCGCCGCCGATTGCCTCTCTGATGGTTGACAGCGCCACCGTCGGTTTTCTTCTTGCCGATACGGTATTGTCGAATATCGCTAAGATCGCTTCTCCGGTTGATAATTGGCGGGGTCGAAACACAGCGCCCGCTTGGTATTTCGTTGCTACAACCAGACCAATCGGTAACGGCGCTTTGCCGGTTTTCGCGCCAAAATTATCTGCCCGGTGTTTAACCCCGATTGCCTTTCCCGCTTCGCGCACCGAGAGCAAACGGGGATACGGATGCACCCGCCCGCGCTGGTCAAGGACCGCATATTCATCCGAATAATAGGTCGCTCCGGCTTTCAAAAATTCAACCACCAGCGATGTTTTACCGCTAAAGCTTCGTCCCGGAATGACAATCGCCTTGCCTTGCCAGCCGACCACACCGGCATGGATAAAGACGCGACGCGGCGCAGAATCGGCGACATAGAGTTGCAAACAGGTTTCAAAGAAATGGTACAACTCCTCCAGAGAATCCACCTGTGCCATCACTGCCCCATCTTCATAGAGGGTGTGCAACAGCGCACGGCGGCGATTGATGCGCTTTTGCAAAATGATGGAGTAGAGCTTATCAACCGGCGCGGTGGTCGGCTGCACAAGCGGCGGCAGATGGTCGGACAGCGCCTGCAAAACCCGCTCGTCATTGGCTCGTACGCCAAAGCGGACACCATAAGAGATAAACTTCATCTCGCCCGCCCACTCAATTTTTTGCAATTCTTCGCTCAATAGAAATAGAAATTTAAGGGAACCAAAGGGCGGCGCTTCCATTTGCCCTTTTCCTCTCTACTTGCTGATTCTCATTGTCGGATCGCCGAAGAGAATCCATGACCTGCGAATGTCGTTGTCAGTTACCGCCCGCTTGGCGCTTTTCACTGCATCGCCCAACCGGACAAGGCGCTCAGTAAACAGCGCCCTGTATAGTTCGCGGTTCATGGTTGCCTGCCCGCCCGCTTCGCAAAGCGCCGCCGACGCCCAAACCGCCACCGCGCCGCCGCGTTCCGCTTTCAACAACGATTCCGCCAAACTGTCAGCCGTCGCATCCTGAAAGTAACCATTCAGGCAGTTCATCATAACAAAGAACGGCAGACGATTTCTATTGCTTAAATTCCGCGCATCGCTGCCGGTCAGCAGTCCGCCGCGCCATAAATCTATGGAGCCGTGTCCGACATAATTGACAATCTTCTGTCCCTGATTGATGGCATTGAAGAGTTGCGCCCGCGCTGTAGCAAGGTCAGTTTGCCCGCGCCGTACTTCCTGAGCGCGAAGGTCACGCGGCAACAAATCCTTTAAGGCGGCGCTTGCCGCCTCAAAGTTATAGGTATCGCTGACATCACTGACCAGCAACACAGAATTTGCCATGCTGCTGTCGTAATTGACAATTTTGGCAATCAACCGCGCCACTTCGCCCGCATCTTTGGCGGGCAGGCGTCCGACGGCAATATCGGGCAGATTGTCGCCGTTGGCATCGGCAAACCAATCGTCATTCGCCGTTTCCAGAAAAGCCGTATCTACCAATCGCGTCGGCAGCAAATCGCTGTCGCCCTGTTCAAGATAATTGCGCGGGTCGAAACTCGCATCGCCTATCAGTAACAGATAACGCGGCGCTCGCGTCCAACTCTGCATGGCATAGGTGACAAAATCTTTTATAGCGTGCGGCAACTTTTGTCCGTAACTGAATTCGTCGTAAACATCATCAATATCCACCACGGCAACTGCCAAGCCTTCGCTTTGTCGAAGCGCCCGCAATGGTTCAATAGCAGCAAAGAACTCGCGGCGTGTGAGAATCACCAAGTCAGCCGTATTGCTCGCTTGCTGCCAGCTTGATGGTTGATTGAAGACGGCTGAAGCAACGGGCTGCGCTTGATTATCGGTAAGCGCAAGTAAGGTTCGCTGTCCTGTATTTGGCACGGCAAAGGCAGCAGAAAAGCCCGCCTTGCCCTCGCTCACGGTAACAGCGATTTCCTGCACGGCGGCGGCGCTCGTCACGTCAAAAACACGGACGTTTTTGCCGGTAAAGCCGTCGAGATTTACGGTTGTGCCGCCGCTTGCCGTGAGATTCAGTTGATTACTGTCAACGGTGTAGGTGTGCGGACAAGTGAGGGCAAGGCGAGCAACGAGGCTGACATCGCTTGCGCCATTACGTGAGGTCAGCCGCACAACATTCTCGCCTTCGTTAAGTATTGACGATGGAATTTGTAACCGCGCCAATCCTTCATTCTGCCCGTCGAAGGAAACTTCGCCGACATTGGCATTATTGATTTGCACACCAACGCGATGCGACGAGAGTGACACGCCCTGTAGCTTCACATCAAGCGTCGCCCCTGATACAGGGTTGCGGCTAAGATTTTTAACCCGCAAGCTCTGGTCAACGGCACTCGCAGTGACGATTGCGCCAAAGAAATTCTCTTTATCGCCATTTTTGAGCGACGGGAAATAGATTAGTTTATCGGCGCGTTCGACGGTGAACGGAAAACTGCTTTGTAGGGGTTGACCCAGATTGCCCGATGCTCGCGGCATTCGTCTGCCCGGTTGGTTGCCAGCGACCAGCCAGTAAACCCGCGTATCGGTGGATGGCAAATCCACTCCCAAGCCGTAAAACTCAACCGCATCGCCAGCGTCGAAAACGCCATCGCCTTCGCCGCGAACCTGAATCGCCTGTTCCACGCCATCGGCAAAGAGTTGCAGAGTGCGCGGGTCGGCTTTGGCGCTGAGTCCTGCCGCCAACAGTTCCGCTTGCGTAATGCGGTAGAAGCCTTCCTGTTTAATGGACAGCTTTACAGCATTTTGATTTGCCAGATTACTTTGTGTGGTTATCCGTTCGGCGGTGAATTTACCCGGCTTCGCTTTTCTCACCGTCGGCGCTGAGGTATCGCCCTGCGCCGCGTCCTGTTGATATGCCAGACGGCTCAAAGTGATAGCCTGTTGCTCGGCTTGAAGCGATAAGGTTTTGCCCGCGTTTGCGCTTCCGGCGCGAATCGGACCGTGCATTGTGGCTCTGCCATTGAGGTCTATATCCTCGACCCAATAAGTCGGTAATGCGCCTCTTGGCGCAGTCTTATCAAACCAGGCGTAAGAGCGTCCGGCGGTCATCGCCGTTCCCTGTCCGGCAAGCAGCGCCGACCCCGCGAGTAACTGCGGCGTTACCAGAACGCGCTTGCCATTCTCTTCGCGGTAGACGTTGAAACCGAGATTGTCCACTTCATAGCCGGTGCGCCATTGCACCAATGCGCCATTGTCATAGACCGACACCCGTTGCTGATTGGCGGCATCGAAATCGCTCATCTGCACCGCCGTCGGACCGGCAGTAATTCTGACGATGGAAAGAATATAATCGCCCGCGCCGGTTGATGGGTCAATTAGCGTAAAATCGGTAATTCTTACTTTCACATAAAAGGTTCCGCTTGTAGATGCTTTGAAGAGCAAGCCTTCGGAAGGCGAGAAAGGCGTTACCGCCGCTAAATTGCCAGTCGTTGCCGTATTGTCGGAAGCGGTGTTTTCATCGTCAACTGTGAGCAATACATTACTTGATGAATTGACAATATCGAGCGCCGCGTCAATTGGTGTGCCATCGCGTGTCGGGTCGCCATCCAGACTAACAAAGAATAAATCTCCAGCGTTGGCGGAAAAACTGTAAAAGTCATTGTCACTGGAAGGCGAAGGCGCTGGCAGCGTACCGGAAAAATAATTGCTTGCCGCAGAATTCGCCTGTGCAGGTGTATTATTTGGCTCCGTCTCCGCAACGGGTGTGCCGGTGCGGATGGTTGCATAGAGACGATAAGGTTGCGCTTGCAGAGTGTTGCCATAACTGACGCGAAGATAGCAGGGCGCATTCGGCAAGACTCTTCCGGCAATATTCGGCGAGGCAGAGCCAAACAACGGGGCATTACTGCTATCGTCAAATTGCAGCGTATCGGTTGCTGTGGTGACGCGCATATCGAAGTTATTGCCATTTGCGCCGGAGCCATCAATCATCGCAAAGAGGCGCGAACCTGCTGCCGGTGTGCCTAAACTGTAAAAGTCCACATCGGTTGTTGTATTGGCGCTGCCTTCGATGAAATTGGTAAAGGCTCCCGCCGTTGCCGGGGTATCGTTCGGCTCCGTCTCCTCGGTGCAAGTAATTACCTCAATCGTGAAAGAACCGCCAATCGTCGTGGAGTCTTCATCTACAAAGATGTAAACCACCTGTCCGGCAGTCAGCGTTTGACACAGAACCTCTTCTGATAGCTCTGTTGAATTGCGATTCGCCGCCGCCACACAGGTTGAGACAGTGACTGGCGTACCGGGAGTTGCTGCCGGACAACTGCTCGCCATATACATCACCAAGTTGCCGCTATTGTAATTGGTGACTTTGAAAGAGTATTTATTCGCCGTCGGCGCGGTGAAGGAATAGACCACATCGCCGCCAAAGCCTACGGAAGCAGTTTGCCCGATGCCGGTGAAGCAAGCCAAGCCGGAAAGCTCATAATCATTTGTCGCGCCTTGCGTTGAGCCGCTTGTCGGCAGATTGAGTGACAGCACAGTTGGCGCAGCGCAGGTATTATTAGCTGGCACGGTGACACTTTGAACAATAAGCTGTACGGCTGTTTCACCGGGGCTGGGCGGTTGTGGGGTCGTCAGGTCTACCTTCCAAACGATGATGTAGTAGGTCGTTCCGGCGGTTAAAGAGACGCCTCGGACCGCCGCATGGAGAAAGGTTGCATCGCTACAGGTGTCATCATCACAAGCTACGAGGGTGAAGGGTCCGGCACAGCCGCCCGATGATGTATAAACTGCAATGGCATTATCATCAACCGTCGTTGCCGAGCCATCACTGGCGCAGGAAGAGATGTTGTACAAACCGCTTGTAGACGGCGTAAACCTGTACCATATACTGCGACTGACCACGCCGCCGATACAGGCAGGCTTCGTCGGGTCGCCGGTAGATGTGGCATCGGTAATATCGGCGGTGACGGCGGTAGCATAGGGAAAAGGTCCGGCGGCGGGGATGATCTCTGCCGTGCTGCAATTATCATTTGCCGGAGCGACAAGCGGCGCGGCAGGCGGCGGATTGTTCTTTGCCCGCGCCTTACGGTTTTGATGAAAGAGATACTTATAATCAAGAACCACGCGATGTTGCCGTTGCACGAAGTTTGCGTAAGCGCCGAGCAGTTCTTCCTGTCTGCCCGTGAGATTCGCATAAGCGATGTACTGGGCATAAAGGGCGCGGGAGATGAGCGTATCGGCTTCGAGTTCGGTAATCGCTTCGCCGCCCGAAAAGCGGTCAAGAATATACTTCTCTTCCAGTGAAAAGATTTCGCCCGCCTTCAGTTGGGCACCGAGTTTTCGCAACGCCGCCTGTCGTTCGGCGTCAAGCGTTGTCGAGAGCGAACTTTGCGGAGGCAGTATAGTATTGGCAGAAGTCTTTTGTGCTGAATAAAGAATCGGCAAGCTGATAAACGTGAGCAGCGCCGCAAGGATGAGCAAGAATTGGAAAGAACGACCGGCACGTTCCGATGATGACTGCATTATGACCTTCTCCTCAAAGACGTAGATAGTACAAATAGTGTCCGTTTCAGCGGGCAACCGAGTTGGACGAGTGTGAGGTCATTGAGGGGCGTGAACCAGTTCTGCACAACGGAGGACAGATAGATTCTTTTTATGTCGCATCTATGCTACGCGGTCAACAGTGTTTGCGTCAATACAAATCCTGACTCATATATACACTTCTGGAATTGAATTATTGATAGCAGCGTCGAGATTACTTGTCGGAGTCATCACCGAACATCTTTCCCGCTCTCGCTTCGCGTAAAAGCCTTTGCGTATCTTCGCCTGAGGTGAACCGCTTGCCGCTATTTCTTCGAGCTATCTTTTCGAGAGCATCAAGCATTGCCTGATTCGGCTTTGACGGTTCCGATTCATCAAGGATAGTGAGCCTGACACGCCTGCCAGCCAATTCGTTAGCGTGACTCAAAACTTCCTCCTAGTATCCCTCATAAAGCTGCTGACTCATTCTTTCACCTCTATAATTCAAGCAAGAGGATATGATATTTACTCCCTTCAATAATTCTGAAATTAAGCTCTCGTGCGAAATTAAGTTCAATAGTTTCCGCCATAAATCTCAGAATCAGCATATTGAAGTTGGCTCAATTTAATTTCGCTCGAGAGCTTATCGTTTAGATTTTTCATTATTCTTATTTTCCTCAGTGCTAGCTCTGTAAGATTGGTATCCATCTTTGATGAGCCCTAAAATATTCACGGCTTGAGATGGGCTGAACCTATCTATGTTTTGAAGTACATTAATTCCAGTCAGAACAAACTCCGCAAACTCCGTGCTTTGAACTACTTGGAGAGCTAGTTTTTGGTTCTCTGCTTTCGTTATGCTAAATCCAAGCTCTTTAGATAAAGTTTGGACAAGTAAATAGGCAGAATCATATTGTATACTTCCTAACTCGCTTTGAATCCTATTTAAAAATCCAAGTTGTTTGCCCGTTGATAAAGTAATTATCAAATTAAATGTCTCAATACTGCTTTTGCCAATGGTTGATGCACTAAGAGAAAATGATGTAAAAGCTATACTAAATCCGGTTTTAAAATCCTCCCAAAATTCCCCAGTAGGATCAATATATCTAAGTGGGTTGTTGATTACGTAGGAATACGAATTGAAATTTTGTGGGTTGCCTAAATAGTATTGCAACGCTTGTCTTGCTTCCTCTTTTTGCCCTGAGTCGTAGCTGAGAAATTTAATTTGCAGAGCGGTGTTGTTAATGTAGCGCCAGTTGGTCGGGAATCTTTTATCGAACTGCTTGCTGCCTGCTTCCAAAAATACCGGGTCTTGGCTGAGGAAGCGTCCGACTTTTCCATCGTAGTATCTGGCATTCATATACGAGTAATTCGTTTCGGTGTCGTACTCGTGACCGCTGAATTTTCGCTGCTCCGAGTAGCCTGTCGTGCTGTTATTGATGCGGATGCCGCCGAACGGGTAGTAATCCGTCGTCTCTTCCCGCACGGCGGCGGTGTTCGTCACCACGCTCGCCCCCGACAGGTGATCGGTATGCACCGAATGAATAGACATTATCTGAAATAAGCAGAACCAACCAAGTCAAGCAACTCAACGGTTGGCATTGGTTGACGGCAAGTAACTCTTAGATTATGCAAACCGCACGCGATTTCCATCACTTGATCTGAG